>Ga0210404_10000470_pt1 | contig 20857 bp, 16 predicted proteins | sample IncBWH28MmetaG_FD_155455 | JGI IMG/M metagenome (GOLD analysis project Ga0210404, IMG submission 155455) | Forest soil microbial communities from Barre Woods Harvard Forest LTER site, Petersham, Massachusetts, United States - Inc-BW-H-28-M | ecosystem: Environmental > Terrestrial > Soil >... | reverse complement strand
TCAAGGGTCTTCCCGAAAATGCTCGCGCCAGCCTCAACGCACAATTCGTACGCATCCCAGCCTCTAGCGACCAAGCCCGGCAGCAAGTGGATGAATTGAAGAAGCAGGGCGTGGATTGTATCAAGGCTATTCTTGAAGCGGGTGCTGGAAGCCGAGTCTTCAACCGTCTCGATACCGGATTGTTTGATGCTGTTGCTCAGGAAGCCCGTGCGGATTCGTTGCCCCTGGCGGTTCATACGGGAGATGCGCGAGACGTGGCGGATGCGGTGCAGGCGCATGCGAATTCGATCGAGCACGGATCGTTTCGCGAAAGGATTCCAGACGCGCTGTTTGAGCAGATGGCGAAGCAGGGAACTTTTTATGATCCGACGTTGAGTGTTGGGGAAGCACTCAAGGACTTTGCAGCGGGTAAGACTGATTTGCTGAGGCGATCTTTGGCGCAACAAGTGGGGCCGCCGGAGTTGTTGCGCGGGACCGAGGAGGCTATGGCCTCGGCGGAGACGGAGGCGATGCGCAAGTCGCTGGCGCAATATCCGATGGACATGGCAGTCGCGATCGACAACTTGAAACGGGCGCATGCACACGGAGTGTTACTGGTGACGGGCAGTGACGCGGGGAACTTTCTTGTGGTCCACGGACCCACCGTGCAACATGAACTTCAGCTCTGGGTGCAGGCCGGCATCCCGCCGGCTGTGGCTTTGCAGGCCGCGACGCTGAACGCCGCCCGCCTGCTCAAGGCCGATAACCGCATCGGGTCCATTCGTCCCGGCAACGATGCCGACCTGCTGGTGGTGGACGGAAATCCTCTGGACGACATAGCCGCCGCCGAGCGAATTTCGCTGGTTGTGTTCAAAGGCGAACGGATCGACCGGACGGGTGTCTTCGACCAGCATTGAAGACAGGCTTTGTACACGAACAAACGCAAAGGCCGCCTACGCAGGCGGCCTTTGCTTCAACTACTCTTGCGTGCACGAATGGAGCTGTTTACTTGAAATTGATCACCCCGAAGTAGCCATCCGTGTCGTTGGGACCGGAGGTGAAGAAAAGCTGGTTCTTCTGACCGTTCAATGGCGATCCACCCCCGAACTCAAGTCCCCAGAGCCCATTGATGGTGAGCGGCTTGCCGGCAGAATTTAACATCGTGCCCACCAGCTTTCCGGTGGTGAGGTTGAAGCCATTGATGGTACCGGCGGTCGCGTTGTTCGAGATCAGCAGGGTATTGGCGAGTGTCCCGAAAGTTGAAGGAGCCACCGCGAATCCCCAGGGCTGGTTCAGCGGCTTGCCGTGCGTGAAGTGTTTCACGAGCGTGCCGGCTTCGGTGAAGATGTCGATGTAACCACCGGCTGCGCCCGAGGTGCTGGCGAAAGAAACGTAGACCTGCCCGCCGATGTCCTGGATTCCGAATGGAGCGAAGCCCGCCGGAAGGGAGGTGTCGGTAAAGGACTTCACGAAGTTGAAACTGCCGTCGTAAATATCCACTCTGTTATTGGCGGAGTCGGCGGCGAACAGGAAATTGCCCGATGGCTTGCTCGTGATAGCGAGTCCGGTGTATACCGAGCCAGCGCTCTTGGCGCCGATGAGCGTCGCACTCGGGTTAAAGGATGACCAGCCCTGGATGGTTCCGTCCTTTGTGGCAAACAAGAAGAGCGACACCCAGGAACGGATTGCGAACTCGTTGGAACCGTTGTAGACCATCCCGGTGGGAGTTCCCGCCCCAGTGCCACTGGCGGAAGGAACAATCACCTGCAAGCTTTGGGGATTGCCCTTACCATCATAGAGAGTGGACCAGCCGCTGGCCTCATCGCTAACCCAGAAGGCTCCGCCGGGGGCGTACGCGAGTCCCCAGGCATTTTTCAGCAGCGGATCCGTGTGCTTCGCCTTGCCGGACAGATCCGAATCCAGGAAGGTGGGTTGATACTGTGCCAGAGCGGAGCTGGAAACCAACGCCAGCACGAGCCCGAGGAGGGCAGGAAGAACGTGAGTGCGACCGAGCAGACGCTGCATGCGATTTTCTCCTTAAATAGCGTAGTGCGAGTGAGGGATGGATCACCGTCGAAGACTTTCGCGCCGGTTGTAGCCATCCGGCCCGAAGACCGGTCGCAATCCTAGGCCGCACTCCGGCCGCGTTTGTCATGAGAATGTCATCAGTTTGTACAATTCCTGTCTGTCGGCCAGGTAGGCCTTTGCTGGGGAGTCGCCAAGGGGAACCAGGTTGCAAAAACGTTCATCTTGACGGACTGGGCGGAAGGTAGGGCATGTTGCGCACTGACCTTCGCTGCGGAAAAAAGGTGGCGTTGCGGTTTGGACGCGCGTCTTCCATGCCTACTCTGGGACGTAGTAGAGCAACACCGAATTATCGAGATGGAGTTCTCCTTCCGGTTTCAGAAATGAACGGAGTCGTGCCGGAAGGAACGTGGGGTCTTGCAGGTCATCAATCACAATAACTCTGCGGAACTGGTGAAGAAATTCGCTCGCGGCCGCATCATGCCTCTCAACTCGCTCTAAGAAAGGTATCAAATCTGATTGAATGCCGCGAAGCCCCTCCTTTTGTTCCTCCCCTGACCACGAAATAGCTTCCGCCCAAAAACCCAACTGATACATTGCTCTCGAAGGATTCGGGTCGGCGACGACACGTTGTAAGTAGCCACTATCGCTCCCGCTGAAGTAGAGGTATAGGGCCTGGCGAAAACGGTGTATGTCCCGGTTCTGCTGCGGCGTGAGGATTACTTCGGCGTCGGTACAAAAAAGTACCGGCGCCCTCGCTATCAGGGCGACCCACCCGCACGCGTCATCGACGACCCGTGACCGCGCCAAAAAAAGGTCTCCCTCCGCAGGCCGCCACGAACTCAGCAGACGTGCCACCTCCGCCTGTTGTCGATTGACTGGGAGGAACGCGCGGTAAGTTCCCAGAGAGAGCAAGAGTCCATTCAGCGCCATAACTCCGAGCGCAATACCTACGGCAATGCGTATTTTATTGGACTGGTCATGCAGGCGAACCAGCGCCGCCGATGCCAGGAACGTGAAGAGAATCGCGGCCGTGGTATGCGCGAAGTAAGCCGAATGATGTGACAACAACAGGACGGTTGAGGGGACCACAGCATCACCCAGCATAAGCACCACATTGGTTGCGCCCAGACCAACCAGCGGCCACTTCACCTCCGCGGGCAGAGTCTTAGCGAGAACCGTTGCAACGGTCAGCGCGCACAATAGCAGCCAGGTTCCCCCTACCAGATGAGGCAACAGCTGTGATTGAAAATGGATCGGGGAGGAGTGGCTGGCATAGAGGTTGAATGAGCCACGCATAAGAAATACCCCGTCTGCGATTGCGCACGCCGCACCATAAGCAAGGGGTATACGCCACGCGCCACGCGAGCCGGGTGAAAATATCCGCCATAAAACGCTCACAAACGTCAACCCGGCCATCATCAGCGTGGCATAGGGAAAAGCTGAGAGAGCGAGCAATTGCAGGACTCCCATGCCGATCCAACGGTAGCAACCTTTCTCTCGCAGAGCACCCATCTGCAATCCGAGATAACCCAAAAGCAGAGGCATCGGAATCTGGGGCGTGAAAGCGCGCATGAAGGGGAGCTGGAGCGCGCCACTCTGGAAGCCGGAAATAGAGGGCAGGTGAATCCAAGCGGTTAGTAAAGGCTTTGCCATGCCGATATCGACCAGTGTCAGCAAGCCCAGACCGGCAATTCCGACCTCCGGTGAATCCATTGGCAAGAAACGCTCGAATAACCTAAGCGTCACAGCGCAGAGCAATCCCCACCAGAAGAGGTTCCAGATGAACATCGCGAGCCACATGTGGCCAGCAAAGAGTATGTTCCAAGCGCCGAACAGAGCGGCTCCCAGACGAAATTTCAAATATGCGGTACCATTGGCTGGTACCGGGATCAGGTAATAGGGATTTAGGATTTGTCCGGGGCTAACCGTTCTGAGGCTGCTTAAGTTCAAGTACAAACTGAGATCGGGGGCAAATTCCTGAGGCAGGCTGGCCGCTCCGAAATCCGCTCTGGTCCTCAACGCAGGATAAGAATAAATAATAAGAATGAGGATTGTAGCGGCGAACTGAGCGAGCCCTCGGCCGTAGCGCCGGGTCTGCTGGCGGTCTCCAGCGATCATTTAAGATTGAGTTCTGGACAAAAAAACACTCACGTCCCAACGGGTGGCAACTAGTATATATCAGAATTGCATTTCTTGGCGGTCCCGCTTCCTGATACCATTTGGCAACTCAGAGGTTGATGAAACCGCGAGAAAGGCTGTTGCAATGGGTTCGCAGGATCGCGCTGTTGCATATCTATCTGCTTCGACGCCCGTCAGCATGGGCGATTGGTGGTTCGACATCGCGACCAGCGATCATTTCTGGATTCGGCGCCGCTTTGAAGTCATGCGGCGGTTGGCGGATTCGGTGGTCAGGAATTCCAAGCGGGCTGCGGAGATTGGCTGCGGCAATGGCTTACTGCAAAAGGACATAGAGGATTGTTACGGCATGCCGGTCGCCGGTTTCGACCTCAATGAGGTCGCACTGCAGAAGAACGTCAGCAGATTGAGCCCGCTTTACTGTTACGACATCCATCATCGCAATCCGGAGTTCCGTGCTCATTTCGATCTCCTGTTATTGTTCGATGTGCTTGAACATATCGAGGATGAATCCGGGTTTCTGCAATCCGTCAACTTCCATTTGGCCGATTCTGGCACTCTCGTGATCAATGTTCCCGCACATCAGTTCTTCTTCTCCGACTACGACCGCGCTGCGGGACACATTCGACGCTATTCCGTGAGCCAGTTGGCGAAGGTCGCTGAACAAAATGGTCTGAAGGCACGCGCTTTTACTTATTGGGGCCTTCCCCTTGTTCCGCTTCTCCTGGTGCGGAAGGCGATGAGTATGCAGCGCAGCAACGGCAAAGCCGGATTCGATTCCCGGGGGCATACCATGAACACCCTCCTCTCGTTTCTAGCGCAATGGGAACTGCTTCCGCAGAGATTCCTGGGTACGTCCGTTATGGCTGTGCTGGAGAAGCAAGCATAGGACAACCAGTCTGATGCGTGTGAAAAGGAGCCGAGAGGATATGGTCAAGCAACCTAGCGTTTCCCTCGCAATTCCGGTTTACAACGAAGAGGCGATAGTACCCGAATTGCTTCGCCGGACGCGCACCGTCCTCGATGGGATTCCAGGTGGCCCGCACCAGATCGTCTTGGTGGATGACGGAAGTTCAGACCGCACTTGGGAATTGCTGGAAACGGCCGCAGAACAGGATGATCCCAGGCTGGTCGTAATTGGGCTCTCACGCAATTTCGGTCATCAGATCGCACTAGGTGCAGCCCTGGATCACGTGTCGGGCGATGTAACGATATTAATGGACGGGGATTTGCAGGATCCTCCCGAGGCCATTCCCATTCTGCTCGCCTCCTATAAGGAAGGTTATGATGTTGTGTACGCACAACGCGTTAATCGCAAGGAAGCGTGGTGGCTGCGTGCTTGCTACTACCTTTTCTATCGGCTGCTCACCGTCCTTTCCTCGATTCAGCTGCCGCTCGATGCCGGCGACTTCGGCCTCATGTCAAGGCGCGTCGTACAGGAAATCAGGAAAATGCCGGAGCACCATCGCTACCTCCGAGGAATGAGGACGTGGGTGGGATTTCGCCAGATTGGTGTTCCCATTGAACGCGCAGCTCGCGGCGCGGGCCGTACGAAATACAGCCCGCTGCGGCTGCTCAAGTTAGCATCGGATGGGATTTTTGCTTTTTCTATCGTCCCACTTCGCGCCGCTGCAATACTTGGTGCAACTGCCGCTGGGTTGTCGGCGCTGTATGCTATTTATGCTCTGTACGTAAAGTTCTGGTTGCACGCGCCACAGGGTTTCACGGCGCTAATTCTCGTTATCGCGTTCCTTTCTGGCGTAAATCTGTTTTTTCTGGGCATTATCGGAGAGTACATAGGGCGAGTGTACGAAGAAGCGAAAGGGCGTCCACACTATGTTGTCCGCAAGGTGGTCAGGCAGCGCAGTCTTGGCAGCACTGTAATAACCTCGCGTACAGATGCACTGGAGGTTTTGGAGCGAACCGGTACAGACTGTGACTAGACTCTTAACAAGCACTAACGTACGTTTGTAATGCGCTTGAAAGCTGGAGATGGTTCTGAGCGGGGTGTTGAAGAAGGCGATCTCATGGCGGTTGCTTCAGTGTAGGAAGATCTGAAATAGCCTTTGCCGGTTGACCGCCAGAGCGCCACCTTTGATCATTCATCCCTACCGGGCTCAGGTCACCACCGCCTCCAGCCGCAGTCCGTGGTCCGACGGTCTTAATCTCACATCCCCGCGCTGGCTGCTCTTACCAGTGGTGCAGTGCGCAGAGCTTCCGCGGCTCCGCGAAAGTACAAGCGGTAAGAGTGGTGGATCCCATACATCACCGGGAAGACCACTAACGCCGCCTGCCATCCCCAGTGATGGCTTACCAGATTTACCATGGAGGTCATGCCCGCGCTCACTACGTAGTAGGGGAATGACAGTTGTACGATGCTCAACCAGACGCGGTGCATGGCTGCGCCCTCGGCCACCTTGATGATGCCTGCCACCGGAGCCGTCTGCCCCAGGAAGAAAGCAGCGGTTGCCGAGGCCAGCATCAGCGGCTCCGATGCCCATGCCGCCTTGCCCAGCCAGCCTGCATTCCAGATCAAGTTGGCCATGCTGGCGGCAAATGCCATCATGCTGACGTTGAACAGTATCTGTTCGGGTTTGAACTTGCTACCTGGTTTCGGCCAGCACTGTACCACCGTCGATACACTTGCGATCAAGACAGCTTCCAGCGCGCTCAGATTCACCACCGCCATCAGCAGGAAGGGCAGATTAACTGACATGTTGCCATCAATGCCCGGCAGTTTGATCTTCATGCGCGAGGTTGCCGCGGCCAGTGCAAGAACGGCCAGGGCGTATGCCGGATGTAGCGTGTGGCTGGCCAGACTGGCATACAGAGTGCCTGCAATCGCCGCCAGGAACATCCCGCCGATGAATGTTTTCGTTAGCCGTGTGTTGGGTTTCATGATCTTCTCCTTTCCTTGGTCGTACTGCACACGGCTACTGTTCATCTCCGGCAACTGAAAACGCTCCGTTGGTGCCCAGCAGAGACGCTCCCCAGACCACACTGGTCGCCGAGGTCGTCGATGCGCCCCAAACCACGCTGAACCCGCTGTTGATGCTGCTGCCCCAAACCACCGAACTGCCCCAGACCACGGAGCTGCCGGCAACGTTCGTTCCCCAAACCACCGAAGAACCCCAGACCACTGAGGTGCCCCAAACCACTGAAGTGCTCGCGACCGTCCCGTTGCCGTTTGACAGGGTAATCGTCCCGGACGAAGCGTTATAGACGGCGGTGGGTGAGAGTGCCGATCCCACGCTGGCGGGCGCTAGATCGTTGTTGCCAAGGGCTGCGCCAAGGTCCAGGTAGCCGGCGCCGACAGTGAACAGGTCATAGTAAGACGTAAAAGTCTGGCCCGTCATCGTGTCGGTAGCAGTCGAGGACGTCGGGAAAGTCTTGTAGGCCGTCTTCATTAGACGGGCTTTGACTTGGTCCGGCGTCAAGGAGGAATTTTGCTGAAGCAGCAAGGCTACAGCGCCGGCGACTGCCGGGGTTGCCATGCTGGTGCCGCTCAGAGTGAAGTAATCGTGGTTGGTGTGGTTTCCCGCTACCTCGTTGCCGGGGAATTCGGTTTCCAGAGTGCTTGCATGGGCATCCAGCGAAACCACATGGTTTCCCGGAGCGAGGATGTCGGGTTTCACCACATGGTCGTAGGTCGTGGGACCCTTCGAGCTGTAGCTCGCAATCTGATCGTCGGTCCGCGAGTATGTGCCCATGGACTTCATTGCGCCCACGGTCAATACCAATGGATCGTTGCCCGGCGCGGCCACGGTTCCGTAGCCATTGCTTCCGTTCACGCTGATACGGCCGAAGTTGCCGGCAGCGGCCACCACGACGATGCCTGCATTCCAGGCGGATTCCACCGCTTGGCACAGGGGATCCTGTGCGTATCCCACCGTGATGCCGCGTCCCAGAGACAAGTTGATTACTTGGATGTTATATGTGCTCTGGAGCGCAATCGCCTTCTGAATGGCCGCGATCACCATGCTGTCGCTGCCCGAACCATTAGCGTCCAGAACGCGAAGATCAATCAGGTTGACATTGGGCGCCACACCGGCCAGCTGTCCGTTCGACCGATAGCCGTTTCCGCCGATGATTCCTGCTACGTGCGTTCCGTGGCCGTAGAGGTCATAGACCAGGTGCCCGTATTGGTTGTATACGCTCGTCCCGGTGAAGTCCTGGTGATAGACAACGCGCGAATGGGTTTCCGTGGAGTCCCACAGGTCGAGATGATTGTCGTTGATACCACTATCGATCACGGCGACGCCGATGCCCGTTCCGTCATAGCCAGAATTCCATGCCGCGTTGACGTTCATCGCGGCATCGGTGTAGTCGTCCATCCCTTTCAGGGGATGGTCGATGGTTACGGAGAGAACCTCGGGGTCGGCTTCCAAGGCCGGCAGCGCGCTGACCGGGATCGTCATAGCGATGCCCTTGACCACGCCGAGCCGGTGGTTCAGGCGAGCGCCTAGACCCATCACCCGGCCCTCTTGCGCCGCCCGCGGAACCTGTTTGTACTGCACGATGACCGTAACGGTCTCGTTAGCCGGCGCACCCTGATGGGCTCGCGCTACAGCCGGCGCTAGGTCGGCGGCGAACTTGCCAGCCGGTCTCCCGTCGCTGTTCCACTGGGCGAACGCGGCCTCTGTAACCAGGAGCAGCAACAGCATGCTCAGACGCTTTCCCCAAGCAGCGCTGTGGCGCTCGCCTCGGCTCTTTGGTTTCCGTGTCTGCGACATGAATCTCACCCTTCCTGACTAGCTACAGCGAATTTGGAGCAAAACTTTGCTTAGACCCGCTTCATGTTGTGCACGGGAGAGGCCAATCGTTCGCTTGTAAGTGATTGCAATCATTGGAGATAGAAGCTCCGGTTCTCGGAGCGTTGGGCCACTCTGTCCTCTAATGAGGGGCGCGGGACAGTTTGTCCCCGAGGACCTCGTCGCTGCAATTACTTCGGTTTCGCCTGCGCTGGTTACCTGGCACGATGGAAGGCAGTAGATTCTGTGCGGATGAGCCCCGTGGACGGTGTTATTTGTGAAGCCCCGACGCGCCGGGTACTTTCTCTTACCGGGCAGTGGCTGCTTCGGTTTTCATTTGCAGTTGCGCGCTGGCAGGCAGCAGCCGCGGCATCGCCGCCATCAAGCGCTGCGTGTATTCATGCTGCGGATTCGAGAAGATCTGTTCCGTCGTTCCACACTCCACGATCTCGCCCTGGTGAAGAATGGCGATGCGATCGCAAATCCCCGCCACCGAAGCCAGATCATGAGAAATATAGAGAATGGCCATTCCGGTGGAGCGGTTCAGTTCGCGAAACAGCGCCAGAATCTCGGATTGCGTAATCACATCGAGTGCACTGGTCGCTTCGTCGGCGATAAGCAGCGCGGGGCGGTGCATGACCGCCATGGCAATCAGCACTCGCTGCGCCTGTCCTACGCTCATCTGAGAAGGATATTTGCGCAAGAATTCGTCGTCAGCCGGCAGGGAAACGCTCTGCAGCGAGGCTCGGATTGCGCTCGCACAGTCTGCGCTTGTGCCGGTGGCGTGAGCCCGCCATGCTTCCTTGAGTTGAGTTCGAATCTTTAGCGCCGGATTCAAAGAAGACAGGGGACTCTGCAAAACCAGCGCAACCGCTCGCCCCCGCAGCCCGCGCAGTTCGCGTTCAGAGAGTTGCAGGAGATCGGAATCCTGAAATCTGATTGTGCCTTCGGCTTGCGACCGCTTCTTATCCAGCAGCCCGAGAATCGCCATGGCCAGGGTGCTCTTGCCAGAGCCGCTTTGTCCCACCAGCCCCAGCACCTCGCCGCCATTGATCTCCAACTGGAGGTCACGCAGAACCGGCTGCTTGCCAGCATAGCGCACGGAGAAGTGCGCCGACAGCAGAATCTGGTTTTGCGAAGCGGACGACATGCTGGTTGTGACCTTTATAGTTCGTCGGATTTCAGATCCGTGTGATCCGTGTAAATCCGTGGCAAAGAACCTCGACTACTTCTCCGACACCGTAAGCCGTTCCGCATTCCAGTAGGTTTGCGGAGACAGAATCACCGGGGCGGCGCCATGCACCGCCGTTGAAACTGCGGAAAGCGAATTCTTGTTAATCAGGAAGATGAATGGTTCCTGCTCGACCACAATTTCCTGCACGCGGTCGAACGCCTCTTTCCGTTTTTTCACATCGCTGGCAGACGCTTGTGCCCGCATGAGACGGTCAATCTCCGCCTCCCAGGAAGTCTCTGGAGTCTTCTGTTGCGGGTTCCACTGGTGATTCTCCGAGGAACTCAGCCACACGTTCATCTCACCGTTGGGATCCAGATCCACGTTGGTCAGGCCCAGAATGATGGCCTCATAGTCGAAGCTCTGCGTCATGCGCTCGATCAGGGAAGGGAAGTCGAGCGTAACCACGTTTACGTGGATGCCGATCTTTTGCAGGTCATCCTGAATCAGCACCGCCATACGTTCCCGGTATTTGTTGCCGGCGTTCGTGATAATGGAAAACACAACCTCATTGCCGTCTTTGTCCTTGAGCGCTCCGTTTTCCATGCGGAAGCCCTCGGACTGTAGTGCCTTCAACGCCGCATCGGGGCTGTAGGCCTGGGGCTTCAGCTTGCTGTTAAACCAGAACTTATTCGCCGGCGAGAACGGTCCCACCGCCGGCTGGGCGTGCCCGTGGAACACCACGCGGCTTAGGTCGTCACGGTTGATCGCTTCCGAGATAGCGCGCCGGAAGCTGGCCGAGCGGAACCAGTTCTTTTTGTAGCCGGGAATCGGAGACTTCGCTACCTCGTTGAACCAAAGTTGCTCGCTGTCGAGCGACGCTCCGGCATCATGCACCAGTTGCGGCGAAGTCGCAGCCAGCTTGTCGAAATATTCGCTGTCCAGGGAATTGATCAGGTCCAGCTCTCCGCGTTTGAAGCGCAGCATCTCCACATCGCGGTTGGGCTGGATATCCAGCCGTATCGAATCCAGGTACGGCAGTTTTCGTCCTTGTTCGTCCGTCTTCCAGTAGTTGGGATTGCGCTTCAAAAGAACGGAAGACCCGGGTTTGTAGTCGGCCACCATGAACGGCCCCAGGACCGCCATTTCTTTTTTGGACGAATGTTCGGAAAGAATTGCCACCTGATCGAACAGGCGATCCAGTCCGGCTACTTGTGCCGGGAATCGGATCGAAATCTGAGTCCGGGAAATCACGTTGGTTTCGACGCTTCCCGTACCCGAACGAAAAGCATCGCCGGTCGGTGAATGCAACGCGGGGTCCATCAATTGCTGGACGGTGTAAGCCACATCTTCCGCGGAAAAAGGTGTGCCGTCGGAAAATGAAATTCCGCTGCGCAAGCGGAACGAGATCTGCCGCCCATCCTTCGAGACCTTCCACGACATCGCCAACTCAGGCTCCAGGTCTTGAGTGTTGCGATTCACCCGCACCAGCACCCCGCCGGTAAGGTAACGGATCGCGCCGGACGCGTCGTCCTCCACTTTCAGGGGATCAAACGTCTTCGGCTCCGTGCGCAGGCAAAACCTCAGTTCGCCACCAGCTTGAGCCAGCGCGTGCCCCAGTAGAGATCCCAGGCAGAGCACCGCAATTGCGATTGCTTTCCCGCACGGATTTGGCAATACTCCCGACTTTTTTTCGTGGCGGTTCATGCGGCCACCTCCTCCTGCTTGGAAAGCAAAAGCTGAAACGACGTCACGACCACCACCAGTAAAATCAACGGCACAAACTTCCACGGTTCTTCTCCTACGGAAACCAGACCTTCCAACTCCTTCAACAAACTGCCCCACGATGGCATGGGCTCGGCCACACCTAGCCCGAGGATGCCCAGGTTGGCTTCACTCAAGATGAAGACCGGAATCGAAATCCAAAACTGCGCGTAGAGTACGGGCTTCACATTCGGCATTACATGCACCCAAAACAGCCTTTGTCCTGGAAGCCCCGCCGCCCGCGCCTGCCGGACGAAATCTGAAGTGCGCAGCGATCCCGCGGTGGCGCACAGCACTCGTGCAGCGGTCGTCCAGCCCAGAAGCCCCAGCAGCAGAAACGTCACCAGCACCGACACCAGCGGAGACACATTCAGCGGCATGAGCGCCCGCGCCGTGATGAGCAAGAACAACCACGGCAGCGACAAAAATAGATCGGTCACCGCCATCGCCATCCGCGCCCAGGCTCCGCCCAGATAACCCGCCAGTCCTCCGACGAACGCTGCCATCAGCGTTGAAAGCAGCGCCGCGGCCGGAGCCAACAGCAGCGAAATCCTAGTTCCGTACAGCACGCGGGCAAATCGGTCCCGCCCAATCTCGTCCGTTCCCAGCCAATGCGTGCGCGATGGAGGCGCATTCGTCGCTTCGCGGTATTGCCTGGCATACCCCGCAGGGGCCAGCCAGTTCGCGGCCACCGATGCGCACAGCACCAGGCCTAGAACCACGCCCGCCAGCTTTCGCCAGAGGCTCATGCTTCCTGCCTCCGGGCCACACAACCGATTACATCTGCCCCGGAATTGGCCAGCAAGGTTACCAACGTCACCAGGATCGTGATGTTTACCAGCAGCGGCAGATCGCGTGCCAGCGCCGCTTGCCACGCCAGTTGTCCAATGCCTGCCAGGCCGCACAAAGCTTCGACTGGAATGGCTGCGCCGATCGCCATGCTTACCGACACTCCGGCTACGGCAAGCAATTGCGGCGTCACCACCGGCACTACATGCCAGAAAAGGATGCGAGCCTCTCCCAACCCTTTCGCTCTTGCGGTGATGATGTGAGGCCGGGAATAGGCCTTTACCAGCAGATTTCGCGCATACCGGTATGTGTGCGGGAACACGATTAACGCAATCGCTAACGATCCCGGGACGTTCCACAGCACCGAGAGCAATGCCAGCACCGCGGCTGGAATACAAAGAAACGTTCCGCTCACCACCGTGGTCAGCGTGTCATAAACCGAAAGCCGCAACCACGCCGCACTCAACGCCAGCGTCAGGGTCAGCATCCAGGCCAGTCCAAGGCCCATGACCAGCAACCGCAGAGTGAGCGGCGCGCGATCGCGCAGCAGCGTACGCACAGGCTGTCCCAGTGCGAGCGATGTCCCCAATTCGCCATGCGCGGCTCGCTTCATATAAGAAAAATAAAAGCGGAAGACGTTGTGATCTTGATGCCTGGCGTCGCGCAGCGCCTGCACGCTCTGTGCATTCAAGTGGGGATCCAGTTCCCGCTCGTCGACATCGAAGCCCGGAGCAAGCCGCACCAACGTGGCGGAAAGCAATCCCCCAAGAAGAACCGTTGCCAGCAGAGCCAGCGCATGCCCGGCAATTTTCCACCTCAGGCTTTGCATCTATTCTCCCGAAGCGCCTTGCGCCAGAGTGTTAGGGTTAGCGGTGCCTTGTGCATGGTGGGCTTGTTTCACGGAGTACATACGGCGGTCGGCTTCGGCGAGCAACGCCTCCACGTCATACCCGTCTTCCGGACAGAAGGCGGTGCCCACGCTCAGCGAAACGACGTTCCGTCCGCAGGTGTGCCGTCCTGCATCGATCGCCGCCTGATTCAAGCGGATCGTCTTTTCCTCGGCGGCTTCGACCGTGAGTCCGGGCGCGGTGATCACAAACTCGTCGCCGCCCATGCGCGCAACGTAGTCATAACCGCGGCAGGCATCTCTCAGCCGCGTGCTGAACTCCCGCAGCAGTTTGTCTCCTTCCAGATGCCCGAAAGAATCATTGATCTTCTTGAGCCCATCGATATCGCACACCATCACCGCCAGCGAAGTCTTCATGCGCCGGCAGCGCGCCACTTCCTGCGCCAGGTGAACGAACAGGGAGCGCGCATTGGGCAGCCCTGTCAGGTAGTCCGTGGTCGCCGAGCTTTCCGCCTGCTGATACTTCAGGGCGTTCTCCACCGAGAGTGCTACTTTGGAAGCCACGGCCAAAAGAATCCGCAAGTGGTCCGGAGTAAACGCGTCCTGGGTCGAGTGATACATGGCGAGCACGCCCACCACGCCGTTCAATCCCTGCAATGGAACCGCCACCGCCGAAGCCAGGACCGCGTGTTTTTCCGGGTCAGTGACGTAGCCCGATTCCACCTGCGGGTTCCCGTTGATGATGGGCTTGCAATGCTCCGCCACCCACCCGCATAAGCCCTCGCCCACACGGATTTTCAGCGATGACAGGACGCGAAAGTTTTCGCCACTCACGAGTTCCGGCAGCAACCAGCCGTTCCGGTTCACGAATACTGCGATGGAGTCGTAGGGAATCAGCTTGCGCAGGCGCATCGACAGCACCGAAAGAGTTTCGCTCAGGCTCAACGAGTTCCCCAGATCCTGGCTTAACTCAAACATGGCTTGTGCCTCCTGCCGAGCCGACGCGATCGAGGTCAGGAAGTCGGACTCGTTCTGCGAGTTGTCGGCCCATTTCTCGAATCCGGTCGCCGGAGCCAGGCCGCGCTCCACGCGCAGATCCTTTGAGAACCCGCAGGGAATGAAGCCGTCTTCCCGCGTTTGCGCGATGCGTTCCAGGTCGATATAGCGACGCTCCAGAACCTCCACGATCTTCGGGTCGAACCACTTTCCTGATCTTTCTTTGACCGTTTCCATGGCTCGATCCAGCGGGATAGCCGGACGATACTGCCGGTCTGAGGCCAGAGCGTCCAGGCAATCCACGACCGCCAGAATCCGCGCGCCAATGGGAATCTCTTCGCCGCCGAGGCCCGCGGGATACCCTGACCCGTCCCATCTTTCGTGATGCGAACGCACAATGGGAGCCACGGGATACGGGAAGGCCACCCGGTCCAGGATTTCCGCGCCGACCAGCGGATGCACCTTCATCTTCTCGAACTCTTCCGGAGTCAGCCTGCCCGGTTTGTTGATGATGTGCTCCGGCACTGCGAGTTTGCCAATGTCATGCAGCAGTGCCGCCGCGCGCAACGCCTCGATCTCGTCCGATGACAAGCCGATCTCCTTGGCGATTTCCACTGCATAAGTCCGCACCCGTTGCAGATGCGTATGCGTGGTGTGGTCCTTGGCCTCGATGGCCAGGGCCAGAGCCTCGATCGTGCGCATATTCAGCGATGCAATCTGCTCCACGTGCAGCTTCTCAACTTCCACCCGCTCTTTCTCAGCTTCCAGCCGTCCCAGATACAGGCGATAAGAGCGGTACACCCAATAAATCACCGGCAGTACCAGCAGAGATGTCTGCCAGCCGGCGCGCTGGTTGACGATGCCCACCAACCCCACCGCAGCCGCTCCCACCAGGTAGTAAGGGAAAGACCAGAAGTAACACTCCGACCACACCTTGCGGCTCGACTTGTTTTCCGTCAGCGCAATGACCACGGAGATGGGTAGCGTGTTTGCCAGGAAGAACACCAGCGCCGCCACCATCAGCAGGATGGGTTTATTGCTGCCCACTCTCGCGTCCAGCCAGTGATAACTGACATAGCAGAGCACACTGGCGTTCGCCATCATGCCGAAAACATTGAACAGGACCTTGACCGGGTCCAGTCGATTCCGTGCATGCCAGACGCTTTGCACCAGAGTGGCGGTGCAGCCAATGAGCAGCGTTTCAGGCAGGCTCAGCTCCATCACGCCGAGAAGAATGAAAAGGAAATTCACCGACATCGTGCCATCGATGCCCGGCAACTGCACTTTCAGGCTGGAGGCCAGGACGGCCACTGCCAGGTAGCAGACAAATCGTGCCAGGTCCGCGGATTGCCAGTGCCAAAGGGCGGAGCCCAGCACCACCATCCCGAACGAGACCGTGATCCCGACAAATAGTTTCGTACGAATCGACATTGCGTCGTCACTTCTCTGTTGCCGGGGGAAGGCGGCAGACTGCGCCCGCGACGCGGGAGAGCGATTCCCCGCGCACACCTCGGGACGAGTCTGTTCAGTGAAATCCTATGGTTGTTACACGGTTTTAAGTAGCTTACTGACGTAACCTGATAAACAGCCGGTTGCGACGTTTGGCACTTGGCGTGACCGCGATCGTTGCCCTTTTCCTGTCTGACCAACGGTAACCAATTACCTTCGTTATCATCCGAGCCTTCATACTTCCTGCAACCACTGCCCTCTGTGTCAAGATCAACTCCAAACGCGCGGGATGCCACCAGTAAATTTCAATTCGCAGCCTCAACCGCCATCGGGCGTCGAACCAGGCCGTCCCGGTTCCGAAGCGTTGCGTGCGGCTGCGCCCAATGCCGGCGCGGTCGTGGGAATCGCAGTCTTGTCTGCTGATCTTGACGGCAAAATTACCGGCTGCAATGAAGCCGCGCTGCAGGTCTTCGGCTCTGCGCCCGCAGAAGTTCTGGGCCGAACCTTGGCAGCTTTCATCTCAGGTAAGGACGCTCCTGGGCAGCGTCAACTGCAGAAGACCATGCTGGCCGCGGTGCTGAAAGATGGTCAATATCAATCTTTACATCGGTGTCAGACCAAGGCCGGGAAGCAGTTCGCGGCAGACTTGTCCGTCACGTTGCTGCGTGACGGTGAATCCTCGCCCGCGGGGATGGTTGCCCTGCTCGCTGCGACCGAAGAGAAATTGAGTCCGGGCTCTGCCCCCCGCAAAGAGCATGCAGCGGACGAAGACGAGGCGGCCCGCACCATCTCGCGCGCGATTGACGGCACAAACCTTATACTCGCCAGTCCTCTGATGCACCGGTTCATGCGCATGGTGGATCGCGTTGCCGGACACACCGAAAGCGTGCTGATCACCGGTGAAACCGGAACCGGTAAGGAACTCATTGCCCGCACGATTCATCAATCCTCGCACCGGAGCAGCCGGCCCTGGGTCGACATCAACTGCGCGGCACTTCCCGAGAACCTGGTCGAGAGCGAGTTGTTCGGCTTTGAAAAGGGCGCGTTTACCGGCGCCGATTCCTCCAAAGCAGGCCTGTTCGAACTCGCCGACAAAGGCACGCTTTTTCTTGATGAAATCGGCGAACTGCAACTTCAGACTCAGGTGAAGCTCCTGCGCGTGCTCGATGGATATCCTTTCTACCGTCTGGGCGGCCACCGCAAGATCAAGGTTGACGTGCGCATTGTCGCCGCCACTAATCAGGATCTCGACGCAGCGGTCACCGCCGGACGCTTTCGCCAGGATCTCTTCCATCGCCTCGGCCAGTTCCAACTTCGCGTGCCCCCGCTGCGGGAGCGCCCCGAGGACATCGTCGCTTTAGCCGAGCACTTTCTCAGCCTCAAGACTCCGGGCAGCTCCTTCGCGCCCGATGCTGTCTCCGCCTTGCTCTCCCACTCCTGGCCCGGCAACGTTCGCGAACTCCGCAACCTCATCGCTAGAGTAGCCGTGGAGTCGCGGCATCCCGAGATCCACAAATCGCAAATCACAGACGCGATGTCCGGCAACCCCGTCGCCCAGCGTCAGTCCGCTTCCATGCCCGTCGGCAATCTGGACAGCATGGAAGAGCAGATGATCATCCGCGCGCTGGAGCGCAGCGGCGGTCATCGCAGCCAGGCCGCGGAACAACTCGGCATCTCCCGCCGCACGCTCAGCCGAAAGCTGAAGGAATACAACATCAACGTAAATTCTGCCGATGCTGCAAACTCACTGGGATTCATCAGCCTCGAGCAGCAGAAATTCTTCCGCGCCCGCATCCAGCTTGCCGTTGCGTTAAAGAACCAGCAGGGTGATGAGGTCTGCGTCCAGGGCGTGAACCTCAGCACCGGTGGAATGGGACTGGATGGCCTGAAAGAACCGATGAAGTTCACCGGCCTGCTCGACGTGAGTTTCCCGCTCCCCGACAGTGAAGCGATTTTTCGGGCGAAGGCGCGCATCGTCTGGTTCGGCGGCGAAGGCCGCGTCGGACTTCGCTTCGCCGTCATCGATCCCGCACTCTTCGAGCAGCTCCAACACTGGAGCAACAACAAAATGAAGGACGAAGGCTGGGAGCTACCCGCCGGACCGCAATAGGGACCACCCGAAAATCTTTCGTAGAGACGTACCGTGCTACGGCTTCCTTGCCACGCCCACCGCGCCCGGATCGAGTAGAATAATTCGTCTCGGAGGTTCCCACATGCTCCGCACGTTCTTCCTCCTTCTGCTTGCTAGCGCCTGTTGTGCTCAACAGACTCCCACTCCGGCCGCGCTCGATCTTGTGAAGCAAGGCGAGAAGCTGAACGGCGAAGGCAAGCAAGACGAAGCCCTTGCTCTCTACCGCCAGGCGCTCGAAGTGTCCCCGGACCTGTATGAAGCTCATCTCGAATCCGGCATAGCGCTCGACCTGAAAGGGAACTATGCAGAAGCTCGTCAGCACCTCACCAAGGCAGTCGAGATCGCGCCAGCCAAAGCCAAACAGCAAGCGCTTCGCGCCATGGCCTTTTCTTACGCCTTCGAAGGGAACGCGAGCGAAGCTGCGAAGTTCGAGCAGCCGGTTTTCGACGCACGCATGTTTGCTCACGACTTCACCGGCGCCTCTGAGGCCGCCAATGAACTCGCCCGCATCTACCTCGAATCGGGCGACACAGCGAATGCCTACAAGTGGTACCAGTCAGGATACGAGACCGCGCAGCACAAGCCCGATCTCAGCGATGCCGACAAGAATCTCTGGCTCTTCCGCTGGGAGCATGCCCAGGCCCGCATCGCCGCCCGCAACGGCAAAGCTGGTGAAGCGCAGCAGCACGTGGCCGCCGCCAAGGTAGCTCTTGACAAAGCCAACAACCCCGACCAAGCTCGCTTCTTTCCTTACCTGACCGGCTACGTCGCCTTCTACACCGGAGACTACAAGACGGCCATCGCCGATCTACAGAAAGCCGATCAGCGCGATCCCTTCATTCTGGCTTTGCTGGGAGAGTCCTACGAGAAGTCCGGCGATCAATCCCAGGCGCTGGACTACTACCGCAAAGTCCTCGCCATAAACGCCCACAACCCGACCAACGCTTTTGCCCGGCCGTTGGCGAAGAAAAAACTGGCAGGGAAAGAATAAGCAGCGGGGCCTCCATCAGCCTCAACCGCTGCGCTTTACCTTCACCGGAATTCTCTTACCAGCATCCTCCCGCCGAACTTTAGGCACGTTACCCCAGTGCCAGCCACAGTCGAGCCATTGTCTCGGCACGCTCGTTGCTGCAAACTAGCTAAGTCATGGAAACCAAGTCGAGCATGTGGAAGGGTGTGAAGAGAAGCGAGAAATTGTCGATCGTCGTCCTTGGATTCTGCATCGTGGCGTTGACAACCATCGTCCTCCTCCGGCTTTTGTAGCTCGGCCACCGATTCGGCCTTGCATCCGCAAGACGACTCAGCCGTAAGAAACCATCTGCTTTCCGCCCACCGGACGCCTAGTGCGCCGGCGCAGGCTGTGGAGTCGCCTGCGGTGTCTTCGCGCTTGGACTTGAGAAATTTACTTTCGGAACTTCTCTCGATCCCGGCGAAGCCTCGAAGTAAGCCTCGTTCGGCTTGAATCCCGCGAATCCTGCGAAAAAGCTGTTGGGGAACTGCTGCACGTAAGTGTTGTAATCGCGCAGAGTGTCGTTGTAGCGTTTGCGCTCGACCGCAATGCGATTCTCAGTGCCCGCGAGTTCATCCTGCAAGCGCAGAAAATTCTCATTGGACTTCAATTGAGGATAGTTCTCGACCACCAGCAGCAGGCGGCCAATCGCTCCATCGAGTTGGCCATTGGCGGCAATCTTTTCCTGCGGCGTGCCAGCGGAAAGCAGGGCAGAGCGCGCTTTCGCAATATCGCCGAACACGGTCACTTCCTGCTGCGCGTAGCCTTTCACCGTCTCCACCAGGTTCGGGATCAGGTCGGCGCGGCGTTGCAGCACAATGTCAACCTGTGACCAGGCTGCCTTTACGGTCTCGTTCTTGCTGACCAGAGTATTCTTGACGCTCACGTACTGGCCAAAGGCAAACAGGACAACCAGCAGTATCAGTGCCACGATGACGACGACCACGATCAGTGCCTTGCTCATAAGATTCTCCTGAAAAGCAGCATAAACTCTACGCGGGCCTTGCGGTACTCGAATCCAGCATTTTATCAACCGCGCCTGTTACCTGCTCCAGCGCCAGGAGATATCGCGAGAAAACATCGGCGACATTGAACTTCTTGCGATCCGACCTACGCTCTCTGACGTCGAGCACCTGCAGAATCCCCGAAGCGTCAAACCCAATCTTCTTCGACAATGCCTGCACGGCCTCGCGCTTCCCAACCGGCGCTTCATGACCCAGCACGATAAGGGCGTGACGGAACAGCGTGGCGAATGACGAAACCGATCGTACCAGCAACTCCCGCATCCGCCAGTCGTTTCCCGACGCCAGCAGCAGGTGCTGGCGCAGCAGCGCAAGTTTTTCCCGCAACTCGTATTCCACCTGGACGCGGTGCAGGTTCGCCGGGATCGCCAAACCCTGAACCACATCTTCACCGAAAAGAACGCGATGGTGCTGTTGCATATCAATCAGCTCAATCGTAAATACATCGACCGAGCGCTCGATCTCGTCACGGGTCATAAAAAGAGGCGGCGGCTGCTTCTGCGCGTCCCACCATTTCACCGCCGGGGCCAGGGCCTGCAATGCCGCGAATGAACTGTCGCGAATCACGCAGAACAGATTCACATTCGAGAACTCGGGATGAAAATCTCCCGCTACCGCCGATCCGAACAGGATCACGCTCTCCAGGTTCGCTCCAGCCGCCGATCGCAGCCGGCTGACAAAGTCGCTAATTGTTTTCTCCGGATCCATTTGCGTCCTCACTCACTACCAACTGCTGCTCGCCCCGCCGCCCCCCGAACTACCGCAGCCACCGAATAACAAGCACC
>Ga0210404_10000469_pt1 | contig 20861 bp, 14 predicted proteins | sample IncBWH28MmetaG_FD_155455 | JGI IMG/M metagenome (GOLD analysis project Ga0210404, IMG submission 155455) | Forest soil microbial communities from Barre Woods Harvard Forest LTER site, Petersham, Massachusetts, United States - Inc-BW-H-28-M | ecosystem: Environmental > Terrestrial > Soil >... | reverse complement strand
AGGATGACTGAGCGACAACAATTTATTGTCGAAGATGCTTCCCAAAGACAGTTCCCCTTTGTAGAAGATATTTCCGTGCTGTGATGGTCAGACACGGACCCTTTACCCTCGATATCCCGACCTAGCTTGAAACACACTGGGAAGCCGTATCCAACTGAAAAACTGCGTGTTAGCAGGAGCAATGATTCTCTTCGCGACAAGAAATTGGCGAATTCCAGCAGCATTTCTTTGGCGATTTGAGTGCATGTGTTCCCAAGAGTACGAAGCGATGAAGCGCGTTATTTTGGGTTCTTCTTTGAGCGACAACCATCACAACAACGGTTCCAATCGGGTCCAGCCAGTACCCCCGGAGAGTCTCCTCTTCGGACAATCAGCGGCGATGGGAGAAATCCGCCGAAAAGTGGAAAAGCTTGCATCTGCCAGGGTCGCCGTACTGATCGAAGGCGAAAGCGGGACTGGCAAAGAAATGATGGCGCGGTGGATTCATTCCCGCTCGCTGTGGAAGAGCGGGTCTTTTGTCAAAGTCAATTGCGCTGCTATCCCCGGGAGCCTGCTGGAAAGTGAATTGTACGGGTACGAGAAGGGGGCGTTTACTGGAGCTTACGAACGCAAGCCGGGACGCATGGAACTCGCGCACGGCGGCACACTGTTCCTCGATGAGATCACAGAAATCGATCATAGCCTGCAAGCCAAACTGCTGCAGTCTATGCAGGACAACAGATTCTGCCGGATCGGGGGAACGGAAGAGCAACAGGTTGAAACGCGAGTCATCTGCGCGACGAACCGCAACCTTGAACAGGAAATGGAAAAAGGAAATTTTCGCGCCGACCTGTTTCATCGAATCAATGTAATCCGGATTCGAATGCCACGGCTTCGCGACCGGCGTGATGATTTGGTCATGCTCGCGGAGTACTTCCTTTCCACCTACGGCGCCCGCTTCGAACGCGCGGCCCCTCCCTTTCCCGACAAACTAATGCGGTTCTGGCTCGCAAATGACTGGCCGGGAAATATTCGCGAACTGGAGAATCGAGTCGCACGATACGTCCTGCTGGGACAGGAAGATATCGAGATTTCCAGAAACGTTCCCCGGCGAATCGGGCCAGAGAGCTCGGGGGCACCTACCGGTGATCCCATTTCGTTGAAGCGCATGACGAAGCAGGCGTGCCTGGAACTTGGCCGTGAGGTCATTCTTCGCGCGCTGCAATCCAATCATTGGAATCGAAGGCGCGCCGCCGAAGAGCTGAAGATCAGCTACCGCGCGCTGCTGTATAAGATCCGCGAGGCAGGCTTGCCATCGAAGCGCGGCCATGGGCACTCGATGGAGACGCCAAAAACCGGGGCGTCCAGAAATCAACCAGCAGAATAGAGCCGGGATGTCATCGCCGAAAGCGCGAGGGGTCCTGCAAGCTTACGCCCTTGTTCCGGAATTCCCGTACAGAGTAGAGTGAGGGAGAGAAGAGGATCCGTTGCGCTGCGGCGGCTTTCCAATGACCTGCAAATGTAGACGGGTGAAAACTGTGAAAATTCTATGACCGCTGAGATCAAGCCCGCCACGCTGGATCATTCCAGCCACGATGAATTCACGGACTACTACGCAGAGAAAAGCGTTCGGCCGGAGCAATTGCGGCATTTCAGGTCCGTGCAAAGCGCGATTCTGAGAATTCTCGGAGAGCGAAACGCCGCTGTACGAAAATACGACGTTCTGGACGTCGGTTGCAACGCAGGCGGCCAGTGCACCGTATGGGTAGAGAGTGGGCACCGGGTCCATGGAATAGACATCAATCAACCCCTGCTGGAGCTGGCCAAAAAGCGAGCGTTAGACGCGGGACATGAAATCGATTATCAGCTTGGCACGGCAACGGACTTGCCGTGGCCCAATGAGTCCATGGATATCTGCATTGCCCTGGAGTTGCTGGAGCACGTTGCGGATTGGGAGAAATGCCTGCGAGAGTTCGCGAGGGTGCTCCGCAAAGGCGGAGCGATGTTTCTGAGTACCAGCAACTTCTTGTGTCCCGTGCAGGAAGAATTTACTTTGCCCGGATATAGCTGGTATCCGGGTTTCCTGAAGCGGCACTTCGAACGACTGGCGATCACGAGCCAGCCGGAACTAGCGAATCACGCGAAATATCCCGCTATTAATTGGTTTAGTCCGTACGGTTTGCGTGCTGAACTGGCGAGGAAGGGATTCGATTCTCTCGACCGGTTCGATCTAGTGGATGTGGAGCAAAAGGGGGCCGCCGCAAAGATGGTCCTCGCTTCCGTGCACGCCCTTCCGCCTCTGCGTTTTCTAGCCCACGTGTGCACACCGGGCACAATCGTAATGGGCATAAAGTCTTAGATACTTCCTGTTGATCTTGACTCGTAGGTTCAGGCGGGCTTGCGGGAAAGATTCGATACTGCGGAAGCTTCCAGCTCGGTAGAACGATTTCCCAGAAGACGATCGAGAATTTTCATTGAAGCGGGCCAGGAGTGTGCCGTGGCGAGCGGGCGCCGGCCGGCGTCGGCCAGGTTATCGCGAAGCTCCGGATCCTTGAGGAGACGGACAACTTCATCGGCGAAAGCCTGCGGTTCATCGGCGACAAGAAAATCGCGGCCAGGCTCCGCCTCGACGCCCTTGGCGGCCTGCGTGGTCGTAACCACGGGGATGCCCATGGCCAGAAACTGCAAAATTTTGTTCTGCGTCCCGCGCGCAATTCTAAGCGGGGCAACGGCCACGGCGGCGTCCAGCAAGTAAGGACGGACATCAGCCACGTGGCCAGTGACGGTAATTCGGGGAGTTTTGGCGAGTTGTTGGATTGGCGCGCTAGGATTTGATCCCACAATGCGGAATTCCGCTTGGGGAACAATTTTTCGGACCCTGGGAAAGATTTCGTTGGCGAAGAGCAGGACTCCGTCAATATTGGGGTAATAGTCCATGCGCCCCAGAAAGACGATGACCGGCGATTGGCACGGGCTCTCGGGACGGAAATGAAAGTAATTCAGATCGACTCCGTTGGGAATCACGGCAGTGTGCGATGAAGGAGTCAAGCGGCGAACTTCTTCCACTTCTCCCCGAGTCGTGGCGGTGCACAGATCAAACTTCCCGGCCGTCTCGATTTCGAACCGGCGCAGTTTTTGCGCCTCGATGCGATAGCCGGTTGAAAGCGGGAAAGAGCGGTGCTCGGAGTAATCGAGCCATTTCACGGAATCGACATCTCCGAAATCGAGCATTTTGAAAGGGCATGGAACATCGCGAACGTACTGCGCGGCGAAAGCACAGTGGACGACGATGGCGTCAAATTTGTGCCGCCGGGAGGCCTCGCGGATTTTTCCGGCGAGGCTGGAGGAATAGAAGTAGGCCACCGAAGAAGGAGTTGAGGACAACAAGGCCAATGCGGCTTGAGTCCACCTCACGCGATCGGGCACAACTTCGGCAATAACTTCCTGGCAGTAATTCCTTAGAGGCTCTCCTTCCTTTAATTCATTTTCCGTATGTGCGAGGCTGGCCACGATCACCTCATGAGATTTTCCCAGATGCTGAATCATGTGAAACGGGCGGATCTTGCCCCCACGGTTCGGCGGAAAGGGAAACCGATGGCAAACGAAGAGGATTTTCATACGCGTTCGACGGTGGCTTCCGCAGGGGCCTGCGGCTGCTGCCAATCCAAGCCATCGAGGAAGATGCGGCTCCAGAGCTCGAAGTTGATTAGAGCCAACAAGTGATCGGTGTGATCGCTGCGCTGCTCGCGATGGGCAGCAATGATCTGCTGGATGGCGGCGGGATTGAAAAGGCCGCGCTTGCGGATCTGGTCTTCCGAAAGAGTCTCCCTAACGAGAAAATCGAGATCCTTTCTCAGCCAGGCGCCCACGGGGGCGCCAAAGCCGCGCTTCTTGCGATTCAGAATTTCCGGCGGAAGCCACGGCTCCACGGCTTTCTTCAGCAAGTACTTCAAGGAAAGGCGATGCACTTTAAGGCCGGAAGGCATGTGGCCGGTGAGTTCGATCAAATCGATGTCCATGAATGGGGCGCGACATTCGATGGAAGCCGCCATGGTCATTTTGTCGGTGAGAAGAAGCAGGTCGTCCGGCAGAGACGTCTTCATGTCGACATAAATGAGTTGATTGAGGCTGTCGGCTTGCGAGGAACGCGAGAAATGAGGGCTCAGGGTAGTAGCGGCGACTCCGTTCCCGGCCTCGGCGGTGACAGTTCCTGCGGAGAACAAATCACGCTGTAAATCCGGTGAAAAGACGCCTACAAAGCTGGCATAACGGCTGACCGGATCTTGCTGCGCGGCTTTGACGAAAGCTGCGGCGTAGCGAACATTGTTCTTCCAAGCGGAATGGCGGTCCTGCGGAAGATTTGCCAGAGCGCGAGGAAGCCAGCTTCGTCGGACCACGCCAGGCAGCTTCTGGTAATAGCGCTGCAAATTGTCACCCAAATAACGGCGATAGCCTCCGAAGAGTTCATCGCCGCCGACGCCCGAAAGGATTACGGTGACGCTCTCGCGTGCCAGACGCGCCACCAGGTAGGTGGTCACCAAAGCCGAATCGGCCAAAGGCTCGTCCATGTGCCAAATCAGTTTTGGGAGAAGGTCAGAGACGTCTGGGCGAACGACGATTTCGTGATGGTCGGTGCCGTACTTCTCAGCGATGACGCGTGCAAAAGGAAGCTCGTTATAGAAACTGTCGTCGCCGGCAAAGCCGATGGAGTAAGTCTTCACGGGCCGGTCGGTCAGGCGGGCCATGGCGGCCACAACCGCACTCGAGTCAATTCCGCCGCTGAGGAAAGCTCCGAGGGGGACGTCACTGACCAGGCGCACGCGCACTGCTTCCAGGAGCTTTTCCCGAACGCGTTCTGCCCATTCGGCCTCGGAGCGAGATTCGATGTGATCAAAGCGAGGATCCCAAAACTCTTCCTGCCGGAAGTTCCCTTTTTCAGAAACCAGGATGTGGCCGGGCAATACTTTCTCGATGCCCTCAAAAAGCGTATCTGGAGCGGTGACATAACCAAGGCCGAAGTATTGCGGCAGTGCGGCGCGATTCAGCCGCCGAGGAACACCGGGAACCTCAAGGATGGATTTTACTTCGGATGCGAATATCAGGGAGTCTGTGGTTCGCCGGATGTACAAGGGCTTCTTGCCAACGGGGTCACGAGCCAAAACGAGCCGTGCGCGCGGGGCGTCCCACAAGGCGATGGCAAACATGCCGCGAAGCTTCTTGACGAAATCCAAACCCTCTTGTTCGTAAAGATGGACGAGCACTTCGGTGTCGCTTTTGGTCTGGAAGAGATGGCCCTGCGCGATCAGCCGTAAGCGCAACTCCTGGAAGTTGTAGATCTCACCGTTGCAAACAACCCAGATGGATTCATTTTCGTTGGAGATGGGTTGATGGCCTCCGGAAAGGTCAATGATGCTCAGGCGGCGCATCCCCAGGGCTACTCCGCGGCCGAAGTACGCACCTTCATCGTCCGGGCCGCGATGCTCGACGAGCTTGCCCATGCGGCTCAGCAATTGCGCGCCTGGGGCGGCTCCGTCTTTCAGGTCAAGAATGCCGTAGATGCCGCACATCGATGTGTTTAGGTCGTCTCCTAAAGATTCGACTTCACTGATCCATCACAAAGGCGGCGGGGACAGCCGCTCGCTACGATTCCGCTATTCCTTTGCGCTTCAAATGCTCTTCGACCCCGCGACAGACTCCGGCTCAGGATGCCAAGTTGTCCCCTCCGACTGAGAAATCGCAGAGAGTGACTGCGCCAAGGCCGATGCTTGATTACGGCGCGCGTACCGCCGAACCACGCTCGGATCGGCGATAGAGTGGCCGCCGTCGCGCAAAGCGCGAAGTAACTCAGGGATCGCGCCATAAATCTGCTGCTCATCCGCCAGGTCCACAATGGTGGCGCCGCCCGTTTCTTTCAGAAGGGCGGCCGTATCTCCCGTCTGCGACGTCAGCGCCAAAATCGGTTTGCCCAGGCGTAGATACTCATACGCTTTCGCGGGGATCTGATGATCGCAGTTGGCCGCCTGGAAGAGCAGCAACGCGTCGCTGGCCGCCGCTTCCGCGAGTGCCTGAGGATAGGGAATCGCCGGAAGCAGGTGAACCAGGTCAGCGATGTCCAGGTCGCGAAGAATCTCCGTATATAGGGCTTCGCTCCCCGAAGCTCGCAAGTTAATTTGCAACTCTTGCGAGTTGACTCGGCCGTCTTTCTTTAGTCGCGATAAAGCGCGGAAGAAAGGACGAGGGTCGCGCTCCGACGGATAAATCACACCCAGGTGAAGCAACTGAAGGCAGCGCTCAGAGCCCTGTTGCTGCTTAGCGGGCGCTGGTAGCAGCTGAAAATCCTCCTCGTCATAGCCGTTGGGAATGAGGAGGCATTTTTCCGCCGACAGAGACGGATACCTCTTGCGGTACATTTCGATGGTCGAGCGAGCCGTGAAGATCAATCGCGAAGCATGCTGTATCGCCTTCTTCTCGATCCAGCGGGAGACCCGGCGCGTCATCGGATCACGCGGATAATCGTCTTCGGTCATGGAGTCTCGAAAATCGACGACCCACGGCTTGGAGGTCAGTTTATACAAAATAAGACCGATAAGGACGGCCGTAGCAATCGGATAGGTGGTGAGGATTACATCTACTCGTTTCTTGCGTATGAGATACGCTCCTTTCACCACCGCGGCAGGCAGCCAGGAAGACCAGCGATCGGGAAGAGCCATAAGCCGGGAATAGCGGCCGCGCAGTGAAAGATGGCGTTGTGTGTCGAGAGCGAAGGCGCGGACGACTGGCAGAGACGACGGTACTTCCTCCAGTAGCGTCGGATCCGTTCGTTCATAAGCGCGGGTGCTTGCCGTCAGAAGCACCGGCTGCCAATCGGATTCAGGAAGATAACGGCAGAACTTAAGAATCCTCAAGATGCCACTGCCCGCACCGTAGGGCGGGAAATGGAAGGCGACAATGAGCGCGGTCTTCATCGATACGATGTCTCATTCAAGACCGAACATTGATCGGAGAGAAAATCCTCGTAGCTGCCCCGGCGCCGAATCATGGTGTCGGTCCCGGCATCGACCCAGATTTCGGGAGGAGCCGGGTGGCTGAGGAAACCGAGCGGGCTGGCCGCCCGAGCGTAAGCGCCTGATTGGAAGACCCCTACCAGGTCTCCGACTTCAGCCTGCGGGAGCCGTACCGAACGTCCCAGAACATCGAGGGGAGTGCAAAGCGGACCGGCAACGTCCACCTCTTCCAAGCTTTGTGCTTCGAGTTTGTTTAGTACCGCCAGAGGATAATTTCGTTTGATGGTTTGGCCGAGATTGCCGGAAGCAGCCAGATGGTGGTTCATTCCACCATCCACGATCAGAAACTTTTTGCCTCGAGAGACTTTGATGTCGATGACGCGGACAACATAAACGCCCGCTTCGGCCACGAGATAGCGGCCCGGTTCCACCATGAATCTCGTTTTGGAAAGGAATTCGTCCTGCTCGACCTCCGCCATGAGAACAGTCAGCCCTTCACGAAGATGGGTCATGTCCAGTTCATTTTCATGAGCAAAATACGGCACTCCCAAGCCTCCGCCGAAATCCAAGGTGCGCAGCGGCTTTCCCGCGAGCTGTGCCGCGCGCCGGGCAATTTCAACGCCCTTTCGATATTGGGTTAAAAGCACATCGCTGCTCAGGATTTGTGTTCCGGTGAAAAGATGAATGCCGCAGAAATTCAGGGACGGCTCGGACAGAACCTTGGTGATGGCAGAGTCGAGGCATTCCTCGTCGATGCCGAAGGGGGCCGGCTTGCCACCCATGCGCATGGCGCCGCCTTGCGCATCTTCGGTCGGGTTTACGCGAATCGCGATGTTGGCGGACACTTGCAACTGACGGGCGATGCGAGCCATGCGCTCAATTTCCAGGAGCGATTCCGCGTGGATCTCGCCGATGCCTCGGGAGAGAACGTATTCGAGTTCAGTCTCGGTCTTCCCAGGTCCGGCAAAGACGATGCGCTCTGGCGGACAATCCGCCTTTCGTGCCTGAAGAAATTCTCCCGCCGAGGCAATTTCCAGACCGCACCCTCCATCGAGGAAATGGCGCAGGAGAGTTCCATTGGGATTGGCTTTCACGGAGTAACTAATGGCAAATCTGTCCGGCAGAGCGGTGCGAAGGCGGCTAAATTTCTTTTCGAGTACGCCGCGGTCATAGACGAAAAACGGTGTTCCGTATTTCGCGGCTAGCGACGAGATGCTCATTCCCGCATCCAGACACAACTCGGAGCCAGAGCGGGGATAATACGCGCGAATTAAGTCGTTCACATCACTCATCAGGCCAGGCCTTCGCGGCGTCTGAGCGCCGGGTAGTCCACCTTTCCGCTACTCGTCTTTGGCAACTCGCCCAGGATTTCAATAATCTTCGGGACCATGTAACGGGGAAGTCTTTCGCCGCAATGGGCGGCCAGTTCTTCCGCAGCCAACGGCGTCCCATCTTTTGGAACCACAAAGGCCTTGACGGATTGTCCCAGCGCTTCGTCGGGAACGCCGATCACGGCCACGCCGCGGATCTTTCCGCTGGAGAATAGGGCTTCTTCAACTTCGGTGGGACTAATCCGGAAACCCGACGACTTGATCATGGTGTCCCGTCGGCCGATAAAATAAAGAAAGCCGTCTTCATCCATCTTAACCAAATCGCCAGAGTAGCAAACTTTTTCGCAGTCCCCCATTTCCGGGGGCAACAGGGGGTTCGGCCGCAAACAGCGATTGGTGTCTTCCGGGCGCGCCCAGTAGCCCAAGCTAACGGTTGGCCCGCGATGGACAAGCTCGCCCACTTCTCCGGGTCTGCATAGTTGTCCCTGTTCGTTGACGACAAGAATTTCCGAATTGGGGATGGCCTTGCCCATGGAGGTGGGGCGCCGGTCCAACTCTTCCGGAGGCAGGTACGTGGAGCGAAATGCCTCCGTGAGGCCGTACATCAAGAAAATTCTTGTGGTGGGCAAAGCTTGCCGCAGCGTTTTGAGCACTGCCTGCGGCATGGCTCCGCCGGTGTTGGTGATGTAACGCAGATTGGGCAGAGCTTGGCGCTGGAGGGTCGAATTGGGCTGCGCCAACAGGCTCCATAAAGTGGGCACTCCGGCCAAACCGGAAACGCGTTCTTTGATGAGCGTTTGCACGATTTCTCGAGCGAAGACAAAGTTGATCAAAATCAGAGTGCCGCCTTGCTGCAGCGCGGTCATCAACTGATTCAATCCCGCGTCGAAGCTGAAGGGAAGCACGGCAAGGATACGTTCGCTGCGGCTAATCTCGAGATACGTTGAGACGATGGAGCTGCCCGCGATGACATTTGCGTGGCTCAGCATGACTCCCTTCGGTTTTCCAGTAGAGCCCGAAGTGTAGAGGATGGCCGCCAGATCTTTGTCAATGCAAACGTCTTGAGCTTTGGCCGGGGGTTCCGTCTGGCACAACTCGTCGAAGCGCAACACGGGCAGGGAGATGTCTGGAGCGTCTGCGCCTGCAGTCAGCACGACAAATTTCAGCGACGGGATCGAGGGGAGCACCTCTGCTAGAGCGGCGAGTTTGGCTGGCGTGGTGATTAGTCCGGTCATCGCGCAATCTTTGGCGATGTGCGCCACTTGATCGGGGAACAAGAGCGAATTGATGGGAACGAAGACGCCACCTGCCTGCGACGCGGCGAAAATCGAAACTACTTGGGAAACCGATGCTTCCAAATAGATGCCCAGGCGATCGCCGCGGGATAGCCCAGCGGCCTTGAGACCCGCGGCTAATCCGGACGTTTGTCGAACCAAGTCCTGATAGCTCAGCCGCTGCTCGCCGTGGACCAACGCCTCTTTTTGAGGGTCGACTCGCGCGCTCGAAATCAGCATGTGATGAATGAGAAAGTCCATAGCTCCTTTCCGTTTGCTCGAATATCCAGCCCGAGGCTTCTTCCGCAAGACTGAGTTTGCTACGCCTTGCCAAGCTTCTTGTTTACAAACTCGGTCAGTTGCTGGATGCTCTGAAAATTCTCCGGCACCAGTTCATCATCTACAACCAGAATCCCAAATTCCTGCTCGATAAAGTGCACAATTTCCAGAACTCCCATGGAGTCCAATATGCCGCTTTCGAGCAGCAAGTCACCATCCTGAAGCTCGCGTTTGCGAGCTAGGGGAAACCTAGAAAGAACAAAAGTCCGTATGCTGTCGCTGATCACTGGTGTTGCGCTCATCCATTCTCCTCAACTATCTCGATCACCATCCATCAGGAACCACTGCCGTAGTTTGCCATTGTTCCCTTCCGATTGGCCGCCGCTGGAAGGGTAGATAACCACCGGGCAAGATTCGCGAGAGAGGAAGCCCAGACTACGAAATAGGCGAACGTACGAATGCGAAGCAAGAATCGCCGCATGGATGGTCATCACGCCCTGCTCTCGCAAGAATTTCACGCATTGCAAGACAAGATTGCGAGTGAGATCTGATCCACTGGCGCTGAGCAAACCTACGATACGGGCATCATCTCCTTCTTTGGCATAGATTAAGCAGCCAAGAAGCTGACCCGCTCTGCGAGCGGTCAGAATCTCGAATTTTGCGAAGGGGTGGGCCCGGTACCGCCAATTCAAATAGGCGGCTGTTTGCGCAACACAGATTTCGTCCTCATGGCAAGCCTCTTCAGCCAGCTTTGAGAATTCCTCTCCAAGCGGACCCTCGTGGCGGGAGATTTGCTCCGCACGATTGCTTCCCCTAAACGCATCACGGCTGTTGAGCGCAAGGTTTGCTACCGTGGCCAGTCCTCCGGCGACTCGGCGTGATTTGATCTTGCTTGCAATGACACGATTGGCGCGCAAAGGTTTCGCCAGGCGCAGCAGGCGTTCTTGCGGCGTGGCCCCAAGTCTGCGATATATCGCGACCATGGAATCACTCGGAAAATCAAAGCAAATTGCGCCCGACTTTGCAGCGATTTCTTCAAGACAGGCCCGCTGTAATTGCACTGCGGGACCCAAGCTGCGGAACCGGGGATGAATGCAAAAATCTCCAAGCACGTAACCCTGGATTTCCTTTCCAGCAGAGTTGATCCGCCTCGGAAAAGCGGCGGCGGCGCCCACCAACTGGGAGTCTTCCTGATTTATTGCCATCCAGGCGCTAGCGACCCCATGCGGACACTGCTGATAGAGCCAATCGAATCGCCGCTCGTCGGAGTTAGGCGTCAAGAATTCGTGAAAGAATGCAATTAGCCTCAGCCGATCTTCTTGCAAATTAGCGCGCCGAATGATGACTCTCATAGTGCCGTAGCTTGCCGGACGGCTTGACCGACACTACACCTCCGGCGCCAATCCGGGTTGGTGCAAGCAGACTGCCAAGGCAGGGGGCTGAAAGGGGCTTTCAGCGTGAGTCCAATTGCGCACAATACACAAAACAATGGACTTAAAATGAGATGCCAATCCCACGGTAGTAAGCCGGTTCCAACCACCGAGCGGTTCGGAAAAACATTTCTGCAATTGCCGAGACGTTTTGCACGCTAGTGCCATTCCATATGCGGTAGAAACCCCTATCTAAGATGGGCAATCATTTTCCCTATCGTGCAACCCAGCCCAGAGCCGGCGTAGTAAGTCCCCGTTGAACTAGAATCTAACTATATGAATATACATTGGTTATTGGAACCCTGGGCCTCCGGCTGTGGCCCGGCCTTTGGCGTCCCAGTTGCGTATTCCGCTTCTGAGAGAAATATAGGCGGATAGCTCAGTTGGTAGAGCACCTTCGCTACACGAAGGAGGTCGTAGGTTCGACTCCTGCTCCGCCTACCACTTAGCTTCTGCAAGGCAACACTCGGCGAGAGGCCGCTCTCCCGCTGGCCCGGTGTTGCGACACAGGAACCAAAAGCACAATCACAATGCTCAAACTAGGCGGACAGAAACTCAATACTCAAACGCTCCTTTGGATTCTCGCGGACATCTGTTTTATTTTCATCGCCTTAGTGTTGGCAATTGGGATTCGATTTATCCACTGGCACGCAATCGTGGGGTACTTGCTGGTCCCCGGAGCCGCTTTTCGCCTCACGCTCCCTATTGTTGTCTGCGAACTGGCCCTCTATTACCAGGATCTCTACAATCCGGAGGCAGTACGGCGATTCGCAGAACTCGTGGTGCGTTTGCTACAGGCTCTAGGCATGGCCTGCCTCGCGCTTGCTGTCGTGTATTTCACGGATCCGGGCCATAGCCTGGGAAGAGGCATCGCTGTTCTAGCGTCCCCGATTATTGTGTTGCTTTTGCTTGGTTGGCGGATGCTGCTGGAACACAAGGGTTTCCAGCTAAGCGAACCAAGGCGCGTTCTGGTTGTGGGCACGGGCCCTGCAGGAATCGCCCTCGTAAGAGAAATCATACGGCGCCCGGAACTAAAGCTTAAGGTCGTCGGTTTTCTGGATGAAACGGGTGAAAACATCGGGAAGTCGCTCGTCAACCCCGGCATCATTGGAGCCGTCGCTGACGTCCATGAAATTGCGACCAATCTGCGAGCAGAACGGGTCGTTCTTTCGTTGGCGGAGCGGCGGGGAAATACTCCGGTGCGCCAGCTTTTGGACCTTAAGTTTGCCGGCATCGGCGTCGAAGATGCCCACAGCGTCTGGGAGGAGATCTCAGGCCGAATCCATTTACAACACCTATCGCCAAGCTGGTTGATCCTTTCCGACGGATTTCGAAAGCCCCGCTTGCTGCTCGCGACCAAGCGCTGCGGAGATTTCCTGGCGGCGTTGCTAGGGCTAGTGATAGCTCTGCCGGTGATGTTGATTATTGCTGTAGCCATCTGGCTCGAAACTGGAGCGCCAATCCTGTTCCGGCAGGAAAGGACGGGCATGAAAGGCCGTCCGTTCCAAATGTTGAAGTTTCGATCGATGAATCTGAATGCCGAGGAACATGGCCCGGCCTGGGCGGCGGATGGCGATCATCGAATTACGCGCGTCGGACGGATCATCCGCAAGCTGCGATTTGACGAGCTCCCGCAATTTATTAATGTGCTTCGCGGAGAAATGAGCCTGGTAGGACCGCGGCCTGAGCGGCCTATGTTTTGCGAAATGCTTGAACGAGAGATTCCCCTGTACGCGCAGCGACATTCAGTTCGCCCCGGAATCACCGGGTGGGCTCAAGTCAAATATCAATACGGGGCAAGCGTCGAAGAATCCAAGACCAAGCTGGAGTACGACCTGTTTTATATCAAGCACATGTCCACGCTCCTGGATTTGGCCATCATCTTTGAAACAATCAAAGTACTGTTCACCGGTCGCGGGGCCAAGTAGTCCGCCACCGTGGATCATTAAAGGAAATATTGTGCAAACATTGCGCAGGTTTCGAAACGTCCTCTTGGCAAGCCTGTGGGTCTATACTTACTCGATGATCGTTTTTCTTTTCAAGATGTTGCGCCGCATCGAGGATGCGTGATGCAGTGACCATGGCAGGTTTCTCCATGGAGAAGAAGTCGCGGTTGCGTCAGTTGAATGGAAAGTGTTTGGTAGGACTCTCCGTTCTGGTTCTTGGCTTCACGATCGTCCGCGGTGAAAGTCGCTCGGAAAATATTTTCTCCTGCTGGAAATATACGGCTTGCACAATCGAGCAGAAAGAAGCCGCTTCGAATCCGCTGGGCAGCAGCTCGCGAAATGTTGCAGATACCGCCCGCGCCGCCGACTTCGCGGCTCGCTGCTCCTCTCCGAGCGTTATTCGCTGCATTGGATTTGATTCTCAGAGTGAAATCAACGGAAATTACGGAGATAACTCGGGCACGATGGCTGGCGCCGCCAGTCCGAGCGTCGATTCAGCGGTAAAAGCCTCCGGAAACGCTTCTCTCCGGTTCACCATCCCGTCCAATTCTGGTCCAAACGCCTCCGGATCGTATTTCACGAATTTTTCGCCGGATCTCTCCGTGCAATTCGGGGAGAACTCTGAGTTTTACGTCCAATGGCGGCAGCGCTTTTCTCCAGATTTTCTAAATACTCAGTTCGAAGAGGGAGAAGGTTGGAAGCAAGCCATTATCGGAACAGGCGATCAGCCTGGTCATCCCTATGCTTCGTGTACTGCCCTCGAGTTGGTGGTGCAAAATAATTATCAGCGTGGCTTCGCACAGATGTACGACTCCTGCACCGGGTCCACTTCCCACGGAGCCTATGCCGGGTTCCAACAGCGCTACGGGTCAACTGATTTCAAACTACAAAACGCCCGCCCCGCCCCCTATTGCCTCTACTCGCAAGGCCAATCGAAACCTGTCAAATTTTTTCCTCCAAGCGGTAACTGTATTGGATATTTCCCTAACGAGTGGATGACCTTTCAGGTGGGCGTCCGAACCGGGCCCCGGGTCAATGACGAATTCGCAAACAGTCATGTACAGCTGTGGATCGCGCGGGAAGGTCAGCGGTCGGAACTGGTAATAGATTGGGGCCCTTACAATCTTAGCGGTGGAGCAGCAACGGAAAATCAGCGATTCGGGAAAATTTGGCTTTTGCCGTACCATACGGGAAAAAGTGAAAAACAGGGACATCCAACAGGCTATATCTGGTACGACGAGCTGATCGTCTCTCGAGAGAGAATCCCGGATCCCAAATAGTACACTGCGAGACGCGCGCAACAAGGGATTGCAATCATCAGGCGCGTGGCCCGCCGGCTAAACTGGAAAACGACTGAAACTATTTCGTTCTTACGTCAACGGGCCGATGGTTTTTCTGTAAACCAAGCTAATTCCACAAAGCCAACTTTTGCTCCGCGTACCGGAGTCTCTGTCACCAGATGATTCTTAGGCCGCCCGACGCAGTAGTCAGGCCCTGGGCCGATCTCGCTCATTCCAAAGGAATTACACTATCCGTACGCGGATGAATTGAACTCACTGTCCTCCAGGACAGTAGATATGCCGACCGCAACACTGCCCCTTTTTGCTCCCACTGTCCAGTTACACCCAAGGTCCTCAGCCACGTAGGCTGTGCATGCGTGGGGGAACGTGTAACGCAACTCTTGGACGAAATGACTATCGCCGCTGAGGGGAAAATTAATGTTGACTGCAGTCCGATCGAGAAATAGTATTCGTCGCCGAGTTCTGTCCTTGTGCGTTCTCCTGCTAATCACTGCCTGGGGCCTAAGCATATCCGGCTGCTCGGGTTTCGTGACCGCGAATAACTCGAAGCCCCAAACACCGCAGAGCTTGACCATCACGAATGTGCAATCAAGCGCTAAGACTACGTCTGGCTTTCAAGTGCAGTGGTCCACCAACCTCGCCGCCAATTCTTCAGTAGAGTACGGTACGAGTGTTTCTTACGGTTCCACCACTCCAGTGGACAGCTCGATGGTCACAAGCCATCAGCTTGCGCTCACGAATTTGAAATCCGCGACTATGTACCACTACCGGGTCAAGTCGACGGACGCCAGCAACACGAGCGCGATGAGCGGAGATTTTACGACGGCTACCACAGGCGATACGACGCCTCCGACAGTTTCGATTACCGCTCCCGCAGCTAACGCAACGCTTTCGGGGACCGTGAATGTCACGGCCAGCGCGACGGACAATGTGGGCATCGCCAGTGTGCAGTTCAAGGTGGACAATGCGAACACCGGCGCAGCGATCACTGCCGCGCCCTATACCTATTCCTTAAACACGGTTGCTCTTTCTAATGCTAACCACATCATTTCGGCAGTCGCTACCGACTTGGCCGGGAATACCGCAACGAGCGCCGGTGTAACTGTAAAGGTCAGCAATGGCACACCGGATACGACGCCACCGACGGTTTCCATTAGCAGTCCTGCTGGCGGAGCGACAGTCAGCGGAACAATTTCAGTCACAGCAAACGCAAGCGATAACGTGGGAGTAGCGAGTGTGCAGTTCCAACTCGACGGGGCCAATTTGGGAAGTCTGGACACGGCTTCGCCGTACTCAGTTTCCTGGACCACAACAGCAACTGCAAACGGTTCGCATACGCTGAAAGCTGTTGCGAAGGATGCCGCGGGGAACAGCACGACCAGCGCGGGCGTGAGCGTCACTGTAAACAACACCGCTGCACCTGCGCCAACGATTTCGGCAGTTGCTGCGGCTCAGGTTCAATCGAATACCGCGACGATCACCTGGACGACCAATGTTGCGGCCGATTCCCAAGTGGATTACGGCACGACCGCAAGTTATGGGCTGAGTAGCCCACTGGATGCATCGCTGGTCACCAGCCACTCGGAACCCCTCTCAGGGCTGACCGCTTCGACGACTTACCATTTCCGAGTAAAGTCCAAGAACTCTTCAGGGAGCCTGGCTACTTCAGCTGATTTTACCTTCACGACAGCGGCCACTCCGCCGATTCAGACCGGCACCTCCTTGTCAAGCCTGGCGGCTTCCATGAAGCCGGGTTCTTGGGCACAGCTCACGGGCACTGTGGGATTCAACAGTGGAAACATTCTTCGCCCGCCCTCTGGAGGCAGCGTACTGGAATACATGGATCGCGGTTCTTGGAACCCGATCAACAAAACCGCGATGATTCTGGGAGCTGCGCACAGCAGCAATCCCGGAGCAGCAAACGCGTTCGCGAAATTCACGGATTCCACGAATACGTGGTCCCTGCTGACGGACCCCTCTCCGACGTTTGACAACGCATTCGGAGATGCCATTGGACACGGCTACAATCACAACACGGTGGATACCTCGACCGGTGACTTCTACCATCGGCAGTATTACAGCGGCAAAGTGATGAAGTTCAGCCAGTCCAGCCAAACCTGGAGCCAATGTTCCGTGTACAACACTGGCGGGGGCGTTTATCAGGTTGCTGGCGCTCTTGAATACTTCCCGGATCGCCACAGCCTGGTCATGCTCGACGGCGATTGGGGCGTTTGGGAACTGAGCATTACCGGAGGCAACTGCACCGGAGGCTGGGTGGAACGCGCAAGCACGATTGGTGGTGGCATGTCGCCGCAGCTCACCGGCATGAGTTCCTACCATAACGTCTCGCATTACAGTGCGCTGTGCCAGTGCATTATCATGGGCGGCGACGGCACCACGCTCTACAAGTATGACAAGAACGGCAATTTCACGGTGATCGCCACCTCTCCAGCCGAAATCGGCATTCCGCAGCAGGGTTCTGGAAGCATCTTTACGGTAGACCCAGTGGGCGGAGGGTATCTCGCCTGGGTCGGGACGGGCACGGCTTACCAGTATGACCCACAAGCGAACACGTGGAGTACCACTGGTATTTCTTCACCTATCCTTCCTGGGCCAGAAGGCCGTGTCACAGAAACTGTTGCGATCCCCATTTCTGATTACGGCGTCGTAATGTTTGTGCAGGTAAGCAGTTCGGCAGGCGGCCCGGCCAGCGTTTGGCTGTACAAACACACCGACGGAGCGCCCGCACAGGGCGGCGGAGGCCCTGGCGCAACCACCATTACTTCCGTTTCCACTACCGGTATCACGACGACTTCGGCCGTCATCAGCTGGACGACCTCCGCAGCTGCTGATTCCCAAGTGGCTTACGGAACGACCACAAGTTACGGTCAAACCACGGCATTGAATTCAACCATGGTGACGAGCCACTCGGTTACATTGTCAGGATTGGCTGCGGGAACGCTCTACCATTTTCAAGTGAAGTCGCGTGATGGCTCCGGAACGCTGGTCAGCAGCGGAGATTTCAGCTTTGTGACCAGTGACGGCACCTCGAATACGCCGCCCACGGTGTCGATGGTATCTCCTGCCAACGGTTCCACAGCAACCGGATCCGTCACGTTAAGCGCTTCGGCTTCGTCGAGTGCGGGTATCGCCAACGTGCAGTTTCTGCTTGATTCGGCGAGCCTTGGAAGTCCGGTTACCGCCAGCCCTTATTCTATGAGCTGGGACACGACCACAGCATCCAACGGCACGCATGTGCTTGCGGCCGTGGCTACCGACAAGGTGGCGAACACCGCTACCTCGGTCGCGGTGACGGTGACGGTATCGAATAATTCCACTCCGACGGGTTCTGCGGACTTTCAGACCCGTTGCACCGCGCCCGGTGTTCTCCGTTGCGTCGGATTTGACCAGGCCAGCGACATCCAAGGTACCTGGGGCGACAATGTCGGCATCCTCACGGGTGATTCGACGCCCGTTCTAGACTCCACGGTGAAATCTTCTGGGAACAGCTCGCTGAAGTTCACGATTCCCTCGCTGTCTTCCGCAAACAGCTCAGGTTCTTACTTTGCCAATTTCTCCACCGACCTATCGCAGCAATTTGGAGAGAACTCCGACTTTTACATTCAGTGGCGGCAGCGATTCTCGCCGGAATTCCTGACCTCCGCCTATTCAGGGGGCGAGGGATGGAAACAATCGATTATGGGCACCGGTGACGTTCCGGGCTGCACCTCGGGAATGACCTCCGCAGCGTGCTCCACTTCTTGCACCGACCTGGAGCTAGTGACCTTGAATGATTTCCAACGAGGATTTGCGCAAATGTATGACTCTTGCACGGGATCGACATCGCATGGGCCGTACAGCCCCCTCGAGGAATCGTTCGGGTCCTTTGACTTCAAATTGCAGAACGCAATGCCTGCGCCTTTCTGCCTGTACTCGCAGAAGAGCACGAGTTATTTACCGCCCGTTGGCAATTGCTTCGGGTACTTTCCAAATGAATGGATGACCTTCCAGGTGCACGTCCACACTGGGCCGCGGGTAAACGATGAATTCACTAATAGCCGCATCCAACTGTGGATCGCACGGGAAGGCCAGCCTTCGCAATTGGTCATTGACTTCAGTCCCTACAATTTGTCGGCGGGCAGCGCCTCCGCAAACCAGAAGTTCGGTAAAGTCTGGTTGCTTCCATACAATACGAGCAAAAACAACACCGTCTCGTACCCCATTGCGTATACGTGGTACGACGAATTGGTGATCTCCACAAAGCAGATCGCCGACCCGAAATAGACGGCGAGAGAAAAGCTGGATGAAGTTTTGAGCTGGGCGCCCAGACAGAATTGCTGGCGCCCAGTTCGTTGTTTGCATCCGGCTTAGGCGGCGCGGCGAAACCTGCTCGCGATCAACAATGCAGGGATCAGGGGCAAGGTGAGAAACGTCTGCGGATCGAGCTTGATCTGGTTCCAGAGGACGCTTGGGCTGACCTTGCGGTTGTGAATCAGGTTATGCACCAGACCTCTTCCATAATCCATCCTGTGGTTTCGCAGCGTCATCGAGACCACGTTCCTCTGAGCGCGGGTCAACGGGACTACCTTGAGCAGGTATTTCTTGTACTTGATGAGGTCATGCTGAATCGTTAAGTACTTGTCCGTTCCCCACCCGGAATCGGAAAAAAGGTTTACTCCCGGACCGTAACGGCACGCTGGTTCCGACGAAAACGCGATTTTCCTGCTACGAGAAGCGAGCTGAATCCAGAAAACGTAGTCTTCTCCGGCGTTGCGGAAATCCTCGGGGTACCGCAAATCTGGGAATTTCTTGAAGTTGTAAACGATCACCGATGTTCCCAGGATATTTCCCGTCAGGATCTGGTCCACCATGTTACTGGAAAAAGAATAAATCGGTTCCGAAGAATGAATTCGCGGATGGTCTTCGACGCGGATGCGTCCTCCACGAATGAAAGCTGTTACGTCCTGGCCCAATTGGTAGAAATCGGAAAAATAAAAATCGTAGCCATTATCTAAGGCCCAAATGGCACGTTCCACGTGCGATTCCGACCACACGTCGTCGGAATCCAGGAAAGCAACGTAGTCCGTATCGGCGCTTACGTGATCCAGCCCGAAGTTGCGAGCGGCTCCGGCCCCCCCATTCTTCTTCTCGACGATTACCAGAGCATCCGGCTGGTCCGGGCGCACATCTTGGAGTTCCCGCCGAGCTGTAATGGGCGATTCATCATCAACCACAATGATCTGAACAGACGCGCACGTTTTTTGACGCAGGGCGGAAAGGACAGCCGCCCTCAAGATGCCCTCTTTTCGCTGGTAATAGGGGATGACCACGGAGACCTTAGTCATGCTTCTGATCCTTTTCGTCAAATCCCCGCGAAATCCGGAATGCGTCAACTAACTTCACTCTCAAAAGCAGTAAGCCTTCCGACGGAAGTCGGCCTGAGCGTGCAGCTGTTTGTCGCGATTCACTCCCTTGCTCCGGTATGCCCTACCCTGCCTTACGGCTCGCTGGGGTGGCAAGACGCAACCTCTTTCACAGCCTTCACAATCTGCTGCAAGTCTTGCTCGGTCAAGCACTGGTGTACAGGGAGGAACACAAGATTCTTGTAAAGAAAATCCGCGTCAGGAAAAAGCGCATTCTGCAAATCCGCGGGCCGCACGCCATCCCAGGTGGTTGCCGGAATTCCCTTGGCCCGAAGAACTGCACATGCGTCAGTTCTTTGCTTGAAGAAAAGAGGGAGCACCCAGGGGCAAACATCCGCCGGAAGCTCCTTCATCAGGAACTCCAGCGTGTCAATCCCCGCCAGTTCTTTCTGCAAGAACAGATAGTTGGACTTCCTCCTGGCCGCGATAGCGGGTGCGTCGGAAAGATTGAAAATCATTCTGGACATGCGCGACATCGGCTGGTTCACCAGGTCGCGATTGAAGGTGGCGTCCGTCTTTTCCACCTTCAGGATTCCCGGGCTGCCAGAAGACTTAGTGAGTCTGACGAACGGCTTCTTGATAGACCGCACAAAATCGTAGGAGATTTGAGCGAGCGAGCCTGGGGAGCGAGCGGTAAACTGGTCCACAATGTCCTTGACAATCTTGAGCGTGAGGAGCGGGTTCTCGTGCGACCAGTCGATATTCAGGACGGCGGTCTTTTGATTCAGAACTAATTTACCGCCGTCGTACAAAGGAAAAAACTTCCGCAAGCTGAAAACGCTGGCGTCTCCATAACTGCCCAGGAAGCGGCTACCGGCTTTCGATTGCAAGACATGAGCGCAGTCTTCAATGAGAAACAGGCGGCGACGAATGCAGAACTCGCTCAGTTGCGCG
>Ga0210404_10000467_pt1 | contig 20943 bp, 42 predicted proteins | sample IncBWH28MmetaG_FD_155455 | JGI IMG/M metagenome (GOLD analysis project Ga0210404, IMG submission 155455) | Forest soil microbial communities from Barre Woods Harvard Forest LTER site, Petersham, Massachusetts, United States - Inc-BW-H-28-M | ecosystem: Environmental > Terrestrial > Soil >... | reverse complement strand
ACCCTCGAACATAGCAGCTCTAAGCGGATCTACTTCGCGTTAAGTGAAAATGTCAAAGTTTCTCGAGACTACTCCTACGTCAACGATGTCGATGATTCCATTGTTGTTGACGTCAGCGTATGGATTCCAGCGACTACAATTGCATGCAGGAGTGAAATCGTAGTCGTAGAAGAAGACCGAAACATCTGTGATCGTCACAGATCCATCTTGGTCCACATCGCCTAGAGGAATAATGTGGACCTGGTTTGCCAGAGCGAAGCTATTGTCTCCCATGTTTCCGAGACTCTCGCCTGGAAGAGCAGGGACACTCACGGACAAACCATAGCGTGCCGGGACGATGTTTGTAGTATTCCAGTAGAAGTAGAAGTTCATGATGTTGCCCGGTCCTACCAGACTTTTCAAGGAGCCAATCTTAGCGGCGGTGACGTTGGTAGAACTCAACGTGACGTTAACGTTCTCTAGATAGTCTCCGATATTCGCTATCGCAACCCTGATCGTCACGATCGCGCTCTGACCTACAGACTTTAGGCCACCTGGATATTCCCAGTTTGTTCCAAGATTGTTAGACGAGTATATTCCGGATACCGTCACGTCGTGTACAGGAGAAATTCCGCCTGACTGAAGGGCGTAAATGTCCAGGTCAGGAACGTTCAAGTCGGAAGAGTAGAAGACCCAGATCGGTTTGACGCCATAGGTAGACTGGACAGCACTCGGCATCTCACTGTCAATAGTGTTGGCAGTATTGGTTAGAACCAGTTCCTGCGACCAGGTCCTACCAAGGTCGTAGCTATATTTCCCGACAAGCTCGTAATACTGAACTAGAGTAGAGACTACGATGAGCCTACCCCAGAAGAGCCAGAGAGTCCCGTTCCGATCCTGCATCATCGACGGATGCTCATCCGTGGAAGATGACGACACGATCTGAGAATCCGGAGTCCAACTGGTCCCATCGTATGTCTTGTCATACAGCTGATAGACACTGCCAGCGGCTCCCTTCGACCATGTCACTCGAACGATTCCATCTTTGGCGACTAGAACGCTAGAGCCGTAGTTCTGGTTCGAATCATTAGTCAATTGAGCCTCCGGAGACCAAACCCCATTCTTCCACGTCTTGTAGAACAACTGCTTGAGCGCCGGGACCGACGGATTCGTCGAGTCCACTCTAGTCCATACTAGCCAGATGCTGCCATCTCTGCTAACTGTTGCTGACGGCTGTGTATCGTTCAGCGCCGTAGAAGTGATCTGAACCGGGCTAGACCATGAAAGGCCATTTGTTAGGCTGGAGACGACGATGTAGCTTGTACCGGACTTTACTGAGTAGAAAGCGAGTATCGTCCCGTTTGAGAGTTGGACGAGGGAGGGGCCGGAGTTCCAGCCTGAGCTAGTCAGATTGTGATCGGCAGACCATGCTCCGTTGGTATAGGTCTTGTAGATGATGTCAGTCCTGCCGGTAAAGAGTCCATTACGATTCGACTGCCACGCCAACCAGAGAGTTCCATTGCTGGCTTGAAGTCCACTTGGAAGAATATCGATTCCACGGTGAGTATCCACGAGTATGGGGCTGGACCAGGAAGGATTCGCATGTCCTGACTGAATCGAGTTGAACAGGCCCAGCACTAGGAAAATCACTAGAAGAGGCCTAAGTGCGTGACCCAGATGAGGTAAACGACTCCTACTCATCAACGCCGCTTCCGATCAGAGTTCGTAATAAGATAGTAGGTAGTTGAAGTAGGCTCCGGCAATAAAGCTCTGCTGACCGATATCTCGCGCTAATCATGTGCAAGTGCCCAGCTGACGATAGACAGGCTGGGAAAAAGAAAGAGAAGAGATGGGCTCTTTCTCGTCCTAGGATAGGACGGTGAAGGAGCCGCTCGTCGGAATACCGTTGACGTCGGTGAAGCTGTTGTTGGGTAGCTGTGCGGGGTCGGTGGTTGCTGTTGTGCCCCACTGGATAGATAGGGTCCAGTTGAACGTGTCCCCAACGTCGCTACTGGGGATGAAGACACTCAACGATAGGTTGACCACGTTCTGTCCCGGTGCCAGTGTTAGAACTCCCGAGTTGAGGGTGAAACCGTTTACGCCAGTTCCGTCAGTGCCGACGATTTGGAAGTTCACGTAGATCGTGACGTTGTTGTTGTTCACCGCTCCCATCTTGAAGGTCTGGGTATTGCTGTACTTTGACAGTGAGAGTCTGTGCTTGAAGTTCAACTGGGTGAGGCTTGGAGGCACGCAGGTCGAGCATTGGTTCGCCTTCGTAACGATGTCAGTGACTGTTGCTGTGTGAGATAGGCTGCCGCTTGTCCCGGTTACCGTAACAAGGTAGCTGCCTGTGACGCTACTGGTGCAGGAGAGGACTGAGCTACCTGAACCTCCCGTGACGCTTGTCGGTGTTAGAGTGCAGGTGAGGTTCGTCGAGTTTGTCGTCACTGAGAGTGAGACCGTTCCGGTGAACCCTCCGATGCCTTGTACCGTGATGGAGCTTGTTGCTGGATTGCCTGTGTTGGCAGTTATCGTAGTTGGGCTTGCTGTCAGTGTGAAGTCTTGGACGTTGAAAGTTACGTTTGCAGTGTGGGATAGGGTTCCGCTTGTTCCCGTCACTACGACGGTGTAGCTTCCACCGTTACCGCTGCAGGAGAGTACGCTCGTACCTGAGCCGCCGGTAATGCTGGGGGGAGTAGTAGAGCATGTTAGCCCAGCAGGTGAAACGCTCGTTGTTAGGGCTACAGTTCCTGTGAAGCCGTTGACCGGCATAACGGTGATCGTCGATGTTCCCGCTACGCCTGGGGTTGTATTCACCATGGTTGGGCTCGCGAATATTTGGAAGTCAACCACTTGGACAGTTATCGTGGCGGTACTGTGGGATAGAGACCCACTGGCGCCTGTAACAGTTACAGTGTAGGTGCCTGCGGTTGCAGAGGACACGGTTAGCGTCGAGGTCCCCGAGCCACCAGTTATGCTAGTTGGGCTAAGGGTGGCGGTTAGTCCCGCGGATGGGTTAGCGGTCAAGGACACTGTTCCGGTGAAGCCGTTGACTGGGGAGACAGTGATCATGGATGTTCCCGAAGCGCCCGCGTTGATGACGATGGAGGTTGGGCTTGCAGTAATCGTGAAGTCTTGGACAACGAAGGTGACCGTTGCGGAGTGTACGAGGGTGCCGCTGGTTGACGTGACCGTTACCGTGAACGTGCCGCTCGAAGTGAATGTGCAGGATAGCGTGGAGGTTCCTGAGCCGGTTACGGTTGTGGGAGACAGCGTGCAAGCCGCATTGTTGACCGTAAGTGTCGCTGTGCCAGAGAATCCATTGATGGCAGCATCAGTGATGGTAGAGGTTCCGGCGGAATTCACGTTGACCGCGACTGTCGTCGGGCTGGCTGTTATTGTGAAGTCTTGGACCGTGAATGTAACTGTAGCAGATGCTGATTGCGAACCGTTGGTGCCGGATACTGTTACGGTGTAGGTTCCAGCGCTGCCGGTGCACGATAGCGTGGATGTGCCCGATGTTCCGGTGATACTTGTTGGGCTCAGGGTGCATGTTAGACCTGTGGATGGGGATACGGAGCTGGTAAGGGTTACAGTGCCTCCCGCGGAGTTGCTGACGGTTATTGTGGAGGTCCCTGTGGCTCCAGCCAGAATCGTGACGCTAGTGGGGCTTGCTGTTAGGCTGAGGACGCCTCCCACATTGTAGGTCACGGTGGCGGAGTGGGATAACCCACTGCTCGTTCCGGTGACTGTGACGATGAATGTTCCAGTGACAGTTGCAGTGCACGATAGACTGCTGGTGCCTGAGCCGGTTACACTAGTCGGGGTGAGCGTGCAAGTGATTCCGGTGGCTGGGGAAGCACTAGAGGATAGGGAAACGATACCGCTGAAACCATTTAGCGCCGCCACAGTGATTGTGGAAGTACCCGCGGTCCCAGTGTTTACGCTAACAGATGCTGGGCTCGCGGTGATTGTGAAATCTTGTACGGTGTAGCTGACGGTAGCAGAGTGAGACAGTGTACTGCTCGTTCCGGTGACTGTTACCGTGTAGGTTCCAGCACTGCCGCTGCATGCCAAGGTGCTCGTGCCGGATCCTGTTACACTTGTTGGTGTGAGAGTGCAGGTTAGGCCTGTGGCTGGGGAGACTGTTGCGGAGAGTGAAACCACTCCGGCGAATCCCTGGAGACCTGTTACGGTGATTGTCGAGGTCCCTGAAGCGCCTGCAAGGATTGTGACGCTTGTAGGGCTGGCTGCAATCGTGAAGTCTTGGACGATGTAGGAAACTGTCGCAGAGTGAGAGAGTGTTCCGCTAGTTCCGGTTACGGTGACTGTGTAGGTGCCTGCTGATCCGCTGCATGACAGTGTACTAGTTCCAGAACCAGTGACACTGGTTGGAGTTAGAGTGCAGGTCAAGCCTGTGGCGGGTGAGACTGCAGCAGTGAGGCTGACAATTCCGCTGAAGCCTTGTAGACCGGTTACTGTGATCGTCGACGTGCCTGAAGCGCCCGCAAGAATTGTGACGGTCGTCGGGCTGGCTGCAATAGTGAAGTCCTGGACTGTGAAGTTTACAGTTGCCGAGTGTGATAGTCCACTGCTCGTGCCTGTTACGGTCACGGTGTAGACGCCTGCGAGTGTGCTTGCGCATGATAACGTGCTGGTTCCCGAGCCGGTTACACTTGTCGGCGCGAGAGTGCAGGTCAAGCCTGTTGCTGGTGAAACTGTCGCGGATAACGATACGGTTCCGCTGAAACCATTCAGGGCGGTAACGGTGATGGTGGAGGTTCCTGAAGCGCCCGCAAGAATGGTGACTGTTGTTGGGCTCGCTGTGATTGTGAAGTCTTGGACGGTGAAGGTTACCGTTGCGCTGTGGGTTGTCGAGCCGCTAGTGCCTGTTACTGTTACCGCGTAGACTCCTGCGCTACCGGAGCACGAGAGTGTCGATGTCTGGGATGCGCCAAGAGTGACCGAGCTTGGAGTCAATGTGCAGGTTAGACCAGTAGCTGGCGACACAGTCGCAGATAGTGTGACGGTGCCAGTGAAACCATTGATTGGAGTTACGGTGATTGTAGAGGTTCCGGCCGCTCCTGCGAGGACGGTAACGCTCGTCGGACTGGCAGTTATTGCGAAGTCCGCTACTGCTACGCTGTAGGTCACAGTGGCAGTGTGAGATAGAGAACCGCTGGTACCAGTCACTGTTACGATGAAGGTTCCGCTTGTTGTGAAGGTGCACGAGAGAGTTGAGGTGCCAGATCCAGTTACGCTTGTAGGTGTAAGACTGCATGCTGCATTGTTGGCAGTGAGACTAACCACTCCGGCGAACCCGTTGACTGCTGTTACTGTTATCGTGGAAGTTCCTGCCTGGTTAACGTTGACTGCAACGCTGGTTGGGCTGGCTGCGATTGTGAAGTCTTGGACGGTGAATGTGACGGTTGCAGTGGCAGTAGTAGCTCCACTTGTGCCTGTTACCGTTACAGTGTAGGTTCCAGCGGTGCCCGAGCATGATAGGGTAGATGTCTGGGCGGCACCCAATGTTACGCTAGTTGGAGTAAGCGAGCAGGTTAGACCTGTGGGAGAGGCGGATGAGGTCAACGTTACGGTTCCGGTGAAGCCGTTGACTGGGGTGACGGTGATCGTTGAGGTTCCTGCGGCTCCCGCATTGACGGTGACACTTGTTGGACTGGCGGTCACAGTGAAGCTTGTTCCAGTCACGTTGAACGTGACGGTTGCTGTGCGGGATAGGCCAGAGTTTGTGCCGGTCACGATTACGGTGAATGTTCCGCCTGATGTGAAGGTGCATGAGAGAGTTGAGGTCCCTGTGCCAGTTACGCTAGTTGGGCTTAGAGTGCATGCTGCATTGTTTGCAGTCAGACTGACGATTCCAGCAAAGCCATTGACGCCTGTTACGGTTATGGTTGAGGTTAGTGCAGTATTCGCGTTGCCAGTTACGTTTGTTGGGCTGGCGACGACTGTGAAGTCCTGGACTGTGAAGGTAACGCTCGCGGTGTGAGATAGGCTTCCGCTAGTCCCGGTTACGACAACGGTGACAGTAGAGGCGGTTGTAAAGGTGCAGGATAGTGTTGAGGTTCCGGATCCAGTAACGCTTGTGGGTGTGAGAGTGCACGCTGCATTGTTTGCAGTGAGACTAACGACGCCTGTGAAGCCTTGAAGACCAGTCACGGTAATTGTGGAGGTGCCCGCAGAGTTGACATTTACTGTTACAGCTGTCGGGCTTGCTGCTATTGTGAAGTCTTGGACTGTGAAGTTGACCGTAGCCGAATGCGACAGAGTTCCGCTGGTTCCGGTAACTGTTACGGTGTATGCGCCTGCGCTACCAGTGCATGAAAGTGTCGAGGTTCCTGAACCAGTAACACTAGTTGGAGTGAGAGTGCAAGTCAAGCCTGTTGCGGGGGATACGGTCGCCGTGAGGCTTACCACACCAGTGAAGCCCTGCAATGCGGTAACTGTAACCGTTGATGTTCCAGCAGCATTCGCGTTGACTGTTACGCTTGCTGGACTCGCAGCTATCGTGAAATCTTGTACGGTGAATGTTACGGTTGCGGAGTGAGACAGAGCACCGCTCGTTCCGGTTACGGTTACGGTGTACGCTCCCGCGCTACCAGTGCATGATAAGGTAGAGGTCTGGGATGCGCCGAGGACGATGCTGCTTGGGGTAAGGGTGCAGGTGAGGCCTGTTGCGGGTGAGATGGATGATGTGAGTGTGACCGTTCCGGTGAATCCGTTGATTGGTGCGACTGTGATGGTCGAGGTTCCACTGGCGCCGGCAATGATTGTTACGGCTGTTGGACTTGCGGTAACTGAGAAGTCGGCTACAGCGACGCTGTAGGTTACGGTTGCAGTGTGAGACAGAGAACCACTGGTACCTGTTACTGTCACGACGAATGTTCCGCTAGCAGTTGCAGTGCATGATAGTGTGCTTGTGCCTGATCCGGTAACGCTGGTCGGAGTCAAGGTGCAGGTGATGCCTGTGGCCGGGGATGAGGTCGCGGTGAGAGATACAACTCCGGCGAATCCGTTGACTGCTGTCACGGTTATCGTAGAAGTTCCAGCCTGGTTCACATTGACCGTGACACTAGTTGGGCTCGCGGCGATTGTGAAGTTCTGAACGGTGAATGTCACCGTTGCAGAGTGGGAAAGTGTTCCGCTAGTTCCGGTTACGGTTACTGTGTAAGTTCCTGCTGAGCCGGTGCACGATAATGTGCTAGTTCCAGAGCCAGTAACGCTCGTTGGAGTAAGAGTGCAAGTTAGACCCGTGGCTGGGGAGATGCTTGAGGAGAGCGATACGACGCCCGAGAATCCCTGAAGCGCCGTGACGGTTATGGTCGATGTTCCTGCGGTTCCGGCGTTTACTGTAACGGCGGTTGGGCTCGCTGCGATTGTGAAGTCTTGGACGGTGAAGGTGACGGTGGCGGAGTGAGATAGTGTACCGCTGGTGCCTGTTACTGTTACAGTGTAGCTGCCAGCTGATCCGCTGCAGGATAGTGTGCTAGTTCCGGATCCAGTTATGCTGGCTGGTGTGAGCGTACAGGTTAGACCAGTAGTGGGCGATATTGTGGATACTAGACTGACGGTGCCGCTGAAGCCTTGCAGAGCAGTGACTGTTATCGTAGATGTGCCTGCAGTTCCAGCAACTACAGTGACGCTGGTGGGACTGGCTGCGATTGTAAAGTCTTGCACGGTGAAGGTGACGGTCGCCGAATGAGACAGTGCTCCACTCGTTCCAGTTACTGTGACAGTGTATGCGCCCGCGCTACCGCTGCATGAGAGCGTCGAGGTTCCTGAGGTTCCCAGAGTTACGCTGGTCGGAGTTAGGGTGCAGGTTAGGCCGGTTGCTGGTGAGACTGCGGATGTCAGGCTGACAGTGCCTGTGAAGCCTTGGACTGAGCCGACGGTTATCGTGGAAGTGCCTGAAGCACCTGCGAGCACGGTGACGCTAGTTGGGCTTGCGGTGATTGTGAAGTCTTGGACTGTGAAGGTGACTGTAGCGGAGTGAGATAGTGCGCCGCTTGTTCCAGTTACAGTTACTGTGTAAGCGCCTGAGCTGCCGGAGCACGAGAGCGTCGATGTCTGGGATGCACCCAGGACGATGCTACTCGGCGTGAGGGTGCAGGTGAGGCCTGTTGCGGGTGAGATGGATGATGTTAGAGTGACGGTTCCGGTGAATCCGTTGATTGGAGCGACTGTAATGGTTGATGTGCCAGCTTGGCCCGCGGTTACAGTTACTGATGTTCGGGCTGCTGTGACTGAGAAGTCTGGTACTGCTACGCTGTAGTTTACGGTTGCGCTGTGAGATAGGCTACCGCTCGTTCCGGTGACGGTAACTGTGAATGTTCCACTGACTGTCGCGGTGCATGATAGAGTGCTGGTGCCTGAACCAGTAACACTTGTCGGGGTTAGAGTGCAGGTGATTCCAGTTGCTGGTACTGAAGCTGATGTGAGACTGACTACTCCGGCGAACCCGTTGACTGCTGTTACTGTTATCGTGGATGTTCCTGCCTGGTTAACGTTGACTGCAACGCTGGTTGGGCTGGCTGCGATTGTGAAGTCTTGGACTGTGACTGTTACTGTTGCGCTGTGAGTTATTCCACTACTCGTTCCCGTTACGGTTACTATGTATGTTCCGGCGGATCCAGTGCACGACAGTGTCGAGGTCTGAGATGCACCGAGAACGATGCTGCTTGGAGTGAGAGTGCAGGTTAGGCCAGCAACTGGAGCTATCGAAGAGGTCAGGGCGACTGTGCCAGTGAAGCCGTTGAGCGGTGCGACTGTTATGGTCGAGGTCGCTGCGGTTCCAGCGTTGACTGTTAGAGCTGTTGGGCTTGCTGCGACGGTGAAGTCCTTGATGGTTACGGTAACGGTCGCAGAGTGAGATAGTGTCCCACTAGTTCCGGTTACGGTTACGGTGTAGACTCCTGCGCTACCAGTGCATGATAGAGTGCTGGTGCCTGAGCCTGTTACGCTGGTCGGGGCTAGAGCACAGGTTAGACCGGTGGCCGGGGAGACGGTTGACGATAATGATACGACTCCAGCGAAGCCTTGGAGGCCCGTGACGGTGATTGTGGATGTGGCTGCTGTTCCAGCATTGACGCTGACAGCGGTTGGGCTGGCGGAGATCGTGAAGTCTTGTACGGCGTAGGTTACAGTTGCCGAGTGAGATAGTGTTCCGCTGGTTCCGGTAACTGTGACAGTGTATGCGCCTGCGCTACCAGTGCATGAAAGTGTCGAGGTTCCTGAACCAGTAACACTAGTTGGAGTGAGAGTGCAAGTCAAGCCTGTTGCTGGGGATACTGTTGCAGTGAGGCTTACCACGCCGCTGAAGCCTTGGAGTGCAGTGACGGTGATCGTCGATGTGCCTGCAGTTCCAGCAATCACGGTTACGCTAGTTGGACTCGCGGCGATGGTGAAGTCTTGTACTGTGTAAGTTACAGTTGCGGAGTGGGATAGTGTTCCGCTAGTTCCGGTTACGGTAACGGTGTAGACTCCTGCTGATCCGCTGCATGACAGTGTACTAGTTCCAGAACCAGTGACACTGGTTGGAGTTAGAGTGCAGGTCAAGCCTGTGGCGGGTGAGACTGTGGCGGTGAGACTGACAACGCCGCTGAAGCCCTGTAGACCAGTTACAGTGATCGTCGACGTGCCAGAAGCGCCCGCAAGAATTGTGACGGTCGTCGGGCTAGCTGCAATAGTGAAGTCTTGGACTGTGTAGGTGACAGTCGCAGAGTGGGATAGTGTGCCGCTCGTTCCTGTTACTGTTACGGTGTAAACACCTGCGCTACCGGTGCAGGACAAGGTAGACGTTCCTGATCCTGTGACGCTTGTCGGAGTCAGGGTACATGTTAGACCCGTGGCGGGCGATACGGTGGCGGCTAGACTGACAGTGCCGCTGAAGCCGTTGAGAGCTGTAACAGTGACTGTAGAGGTGCCTGAAGCACCTGCAAGAATTGTTACAGTAGTTGGACTCGCGGCGATTGTGAAGTCTTGAACTGCGAACGTGACGGTCGCGGAGTGCGATAGCGTTCCGCTCGTACCGGTGACGGTTACGGTGTAGCTACCGGCGCTGCCGGAGCACGATAGAGTCGAGGTTCCTGAACCAGTAACGCTGGTTGGAGTAAGAGTGCAGGTCAAGCCTGTTGCTGGGGCGACTGTAGCGGTTAGGCTGACGATACCACTGAATCCTTGTTGGGCGGTTACCGTTATCGTGGAAGTTCCTGCTTGGCCCGCGAGAACGGTGACACTGGTCGGGGTGGCGGTGATTGTGAAGTCTTGCACAGTGTAGGTTACGGTTGCGGAGTGAGACAGTGTTCCGCTTGTGCCGGTTACGGTGACGGTGTAGACGCCTTGGGATCCGCTACAGGATAGGGTCGAGGTTCCTGAACCAGTGACACTGGTTGGAGTCAGAGTGCAAGTCAAGCCTGTCGCTGGGGAAACAGTTGCAGTTAGAGAGACTATTCCACTGAATCCGTTGAGAGCTGTAACAGTGACTGTAGAGGTGCCTGAAGCACCTGCAAGAATCGTTACAGTAGTTGGACTCGCGGCGATTGTGAAGTCTTGGACGGTGAAGGTTACGGTTGCGGAGTGAGACATTGTACCGCTGGTTCCGGTTACTGTGACTGTGTATGTTCCCGCGCTACCACTGCATGAGAGTGTAGAAGTTTGGGCGGCTCCGAGAGTAACGGTGGTTGGAGTGAGAGTGCAGGTTAGGCCCGTGGCTGGGGAGACTGTTGCCGCTAAGCTGACAGTTCCGGTGAAGCCCTGGAGCGGGGTTACGGTTATCGTAGAAGTTCCTGAAGCACCTGCAAGAGCAGTTACGGCTGTTGGGCTCGCGGTAACTGTGTAGTCTTTGACCGTGTAGCTGACTGTGGCAGAGTGAGATAGCGTACTGCTTGTTCCGGTTACTGTTACGGTGTAAGTTCCGGCTGAGCCAGTGCATGATAATGTGCTAGTGCCCGAGCCAGTGACACTCGTTGGAGTAAGAGTGCAAGTCAAGCCTGTCGCTGGGGAAACAGTTGCAGTTAGAGAGACTATTCCACTGAATCCATTCAGGGCTGTAACAGTGATCGTAGAGGTACCCGCGGTTCCCGCGTTCACGCTGACCGTGGTTGGGCTTGCTGCAATTGTGAAGTCCTGGACTGTGTAGGCGACGGTAGCGGAGTGAGACAATGTCCCGCTCGTTCCGGTGACTGTTACGGTCCACGCTCCTGCTGTAACAGAAGAGCAGGATAGTGTCGAAGTTCCGGAGCCAGTAATGCTGGTCGGAGTAAGGGTGCAGGTAAGACCGGTGGCCGGTGATACGGTGGCTGTCAAGCTTACCACTCCACTGAAGCCCTGCAATGCAGTGACTGTGATAGTGGAAGTGCCTGAGGCACCCGCGAGAATAGTGACGCTCGACGGACTAGCTGCAATAGTGAAGTCTTGTACCGTGTAAGTTACGGTTGCGGAGTGAGATAGTCCACTGCTCGTGCCAGTAACCGTTACTGTGTAAACGCCGGCAGAACCACTGCACGAAAGCGTACTGGTTCCCGAGCCAGTAACGCTGGTCGGAGTCAAGGTGCAAGTTAGACCAGTAGCGGGCGAAACTGCGGCTGTAAGACTAACGACACCGCTGAAACCATTGAGGGCGGTTACTGTGACAGTTGAGGTGCCTGAAGCGCCCGCAAGGATTGTGACGGTCGTCGGACTGGCTGCAATAGTGAAGTCTTGAACTGTGTAGTTCACAGTTGCGGAGTGAGATAGTGCTCCGCTCGTACCGGTGACAGTTACTGTGTAAACGCCTGCGCTACCTGAGCATGACAATGTGCTAGTGCCCGAACCAGTTACGCTGGTTGGAGTAAGAGTGCAGGTCAAGCCTGTTGCTGGGGAAACAGTTGCAGTTAGAGAGACTATTCCACTGAATCCGTTCTGCGCCGTCACGGTAACTGTCGAAGTGCCTGCGGCACCTGCCAGAATCGTTACGGCCGTTGGGCTCGCGGCGATTGTGAAGTCTTGCACTGTGTAGGTTACAGTGGCGGAGTGAGAGAGACCGGCGCTTGTACCGGTGACTGTTACGGTGTATACTCCACCGCTACCACTGCATGAGAGCGTAGAGGTCTGAGCAGCGCCCAGAACAACGCTCGTGGGAGTTAGAGTGCATGTCAATCCAGTAGCTGGGGAAACCGTGGCGGCTAGTGCGACAGTCCCGGTGAAACCGTTGACTGGTGCTACTGTTATGGTGGATGTGCCCGCTGCGTTTGCGAGTACTGTGACGGTGGTTGGACTGGCGGTCACGGTGAAGTCGCGAATGTTCACGGTTACGACGGCTGAGTGGGATAGGATCGAGCTGGTTCCGGTTACGGTTACGGTGTAAGTTCCGGCACTACCAGTGCAGGAGAGTGTACTCGTTCCCGAGCCAGTCACGCTGGTCGGGGTTAGGGTGCAAGTGAGACCAGTAGCTGGGGAAATGGTTGAGGATAACGAAACAACGCCGCTGAATCCCTGTAGAGCGGTTACTGTAATGGTGGAGGTAGCTGCAGTGCCAGCGTTCGCTGCGATGGATGTTGGACTGGCTGCGATTGTGAAGTCTTGTACTGTGTAGGTTACGGTTGCGGAGTGGGATAGCGCTCCACTCGTTCCGGTCACAGTTACGGTGTAACTGCCCGCCGAACCGCTGCACGATAATGTGCTGGATCCTGAGCCGGTCACGCTGGTCGGAGTAAGAGTGCAGGTCAAGCCTGTGGCTGGTGACACTGCGGAGGTTAGGCTAACAACACCAGTGAAGCCGTTCAGCGCCGTTACCGTGATCGTTGAGGTGCCCGAGGCGCCTGCAAGAATCGTTACGGTTGTTGGACTCGCGGCTATGGTGAAGTCTTGTACGGTATAGGTGACGGTCGCAGAGTGAGATAGTGTCCCACTTGTTCCTGTTACGGTTACAGTATAGACGCCCGCGCTGCCACTACACGATAGAGTACTAGTTCCAGAACCAGTAACACTGGTTGGGGTGAGAGTGCAGGTAAGACCCGTGGCGGGTGATACTGTCGCGGTTAGAGCAACAACTCCACTGAAGCCTTGGAGAGCTGTCACTGTGATGGTCGAAGTGCCTGAGGCACCTGCGAGAACTGTCACAGCTGTTGGGCTGGCTGCAATCGTAAAGTCTTGGATTGTGAAGGTCACTGTGGCTGAGTGGGTTAGGCTTCCGCTCGTGCCTGTGACTGTTACGGTGTAGACTCCAGCACTACCAGTGCAGGATAGTGTAGAGGTCTGGGATGCTCCCAGTACGATACTGGTCGGTGTAAGAGTGCAGGTGAGACCTGTTGCTGGGCTGATCGAGGATGTTAGAGCGACTGTTCCAGTGAAACCATTGATTGGAGCGACCGTTATCGTCGAGGTTGCGGCTGCGCCCGCTAAGGCAGTAACAGCAGTTGGATTGGCTGCTACTGAGAAGTCGGTTACTGTGTAAGTCACGGTTGCAGAGTGAGTTAGACTGCCGCTCGTGCCGGTAACGGTGACTGTGTAGGTTCCAGCGCTACCACTGCAAGACAGCGTGGAGGTCTGAGATGCGCCGAGAACAATACTAGCCGGAGTAAGAGTGCATGTCAATCCTGTAGCTGGCGAGATTGAACTGGTAAGAGCAACGGTTCCTGTGAATCCGTTCACTGGAGCTACTGTTATCGTCGAAGCTGCAGCTGTGCCCGCAGTTGTGGTAACCGCGGTTGGAGCTGCTGCTACTGTGAAGTCTCGAACGGTCACTGTGACCGCGGCTGAGTGAGTTAGACTACCGCTTGTGCCGGTTACTGTTACAGTGTAGACGCCGGCTGATCCGGTGCAGGAGAGTGTCGAAGTCTGAGAAGCACCGAGGACGATGCTGGCTGGAGTAAGAGTGCATGTTAATCCCGTTGCTGGAGAGATTGGACTTGTTAGTGCGACTGTCCCGGTAAACCCGTTCTGAGGAGCGACGGTGATAGTGGAGGTTCCAGCTGTTCCCGCGTTCGTTGCTACCGCGGTTGGACTCGCGCTTACGGTGAAGTCTGTAACAGTGACGGTGACGGTTGCGGTGTGAGTTAGAGATCCGCTAGTTCCGGTTACGGTGACGGTGTAGACTCCCGCTGAGCCCGTGCAGGACAATGCTGAGGTCTGAGAAGCGCCTAGAACGATGCTAGCAGGTGTTAGAGTACACGTTAGACCGGCAGGCGAAACTGCCGAAGTCAGGGCAACTGTTCCTGTAAACCCGTTGATAGGAGCGACGGTGATCGTTGAAGCCGCAGCGGTGCCAGCAGTCGTAGTTACGCTGGTTGGACTGGCGGATACGCTGAAGTCTGTAAACGTGAAAGTGACAGAGGTCGAGTTGGTCGCCGTCCCGCTGGTGGCGGTGACTGTTGCAACAGATGTTACGGCTCCCGTATTGGTGCAGGTTAACGTGGAGGTGCCGCTTGTGCCGAGAACAACACTTGTCGGGGTTAGCGTACATGATGCTCCGTTGGTCGCGGACACTGTTAGTGCGACTGTGCCTGTGAAGCTTCCTCTAGCAGCTACCGTTATCGTGGAAGAGCCACCAGGTGCACCAACATTCGCGGTAACACTGGTCGGACTGGCGGTGAGATTGATACCTGGAGCAGGACCCGTAGGGACGATCGTAACAGATACCGACGTAGAATTGGTCATATCGTTATTCGTTCCACCAGTTCCCCTGATGACTACCGTGTAGGTTCCCGCCAGAGTTCCGGAGAACGAACATGTTCCGGCTGCTGAACCACCCGCGGTCAGAGTCACTGGAGTAGAGCACGTGGCCGTAAGCTGTCCAGCTCCCGTCGGACCAGTGATAGTATTCGTTATGGCTAATGCGCCGGCAAAACCGTTGGTCGCAGGAGGATTACCCAGACTAGTCCAAGTGTCTGAGACAAGAGCAGATGCTCCAGAATTGAAACTCACACTGGTCGAATTAGTAACAACACTAAAGCCACTGACCTTGATCGAAAGAATACCCGATACGTGCGGTCCCACCGTAGGGCTTGTGACTTGGTTGAGCTTGATTACCGCGAGGCCGAGGTTTGTCGCAGCAGTAACGTTGACGGCCTTGGTTACAGTAGCTCCGGCGTTGAGCGTGAAAGCAGCCGGAAGGATGTAGCTTGCAGCGGTTAGGCCCGTTGTTCCCTGGGATCCAAGAGTAAGAGTGTATGAAATCGTCCCGGTGTATTGCCCAAGGCTTGTAGCTGTTACGAAGAAGAGAGGAGCTGCTCCTTGCTTCGCCATGTAGACGGTTTGCGCGGCTGTAAATGCGGCGCCGTTAATTGTGAAACCGACATCTTGGATGTTAACAGTTATCGTCACGGGTCCCACCAGAGTGATACCGATGGTCCCAGAGTCACTGACATAGGTTCCAAGAACCGTGATAGTATAGGTACCGGCCGTTGCGGTGTTAATCGTAGCAACAGTGCTACAACTTAAGCCACCAGTCACACATGACGCCACACTGAAGGTCGGTGCTGTAAATCCGCTGGTTACGATGGCACTGAAAGCAACGCTGTCAACTGCACAGCCGAATCCGCCACAACCAGTTCCAGATGGGAAAGTATTCTCAGCAGTTGCAGTAATAGTAACGGTTGGTCCAGCCGAGCCTTTGGCCACGCTCAGACTAGCGGTACTCGAGGTAATTGCGACGAACGGAGGATTAACGGAGTTTGCGAAAAGTGCCCCAGACTGGAAAGTCTCAGGGACCGGATTTGTGCCTCCGTTTGATACGGTTAGACAGACACCACCGGCTACGCTTGTACCTACGCAACCGGTCTGGACGCCGACATTGATCCCTGCGGCCGGAGTAGTTCCAACCACGTTGTAAATTGCGGTAAATAGAAGCCCCGAAGTTGGGGGAGTCGTTAGAGCGCCAAGCGCTCCTGTAACTACCACGTGGAAAGTGTCAATGTTATCGGTCGGAGCACACACCGAACCCTGAACCAGAACATCCTGGCGACATTCGAGGATAGTCGTAGTCGGAAGCGGAAGAACAGTTCCAGTAAGATCAAAACCGGCCGGCGTCAGGAAAAGATGATTCACGAGAAGAGTAACGTCAAAACCGTTCAAAGCATCAGAGCCGTTGATATAGACTCCAATCCTAATCTGGGTCGGCAAGAGTTGAGGCGTTGACGGGTTAGGGCCGTCAAACGTGATTGGCGTGGGCGAACACGGGTTTGCAGGGGGTGCAGCCGCACCCGAGGCATCATTAAAGCAAATCAGACCGACCGGGGCAGCATGAACTATCTGAAGCCCCGAAATACCGGCCAAAATACCGACTAACAGTAGTAACGGCAACGTAAACAATACGACACGTTTATTCAAACTGAATCTTACACCGAATGGAAAGGGCTACCCTCGACAGTCTATATAACGGTTTTTGGTTTCCAGCAAACTCTCTACTGCTCTGTAGCACTTTAGATAGCTACGGTATTCCAAGAATATCACTCGACCAATGGACCCACCATCGGGTCAACCTCAAACTCGCTCCTTCGAACTCCAAAAGCCCGTCGCGAACGTGCAGGAAGACCATTTTCTCTTACAAGAACGACGCAAACTCGTCACTAAGACCATCCCTTAACGCGATACTCGCCGTTAAGGACGATCCATCTTTACAGGTCAGCGTTCGAGACCTGTCGATCCGGCTATTTGACAGTCCAACGGAGAAACCCGTTTCGCAAATGCAAACTCAACAAGGGACCGCGCATACACCAATCATCATCTCCTTAGAGCTGCGCTATCGCAACATAGAACGCCTCAAAACAATGCCGTGAACACAACTCGCCCATTGGGATTGGAAACAATCATTGTCGAAACAACTTAGTTCAGGGATTCGAGGCACTCCTGCGCTCACAGAATGCGCGTAAATTCGGAGCATCACTCTATTGCATTCTTACACAGTATTTGCCCGATGACAACAACAATGTTAATGCCACGAGCGCCTGCATCTTATCTACCTTACAGCAAAATTATTCAGGCCAGTAACGCCTATTTTTACAATGAACGGTTTTTCAAACCACGCCGAACATTACTCTGGAGTCGCCAACGCACTCCAAGGACAATAGAAAGAATCACTACGCCTCCAAGAATCGCAAGCAGCGAATAAAACAGAACCGGCGTCACACCAAACAAGTTGGACGAACCGTTGACAATCACGGAGGTCACCCTAACATGCACGAAGAGAGAGTGCGAAAGAGTAGTAGAAGAAGAAAGGGTAATCGTCAGGTTGTAATCCCCAACGGATCCTCCGATAATTAACACGTTAAGCAAGCCGAGAGGTGAGAAAACAGCCGATGACGGATCAACCGTCAAGCCATTCACCGGAGCAATCGACACCGTGACGGGCCGAGCGAACCCGTTCACACCTGAAACCGTCAGGAAAATGCTCTCGTTAGACCCAGCCAGCAGGCTGATCGAGCTAGGATTCACCGAGACAGAAAAGTCCTGGACCGAGAAGCCGACCTGGACAGTGTGCGAGGCAACGCCGCTCCTAGCCGTTACCGTCACGGCAAAATTACCCGCGGAAGGTGAGGAACATCTCAACATGGAACTGGAAGAGCCTGGGAGGACAACACTTCCCGGACTCAGACTGCACTGGTACGCGGGAGCTGCAACAGACAGAGCTACTATCCCGGTGAAACCATTCACACTCGTCACGGTAACTAGGGATGACACAGCAACTCCCGCAAGAATAGGCGAAACAATAGCAGGGTCGGCAGAAATAGCAAAATCAGTAGCGACCACCTGGACTGTGGCATGAGCCACCAGTGTCGAACTATTGAAGTTACGAAGATCAACGGTTGAATATCGAGCAAGAACACTGACGGAATAATTTCCGCCAACTGAAGCACTCAGCAGTAGAGAAAGAGAACAGAAAGTACCACTGGTACTGCAGGGATTCGTCCCGCTGAGATTAGCAGTAAGACCCGCACTCGCAACAGTGGTGACAGTCACCGAGTCAGTCGCGAAACCCGGATAGCCATTGATAGCAGTAACATTGACAGTCACAGTATTCGGCGTGTTCGGAAACTCGGGACCAAAACTCGACTGATTAACAGTAAGCGATACAGATGATGAAGCAACAGAATTGTCAAAGCTCCCACCCTGAGCCATCTCAACTACAGGCGTTTGACTTCCATCAACGACTGTAATGCATACTCCACCAGTTACGCTCGTTCCATTACAGCCTGTAAGATAGCCTAATGGAATTGTGCCAGTGGTAGTGCCAGTAATGTTGTAGATTGCAGTGAAGAGAAGACCCGTTGTAGGAGCGACGGTCGGACCGGAACCAACACCCGAGATGGATGCAAAGTGCAACGTGTCCACAGTATCAGCGCCAAGACAGATCGAACCCTTCACCAAAACACCCGACAGACACTCGACAAGAACCACTGGCGTTCCCAACAAGACAGTCCCCGAAAGATCAACACCCGCAGGCCTCAACACAGCATGATCTGTGAGAAGAGTAATGTCGAAACCGGTCAAGCCCCCCGAGCCGCTAACGAAGACACCGATCCGGATCTGCTGACCAGGATTTGTTACAGGACCATTGAAAACCGGTCCCGACTGACGCGGACAAGGATTAGCGGGATTTATGGCAGCTGAGGTAGGGTCTGCAAGACAGATCAGACCCGCGGCGGACCCATGAGCGATATTGAAAGGCCCATGAGAGACAAACAGCCCAAGAAAGACGAGGGTTAGAATTAGTGGAACACGGGAATTCATTTCAGACATGCCTAGCCCATTACAAAAATCACGATAGTACCAAACGTCGCACACGAATCTCCTTCTCTAAAATATCAAGATTGTCCGGTTTAGCAGGAAACCCAATCGGACCAGCAAAAATCACTGCGGAACATGCCAGGTCCGCTAACACAATCGTGTAGACCTTCAGCGGAAGAACTGAGACTCTACGGAAGAGAAAAGGGGGGCCCGAGAGGATGAGAGTCTCTGTTAGGAGTTGGTCGCAAGCGCTACGGTGGCAGTGGACAGACTCGTATTCGCAGACGGATCGCCAGCGACGGTGATGGTGAGCTGAGCTCTCTGGATATCCGAAGTGCTTGCTCCCCTGACCGCTACTGACGCACGGAACGTTCCGCTGTTATCGTATTCGTGAGTCACCGAACAAGTCCCATTTGAACCAGCAACCGAGGCGGACTCGCCGTCACCGAACGAGAAATTGCACTTGAACGGAGCAGTCCCACCTGTATAGGTGGCGGTGAAAGTGACGATTCGTAGATCAGTTGTTGACGAATTGGAAGCTGTAAAGTCCTTGATCATCAACGGTGGGTTAGAGAATGTGTAGCTGAACGAGAATTCAGGAAAGACTCCCCTAGCCCGCTCGACATGAAGCAGTACAAAGTTGCCCTGTACAATCGTGACGTTCTTCACAAGGCCGAAGTGGTCACTGGTCTGAGGATCCTTGAACAGGACCGTGTTCTGGCCCTGTACCACGAAGCTTGTAATGTCGAAGGGTCCGAAGCTCACCCAGACGTTATCGTAAGGCGCATAGTCCCCACTTCCCGTAAGATGGTTTATCCCTGAGGGTATATCGACGACCAAGTGGCCATTGACAGAGACTTGCAGTTGGCCGACACCGTTATCGAAGTCGTCCAGATCGAAGCCTTGGAAGGTCAGGAGCACCGGGGCGCCGGTTGAAGGAGATACGTTGAACGTGACTGTAGCAGTGTGAGACAGAGCTCCATTGGTACCAGTAACCATCACGGTGTAGACGCCCGTTGTCCCGCTACAGGACAGGACGGATGTGCCCGAGCTGGAGACCGCAGTTGTGCTGAGTGTGCATGTGAGACCGCTGATTGGCGAGACACTGGTAGCCAGGGTAACTGTGCCGGTGAAACCGTTCAGCGAGGAAACTGTAATCGTAGAGGTGCCGCTGACTCCAGCGTTCACGTTGACGGTTGTCGGGCTGGCTGCTATGGTGAAGTCTTGTGCCCCGTTAAACGTGAAAGTCGCGGTAGCGGAGTGAGTCAGGGATCCGCTCGTTCCAGTTACTGGAAGCTTGTAGGTTCCCGAAACAGTAGCGCTGCAGGAGACTGTGGCCGTTCCGGAACCTGTTACACTGCTCGGAGTAATCGCGCCGCAGACGAGACCCGCGGGTGCGGTGTCAGTTAGAGTCACGACTCCCAAGAAACCGTTGACCGCAGTTATCGTGATTGTCGAGCTGGCCGATTGGCCGACGGTGACTGCTGCGGGCGAAGATGCTGCAATGGTAAAGTCGGCTGCACTGGTGAACATGAATGTCGCAGTCGCAGAATGAACCAGCGAAGCACTAGTTCCTGTTATCGTGAGGCTGAACGTGCCTGGGTTTGCGGAAGTACAGGAGACGGTTGCGGATCCGGACCCTGTCACGCTGCTCGGCGTAATGATCCCGCAGGTTAGACCTGCAGGCACTGTGTCAGTTAGAGCAACGGTTCCGGAGAACCCATTCAGAGCCGTGATCGTTATGGTCGAAGTGGCACTTGCGCCAGTGTTGACGGCCGCTGGTGAGGTAGCGGAGATCGAAAAGTCAGCTGCCCCTGTGACCGTGAAGGTAACCGTGGCGGTGTGGGAAAGCGAGCCGCTCGTCCCTGTAACGGTTACGGTGAAGGAACCAGTCGCGGACGCAGTGCAGGAGAGAGTCGAGGTACCGGAAGTTGTCGTGGTGCTCAGAGTGATACTCGTCGCACTTAGAGCGCAGCTAATGCCTGAGGAGGGAGAGACAGTATCCGAGAGAGCGACGGTTCCGGTGAAGCCGTTGACGGCTGAGACAGTAATCGTCGAGGTCCCCGCGTTTCCTACAGTTACGCTAACGCTTGCAGGACTGGCCGATACCGTGAAGTTGGCTGCGGCAGTGACGCTGTAATTCACAGTGGTAGCATGAGAGATACTACCGACGGTACCTGTGACGGTCACGGCGAAAGAGCCGACTACTGAACCGGTGCATGAGAGTGTCGAGGAACCAGAGCT
>Ga0210404_10000465_pt1 | contig 21034 bp, 20 predicted proteins | sample IncBWH28MmetaG_FD_155455 | JGI IMG/M metagenome (GOLD analysis project Ga0210404, IMG submission 155455) | Forest soil microbial communities from Barre Woods Harvard Forest LTER site, Petersham, Massachusetts, United States - Inc-BW-H-28-M | ecosystem: Environmental > Terrestrial > Soil >... | reverse complement strand
CACCGCCGCCGCGCACGCCCTCCACCCAAATCAGCGGCTCGACCGCAAAGACCATCCCCGGCTCGAATTCATACACCGGCGCGCCGGGCAGTGTTTCGCCGATGTAGGGCGGTTCGTTCGCGCCGATGCCCACGCCGTGGCCGATGAACAGTGAAAGAAACCGGTTGCCCAGCTTGTATCTTTCCGCAGTCTCAACGATTGCCTGCGCGGCGTCTTGGTTCGTCGATCCGGGACGCATCTTCGAGATCCCCGCCTGCAGGCTTTCATATACCGCGGTGAAAATTTCCTGCTGCCGGAGCGACGGCTTGCCGCAAATTCCCGTGCGGGCCACGTCGCCGAAGTAGCCGCTCCAGCACGCGCCGATATCGATGAACACCAGGTCCCCGTTTCGGACCAGTTTGTCGCTGGTGATGCGATGCGGCGGAGACATGTGCTCGCCGCTCGCCACGAACGGCGTCATCACGTGCGCATACTCGCCGCCCAATCGAAACAGGGTCCGCATGGCCTCGCCCGCTATTTCGCATTCGCGCACGCCCTCTCGAACCGCCGCCATCCCCTCAGCCGTCACGGCATCGGCAAGCGCGGTCGCTTCTTCCAACAGCGCTATCTCTTCTGGCAGCTTGATTCGGCGCGCGGTTTGCATCGGCGTGTCGCCATCTTCGATCCGTACTTCCGGCAAATCCCTGGCGATAAACTGGACGAGACTCGTATTCGCCTCGTCCATTCCGATTCGGGCGCGCTCCAAGCCGTGCTCTCGGAGCACGGGCGCCAGGATCGAGTCGACCAATCCCTCGATTAAAGGCCGCTCTTCGATAATAGGAATCGTATGAATCTCTTTGATCCACGGCATGGTCCGCTCGGCACGGTTGCGTTCACCCCCGGAACAGAAAAGAATCGGCGCGGCGTCGGCTACCAGCAGCGCTCCATTGAGCGCCGTGGTTTTGCCGGCAATCAACTGCGGTCGCAGATCGGTGAGGTAGCGCACGTTTTCGTCCTTCCACACGAGCAGCGCATCCAGCTTCGCCCGCTCGCGTTCCCCTTGCGCGCGCTCGACGCGCTTCGCTCGCAGGGCCTGCAAATCCGACCTGGCCTCATAGGAAACCTGAAATTGTCCGCGCGCGAAACGATGCATATCCCTCCCAGACCCCCAAAGGCTGATGGAAGCATTCATCTGACAAACTATTTAATGGCCATCGGATTGACGGGTGACCCGACGGCTTTGGTGACTGGCAAGGGCGGTCCGCAGAAGAAGAATTCGTAGACCTGATCCTGGGCACAGTCCACCGCCAGTTCCTTCAGGTAAAAAATCTCGCCCATGGTGATGCCGATCATCGGTATCACCACCCAGTGCCAGGGTTGGCTCACTTCGATCGTTTCGTTCGGACGGACTTCGCAACCCCAAGTGTCGGTGCAAATCGCCGCAATCTCTTTCTGGTAGATCCATTCACAGGTTTCAAACGCCAGCCCCGGCGCGTCGCCGCCCGCGTATCCACCCCAATCGCCACGGTCGAGGCGATGTTCCATCTGGCCGGTACGCACGATGACAAAATCGCCCCGGCAAATTTCGACGCCCTGAGCTTTGGCTGTTGCGTCTAAGTCGTCATTGGTAATCGCCAGACCGTCTTCGAGATAACTCACCCCCACTTGTCGCGCCACGTCGAGCAACACGCCGCGCCCAGCCATGCGGTCCTTCACCTTTTCGATGCCGTTCTTCTGTGCACCATCGCAGTCAACCAACCGTGCGTCGTAACCATTCCACATCTTCTCGTCGAAGAAGATGTGGCCCAGCGCGTCCCATTGGGTGCCACATTGCATCGGGAGGGAGACCATGTCGTCGGCATAACGCAGGCCCCCCTTGTCCTGTACTCCAGCAACCGCGTCTGTGCCTGTCGCCAGCATCGTGTGTATCGGGTTAAAGCGGTTGCCCCACAATCCCCGCTGTGGTCCGTTGCGATCGAAATTGAGACCCAGTGAAAACGCTTTGCCCCGCCGGATCAGCCGGCCAGCGGCGACGAGTTCCGTTGAGGTGATGAAGTTGAGGGTTCCTGCTTCGTCGTTCGGACCCCAGCGGCCCCAGTTTTTGCAGCGCTCGGCGGTTGCGCGCAAATGCTTCAGATCGAATCGCTCTTCATCGTATCGCCTCGGCATAACGCTCACCCTTCCATTCGGGACTCCGCAACTGGACGGCGCGTCGGGCGCGGCCCCTGCCGTTGTTTCCAGGCTTAGAGAGCGCGGAAAAGATTGATTACGATGCCACCGACTACCTCAACCAGAAATGGCAGGAGCGCCCTCAATGACCGATTTCCGCAAGAGTTTTTACATTACCGGCCTCTTTATTTCTCGGTAACAACACCACCAGCACGGCTGCCAAAAACAACCAAGCGCTCATTACGGACATGCCATAGGCGACGCTTCTTGTTTTCTCGGCGATGGCGCCAATCGCGTATGGACCGACGAAACCGCCGAGGTTGGCCACGCAATTGACCAGGGCAATTCCGCCCGCCGCGGAAGCACCGGTCAGAAACTCAGCAGGCAGCGCCCAGAAGGGACCAAAGAAGCTGTAGATCCCCATGGTCACAAACGACAAAAGTACGATCGATAAAATGGGATTGATGGTCGAGCCCAATATCAACATGGCGGTGCCGCCGATGGCCACGGTTCCGGCGGCATGATAGCGGCGCTCGAGCCGCCGGTCCGAGCTGTGGGAGACCAGAATCATCGCTACTAAACCCATGACATTGGGAATCATCACCAGCAAACCAACCAGGGTGTTGGAGAGTCGTCCAGAGAGAGCTTTGACCTCCAGCGGCATCCAGAAGTTAAGGCAGTAATAGTCGGTAAGAAACGCGAAATAAATCAACGCCAAGTACCACACCCGCGGAGAAGCTAGCGTTTGCGTCACCGAAAACTGATGTTTGGCTTGTTTCTCTTCTCTTTCTCGCGCCAACTTGGCGCACAACCAATCTCTTTCGTCTGCGGTCAAAAACCTGGCTTCCTCCGGACGGTTCGGCAGCACGAAGTAGGTGAGAAACCCGCAAATGGCGGCCGGAATTCCCTCTAGAATCAGTAGCCAGCGCCAACTGCTGATTCCCAGCCAGTGCACATGATCGAGCACCCAACCAGAGATGGGAGCCCCGAACGTGACCATGATTGGCAAACCGGTCATGAACATGGCTACCGGGCGGGCCCGTTCCCGTTCCGGAAACCAGTAGGTGAGGTACAAGATGATGCCGGGGAAGAAGCCGGCTTCTGCGACCCCCAACAGAAAGCGAACCACGTGCAATTGGGCGACATTGTGTGCGAAACCGGTCAGGGAAGCGACGAAGCCCCAAGTGATAAGGATCCGGGCAATCCAGACACGCGCCCCCAATTTGTGCAACAGCAGGTTACTGGGCACCTCGAAGAGCACATAACCGAAAAAGAACATGCCCGCCAGCAGCCCGTACTGGCGGCTATTGATTCCCAAATCGGCGTTCATGGTCAGGGCCGCGAAACCGATGTTGTTCCGGTCAAGAACGTTGAATATAAAGAGGATGAGGAGGAACGGTATCAGCCGCTTGTGAAGCTTGCGAATCGTCTGCCTTTCAATGCCTTCCCCTGATTGCGCCGCTTTACTCACCATCTATTACCTCGCGACCGTCAGGGGGAGGCATCAGCAGGTTCACTTACCTTTCTCGGGTAAAGCGAAGACGAAGAGCGTGGCCGCCGGTTCAGGGAGGTGTCCCTTGCTTTCAGGGAAGAGTCTGCGCACCATGCCCTCTCCGATCGAGCCACCTCCACTGGAAATGGTAATGAACTGCCGGCCCCCAACCGAGAAGCTAACCGGCGGCGAGGCGATGCGCCCGCCGGTATTGAAGGACCATAGCTTCTCTCCCGTCTTCGCGTCGAGCGCAAAGGCGTTACCTTCTACATCTCCACCAAAAAGCAAGTCGCCCGCGGTAACCAGCGGGGATGAGAGGTTGATATAATTTGTTTTGAACATCCATTTTTTGGTGCCCGTTGCCGGATCGAAGGCGCTAATGCTGGGTGCGGAAATCGGGTTCACTCCCCCGGTGCGGTGACCCTCTTTGTAAACGTTGCAAAGATCGTAATCGGTCGCATACCAATAGCCCGTTCTCGGGCTATACGCAAAATAATTAACCCCCTGAGCGCCTGCGCCTAACATCGGCGAGATCAAACCGTCCTTCACTTGGGTCGGATCCACCATATCCACAGGTTTTCCGTCCGCATCAATTCCTTTGGTCCAATTCGGAGTGGCACCCCATGGAAACGCGCGTATGAACTTGCCGGTTTCCCGATCGAGCAAATACGCAAAGCCATTCTTGCTGCTGTGCAGCATGACCTTCCGTTTGCTCCCGTCCATATTCAAATCCAAAAGTATTGGACCGGACTGCGAATCATAGTCATAGAGGTCGTGCGGGGTCTCTTGGAAGTACCATTTCAACTTCCCGGTATCCGCATCCAACGCGATTACGGATGCCGTATAAAGGTTATTTCCAGGCCGTCCTTCTCCCGCCATTGTCGGCGACGGATCGCCGGTGCCCCAGTAGGTCGTATTCGTCTCGGGATCGTACGTCCCCGTATCCCATATCCCTCCTCCTCCGAGTTGTGCAATCTCTTGACCCTTGTCGGCTACCAACGTGCTGAAGTGCCAGACGAGCTTTCCGGTTTCCGCATCATAGGCATTCACCCACCCGCGCATCTTGCCAAACCCGGAACCAGCCTCGCCCGCAATCACTTTATCCTTCACGAACAGAGGAGCAGCCGTAATGTTGCAGTTGCATTCGACGGAGTCTTCTTCATGCACGTTCCATACTTCCTTCCCCGTCTTCCCGTCGATAGCAACAATGTGATTGTCCTGAGTGCCCATGTAAACCTTGCCGTCCCCGTACGCGATACCACGCGCTCCGCGATTCTCGCTTATCTTGCTCGGAAACTCATAGGTATAGGTCCAGATCCACTGACCCGTTGCCGCGTCGACGGCATACACATTGTTCTGCATCCCTTCGATGAACAACACGCCGTCGACGACAAGTGGCGGCGCCTGCAAGCCGGTCGTAAGCGGAGGTCTTGAAAGCCCCGTCGGGAAGGCCCACACGGGCACCAGGCGGTCGACATTCTTGCGATTGATCTGATCGAGCGGGCTATAATCCCAGCCCGCATAGTTTCCGTACACGGTGAGCCAGTTTTGCGGTTCCTTATCGGCGTATTCCAGTCTCGATTGCCACGTTGCGTCCTGCGCTAGAAGTGCGCCCTCTCCGATCCCCGTCAGAACTGAAACCAGGACCATCGTTAAGAATCGGTCACGCCTACTAGAGAGTCTCATCGATTTCGCCTCCATTCGCGACGGTCGCGGCGCGGTCAGAAACTACTGCCATCCTGCGTTGTACACCTTCTGCGCCGAATTCCTGCTGTGTGTTCGGTTGCGATTGTCCGGCCTGGACGCCTGGGCAGGCCGTCGGGACGACGGGAGACACCCCGTGACACAGATGCCTGCGGGGCGGGGGGCAATCGCACGAGTGTCGACCAAAATCCACCTGAGTTTTTCCAGCGCCCGGTAATAATCGTGTCGCACGCTATGAAAAGTCTTACATGTTTTTTCGGCAATCTCTCGCATCGTAAGGCCTTCGTAGAACGCATATTCCACGACTTGACGCTGGGACTTCCTGAGTTCCCTGAGGGCCTCTTTCACAGCCTGGGTGAGTTCCGCTTTGCCAAAAGAATGCCCATTGCAGATGGAACTTCTATCCGTTAACCCGGGATCGTCGCAATGGGAGTACATGCCGCGCAAATTCAAATAGCGCCGGCGGTTGAACGCTTGGTTGTATGCGGATTGGAGAATCCATATCTTGACCGTGCCTCTTGCGGGATCGAACTCTTTGGCAGAGCGGAAGATTGTGAAAAAGACGGATTGCATGAGGTCTTCGGCTTCGCCGGTGTCTCGAAGAATCCGCAACGCGACACTGAACACCATGCGATAGTAGCGATCAAAGAGAACGGTTAGGGCATTGGGATTTCCATCGAGCAATCGAGTGATGAGCACTTCATCCGACAAATGCGCTAACTCAGCGTCTCCGTAACGGTCCAGCAAATCACCCGCCACACTCAGGTTAAGATCCCCACTCATTCGATGGCCTCCCAAAGAAATCGAAATACACTCGAGAAAAACAGAACGCTCCTCCCGGTTTTATATCCCTCACTGGGAGACACGCAGCACGGTTCTGCCAACCACCTTTCCGGCGCCCAAACGTGCGAGCGCTTCGTTCGCGGCCTCCAGCGGGAGCACGTCGTCTATTACGTTTTGCACTTGCCCGCTGGCCAGCAGCGAGATGGCGCGCTCGAGTTCGTGTCGCTGCACGTAGCGCGATCCCACGATTTCAATCTCGCGCAGCACGTAATCATCGGTTTTGACGCGCGCAAATCCACCAGCGACATAGCCGACGCCGACGATTCGTCCGGCGCGGCGAGTCATCATCGCCGCTTCATGCAGCGACTCTTCGTGCCCAACCGTATCGATCACAACATCTGCGCCCAGCCCCGAAGTAAAATCACGCACCATCGCTCGCGCCTCTTCGCCGGCAAGCGCGCTTTCCGCCGCACCCAGCCGCCTGGAGACATCCAGACGACGCGGTTCAATGTCGACCGCGAGGACGCGCGCACCGCAAGCACGCGCGATTTGGACACTGTTCAAACCCAAGCCGCCAACCCCCTGAACGACCACCGTCTGGCCCGGTCGCACCTGCCCTCGCGTGACGACCGCCCGGTAACTCGTGCCCAAAGCGCAGGAAGTGGGCGCCGCTTGCTCGGGCGTGATGTCCGCCGGCAGTCGCAGCAAGCGGTCTGCGGGCACGGCCAGGTATTCCTCAAATCCTCCTGGATCGGTAAAACCGACCCACGCAGCCAGCGACTCGCACAAATTCTCATTTCCCATACGGCACATCGCACAGTTGCCGCAGGACCAATAGTTGTAGACGATCACGCGGTCGTCGGCTTTAAAGCCAGTCTGGGGCTTGGCCTCCACCACCTCGCCGCAGATTTCGTGACCAGGCACATGAGGTAATTTCAGCGTCTGGGAGTACGGCATCTTGCCCTGCACAGTCTTGAAATCGGAATAACAGACTCCGCACGTCAAAATACGAATCAAGACGAATCCGGGCTTGACCTCCGGGATCGGCAAATCGATGAGTTCGAGCGGGGCGGCATATCTTATGACCGCCATTGCGCGCATGTATTCCCCTCGAAAGCCAAAGACCTAAGGAAAAGGGCAATCCCTCCTCCCACACACGTTCCCTTAATTTGCGCTTCAGCAAAAAGTTTGCAACAGGATGTTCAGCCTATCGAACGAAAACGCTCGAACGAGCGACGCGAAACCTGCAGCGTTGGCGACGAGCGATCGAGTGCAACGTGGGATTTCGAGCCAACTGCTACCAGCGCAATAGGAATTCCGAGATCAGAAGGCCACCGGGTGCGCACCACACCACGCGGAAGCCCTCACTTCCGTTGCCGCCAGGAGCGCCGTTTTTGTTCGATAGGCTGAACATCGCATATTCGGCCGTCGTGTCGTGCGGGTAGAGTGAGGCGGATTCACTTGTAAGAACGGTCCTCGAGCGTACGGCCGTGTTCCGCGCTCGACCGCGCGGCCCTGGCAGGCACGACCTGGTGCGATCATCTGTCGATCAATGGGACACGAAGACGGAATTGACGTCATGGCTATAGCGCAGCATTGGACCGGCTGTTAGCGCAGGGGAGATTCGCAAATGGACATTCACTTTATCGGTAAGCCTCACGAATGGGATCCGCGCCGCGTTTACAGCCAGACGGGAGCAGATTGGCAATACCGCGTTGATTTCGAACGGTTGCGCAAAGACCGATTGCAGCGTGTTCGCGAGCAGATGACGGCGCGCGACATCGGTGCGCTCCTGCTGTTCGCGGGAGCCAACATCCGGTACGTGACCGGCTCCTATCAAGGGAATTGGAAATACAACATTAACATTCGATATGCCGTTCTACCGAACGGTGGCGAGCCCGTGCTGTTTGAGACGGCCGGATCGGATCTACATTGTGCCGAGATCGACTTGCCCTGGATGGAAGGGCGCATCCAGCCGGCCATCACTTGGCAATGGGCCGAGGGGGCGGTGCCACTCATGGCTGAACGAATGGCCCAAAGCGTGGTGGATGTGCTCGGCGCACACGGACTGACAAAGGAAAGAGTGGGCATCGACAACTTCGACATGGCAGCGTTGAAAGCATTTCAGGCAGCCAAGCTGAACATCGTGGACGCCTGGCCGGCGATGTCAGCCGCTCGCGTGATCAAGACGCGAGACGAGATCGAGCTGCTGAAGATGGGCTCCAGCATCGGAGACGCAGCGATGTGGAGGATCAAGTACGAATGGCTGAAACCCGGCGTTCGCGAGCGCGAGATCGAGGCGAAGGTGCATGAGTTCATGCTGGAGCGCGGCTGCGAGATCATTTACGACATCATTGTCGCCTCTGGTGGAAACACCAGCCCCTACCGCCGCTGGGCAACCGAGAAGATCATCCGTCAGGGTGACCTGGTGATCGTGGACATCAATGCGGTCGGACCCTCCGGTTACTTCATCGACTTCGTGCGCTGTTTCAAGTGTGCGGGCAAGCTCAACCAGAAGGAAATCGATCTGTATCGAGAAGTGTACGACTCGATGTATGCGGGACTTGAAAAACTGAGGCCGGGAAATACGACGGCAGATGTGGCAGCTGCATTTCCGGTATACGATGATGATAAGTTCCAGACCTGTACCCTGCAGCAATTTGCGCACAGTATCGGCCTCACCCTGTACGAGGGGATGTGGATTTCACGCGGATACTCGCTCAAACACCCGGCAGAGATCAAAGAGAATATGTATTTCGCCATCGAGACATTCGCGGGCCATCCTGGTCTTCAGCAAACCACTCGTCTGGAGGAGAACGTCCTCGTTTCGGGCCAGGGACCGGTGGTATTCACTTTGATGGAGCACAACGAAGAGGCACTCAGGAAATAGGATGGTTCGTCTACTCGTTGCCGTCACGGACTCCGTTTTTCCCGATCTGGACCCGGAGCGCGAGGTGCCGTCCATGATGGGTGCGGATTTGCTGTTCGCGAAGGAACCGAAGCCCGAGGCGATCTTAGAGGTCGCGAACGGCGCTGGTGCGGTTCTCACGACCTACGCCAAGGTGACAGCCGATTTGATTACACGGATGATGCGCTGCCGGATCACCAGCCGATTCGGAATCGGAGTGGACTGCGGATCTGCTGGCAGCGTCGAAGATCGAGCTAATCGGCCGACACAAAAGAATCTCGTTCGACTCGCCACGCGAAACGGACGCCGGGGCGCTACACAAGACCGTGTGACTGTCGACGAGACTGGCGCGGGTTCAAAGACTTCTGCCGCTTCGTACCAGCGCTCATCACCATGCCGGTGGTCACAGGGAGGATTGCGCAATCGTTGGTAGAACTTCATACCGCTTGGAGGACAATCGATGGCTCAAGAACCTTGGAAGAAGGATAAGTGGTTTGTCAGCCCCTGGAATTTCAACGAAGAAGTCGTCCAGCAACTCCACTTTCCGAAGCAGATCAAAATCCACGACATCACCCTGCGAGACGGCGAGCAACAGACAGGCGTTATCTTCACCAAGGATGACAAGATCAGGATCGCTGAAAAACTGGCACAAGCGGGCGTTCACCGGATTGAAGCTGGAATGCCGGTGGTTTCGCCGAGCGACGAGGCGGCCATCAAGGAAATCGTGAAGCGCAATCTCGGCCCGCAAATTTTTGCATTTTCGCGCTGTATGGTGGACGACGTAAAGCGTGCCGTCGATTGTGGTGTAACCGGCATCGTGATGGAGGTGCCATCGAGCGGACACATCATTCAATACGCCTACAAATGGGATCTTGAGAAAGCCATGGCCCTGTCGATCGAGTCGACCGCCTACGCTCATGAGCAAGGGCTAGAAGTTGTATTCTTCCCCATCGATTTCAGCCGTGCCGAAATGAACTGGGTGCTGAACCTCATCACGCGCGTCGCGAAGGAAGGACACATGGATGCGCTGGCGCTGGTCGACACGTTCGGCGTTCTCACTCCCCATGCCATGCCGTACCTGGTCCGGGAAGCCAAGAAGCGCACCAACAAGCGGCTGGAAGCGCATTTCCACATGGACTTCGGAATGGGCGTAGCCAACACGATCATGGCTTTGGCCGAGGGCGTCGAGGTGGTTCACTCAACGGTCCTAGGGCTCGGCGAACGGGCAGGGAACACGCCGATGGAGGAAACCGTGATGGCGCTGCTGACGCTATACGGGATTGATACCGGCATTCAGTACGACCAGCTTTATAGTCTCGCCAACCTCGTAAAAGAGCTTTCTGGACACGCCGTTGCTTCCAACCGACCCGTGGTGGGCGAGGCGCTGTTCCAAATCGAGTCCGGTATCATCGCCAGCTGGTTCCAGAATTGTGGGGATGAGAATCCCACGGAGCTGTTTCCCTATCTCTGGGACGTCGTCGGACAACGACCTGCGAAAGTGGTTCTCGGCAAGGGCAGCGGAATTGATTCCATCAAGGGTGCACTCAAGAATCTCGGTGTGCGGGCTAGTGAAGAACAGGCGATGAAAGTAGTCGCAGCCGTCAAGGATTTCTCGCTTCGTCACAAGCGGCTGCTCACCGAGGCGGAATTCGGCGAGATTGTGGACAATGTCTTTCCTGGTAGGGCTGTCACTTCCGGGAAGGGCTAGCGAATAATGGGCTGACGAACGGATCGTCTATGAAGGCAGTGGTCTTAAGAGGCCGCCACGATTTGGCGCTCGAAGACGTCGAGAGACCGAAATGCGGTCGCGACCAGGCTCTGGTGCGCGTGACGAACAGCGGAATCTGCGGCACTGACCTGAAGATTTATGACGGCTCGATTCCCGTTCGCTATCCCTTAATTATGGGCCATGAGATATCGGGTGAAGTAGTGGCGGGCGGCGACGATCGCATTCGGGCAGGCGACCGTGTTCTGATTGATCCTTGCCTTTCCTGCGGTCGGTGCATGAATTGTCGCGTCGGACAAACGAACCTGTGCGGGAATGGCGGTCTGGTGGGGCGGGACTCGAATGGTGGTTTCGCCGAATATTTCCTGGCGCCACTTACGCAGGTTTACGCACTGCCAAAAGCGGTCGAAAGCGAAAAAGCTCCCTTGATCCAGGTGCTCACCACATGCATTCATGCCCAGCGGTTCCTGGATATATTCCCCGGCCAGTCGGTGGTAGTAGTAGGTCTCGGAGTAACCGGGCAACTGCACGTGCAATTGGCCAAGGCTCACGGCGCCCATCCGGTCGTGGGAGTGACGCGCAGCGCGTGGAAGAGGCAATTGGCAACAGAGCTCGGTGCAGATCTGACGCTGGCCAGCGGAGCCGAAGCAGTGCGGGGAGTGTTGGATGCCACCAACGGCCGCGGAGGGGATGTCGTCATCGTATCGACGGATGCATTGCCGGCGATTGCCGACGGAATCTTGATGTGCCGGCCAGGCGCCACCTTCAGCTTGTTCGGTGTAACAACGGCGACCGAAAACAAGCTACCTCTTTATCAGCTGTATTATAAAGAACTAAGAATCTTCAACTCGCGGGCCGCACGGGCTGAGGACTTCGCCATCGCGATCGATCTAGTAGCCAGGGGCGTAGTGAAGCTCGGTCCGCTGGTGACCCATACGTTGCCCCTTGCTGATTTATCATCTGCCCTGCACATGCTCGAAACGGATCAAGACCATCGCATGAAGATCATTTTGGATCACCACTGAGTCGTCTGTCGCGGCCTCGCCTGCCGCTCGAAGCAAGGTGCGATTGAGGCCTGGCAGCCAGCCGCGATCGTAATGGCTTAATCGCATCAATCCTGCTAAGATGGCGTAGTTTTTTCCGGCGTGCCTGGGTTTGGGCGGGCACGGATCCCCTCGGTTCCCGAGGCCTTATGGGCGGAGAGAAACTTAGTCCCTCAGTCGTCCGCGCGCTCAAAATCCTGGAAGTGATTTCCGAGGGCCATTCTGGCCTCAGTAACGCGTATCTGGCGCGGCGCCTGGGGATTCCGAAAAGCTCGGCCAGTTCAATTCTCCGGGTGCTTCAGGATCGCGGGTACTTGTGCCGGTACCTTGATAACGGGCGGTATCAGTTGGGGTTCAGAGTGCTGACCCTCGGAAGAAAACTGCTGGAGCATTCCGTTTTTCGCGACTTGGCGCTGCCGTTCATGCAGGATCTCGTCGAGCGGGCGGATCTAACGTGCCATCTCGCCATATTGGGCCAATTTGAGGCTGTGCACCTGGCAAAGATCGTCGCGCACAGATATTCCAAGTCGGACAAAACAAAGTCAGTGGGGGAACGCGTTCCTTTGCACGCATCGAGCGTCGGGAAAGCGCTGTTAGCCTGGCAGGAAACGGCAGATCTACAGGCTTACTTGCTGAGTATGGAACTTCGAAGGTCGTCGCCCAGGACGATCACAACCCGCGCAAAATTATCGGCAGAGTTAAGCAAGGTTCGGAGCCAGGGCTATGCGATCGACGACGAGGAATGTAGGATTGGCTGGCGTTGTGTCGGTGCGCCTATTTTCGACCAGTTAGGCAGCGCGCGGGTAGCGATCTGCCTCACGGGAACAGTGGCGGAGCTCGGTGACGCAAGGCTAAACTCGGTAGCCTTGGCCGTCAAGGAAACCGCGCAAAGCGTATCGCGCAGGCTGGCCCTAGAGCACGTTCTGTTCGCCACATAGAGAGGCGTCGAGTGTCGGCTGGGTCCGACGCCACGCGTGGTAAGCGTGCCTTACGGCTTCGATCATTGGTTTCGCTGGTGAAGAGTCTCCCGGGCCGTCTTGCCAAGCCGCATTTACAGCCCTTTTTTCCGCGACCAGCGCGTCGGAAACCTAATCTGACCCTTACGGACGCAATGCGTGAAGCTCTGTTCATTCTGCGCCTGTTCCGCGATTGCCCGCGGTTGCCATTGGCTGACTTGACGTCCTGCCGAATTCCGACGCGATCGAAGCAGTGCGATACGGACGCGGCTATTCGCGAGGGAACGATACGGGTGATACGGTTGGGAGCTGCGGCCGTGTGCCGTCCCAGAGTATTCAGAAACTCTAACCGTGATGTTCCCAAGGGATTGCGGTACTCTACCCATTGTCGGGTGCGCACTTAGAAACGAGGCCACTCCCTCCGCGGTTCAGGATGTCCGTTTCGCAGCGACAAATTTTTCATTTCATCTTTTTCGCCACAGGAGGCGGGAGTAAACTACCGACGGAAGCAGGGTGTGGAAAAGAGGCCGCCATGGCTCCCACGTCACTCAAGGTGAACGGCAAGGCGCACGTTGTCGATGTGGACCCCGAATGCCCTCTTCTGTACGTCCTTCGAGGCGACCTCGCTCTGAACAATCCCAGGTTCGGTTGCGGGCTGGGGCAGTGCGGCGCATGCACGGTGTTGTTGGATAACCGCGCCGTACGTTCGTGCCGCCTGCCGGTCTCGCTGGTAGCCGGAAAAGAGATCGTTACTCTCGACGGATTGGGCACTCCCGAAAAACCTCATCCGGTCCAGAAAGCTTTCATCGAAGAGCAAGCTTTTCAGTGCGGCTATTGCCTGAACGGCTGGGTACTGACGGCCAAAGCACTATTGGACAGGAATCCTCACCCGACAGAAGGTGAAATCAAGCGTGCGTTTGAGAGTTTGGTGTGCCGCTGCGGCAGCCATGTCGGGATTCTCAATGCGGTACACAAAGCGGCCGATTCGACCAAGAGGAGCGCATAAGGCAATGCCTCCCAAAACCGTCCTATCGAGAAGGGAATTCGTCCGGAATGCCGGAGGGATGCTGATCGGATTCAGCCTGGCAGATGCGACCGTTCTCCCCCGCGTACTAGCTGCGTCACCGGAAGGTGCGGCGAAGATTCCTTCTCCCAGCCAACTCGACGCGTGGCTGAGAATCGAGAAGGACGGGTCGATTCGCGTCTTCACAGGCAAAGTGGAAATCGGAATGGGCGTCGAGACGGGCTTCGCGCAAATCGTGGCCGAAGAGTTGGACGTTTCTCCCGAGCGCGTCCGCTTCGTGATGGGCGACACGGCGACGACCACCGACCAGGGCGGCGTCGGCGGCAGCACATCCATCATGCTCGGGGCTAAACCGCTACGAAACGTCGCGGCGACCGCGCGATTCTTGCTCTTGCAGCTCGCCGGGCAGCATCTCGGCGCACCCCTCGAGCACCTTCAGGTGCACGACGGAATCGTAAGCGTCCAAGGAGATGCTTCCAAGAGCGTCACGTACGGAGATTTGACCGGGGCCGCGGACCTAAACGATTCCCTGCGGGTTTCGGGCCGGGGCTTTGCGTTGAACGTCGAAGGACTTGGCAAACCCAAAGATCCTGCGAGCTATCGGGTGGTCGGAAGGCCGCTTCCGCGCGTGGACATCGCTCCAAAGATTCTAGGGCAGTGGCAGTACGTCACCGATGTGCGGGTCCCCGGGATGCTGCACGGCCGCGTGATCCGTCCGGCGCGCGCCGGCGCGGAGCTCGTGAACGTGGATGAAGACTCCGTGAAGCAGATCCCGGGTTACGTGAAGACGGTGGTGGAAGGCAATTTTGTCGGCGTCGTAGCCGAAAGCGAATGGTCCGCCCTCCGAGCCGCACAGGCGCTAAAAATCACCTGGACAGACGCGCAGCCGGCATTCCCGGTGCAATCGCATCTGTATGATCACATGCGATCCGTCGCTCCCAAGGCCAGTAAGGAGACTCTGAACAAGGGCGATGCGGCCACCGCGCTGACAAGTGCGGTCAGGAAAGTCGAAGCGAGCTACGAGTCGCCGTTCCAGTCGCACGCAACGATGGGTCCTGGTTGCGCCGTCGCCGACGTCCACCTGGACGGCGTGACGACCGTTTGGTCTGGCGGACAAAAGCCGCACGCTTTGCAACAGGGGTTCGCGGAACTACTGCGCGTAACTCCCGACAAGGTGCGGGTGATCTGGGTCGAGGATGCCGGTTCCTACGGTCGGCCGGGTTTTGAAGATGCCGCGGCCGATGCCGTGCTGCTTTCGCGGGCCGTTGGGAAGCCCGTGCGCGTGCAATGGACGCGCGAGGACATGACAGCGTGGGGCACAAAGGGCCCCGCCGTGATCTGCGACATGACTGCGGGACTCGACGCACAGGGAGAAGTCGGCGCGTTTCGGTTTACCTCGCGCGCCTTTTCCGGAGGCGAGGTGATGTATCTGCCGTCTACCGCCGGAAATTTCTTGGGGGCCCAGCTCACCGGTATCCTCAATACGACGGGAGTGGATGAGTTCGCCCAATGGGGCGAAGAATGCGTGGCCTATGCGTTTCCAAAGGTTCAGGCCGACGCGCATGTTGTGCCCGCTTTTTTGGCCACGGCATCTCCGCTGCGCACGACTCACTTGCGCGATCCCGAAGGACCGGCCACTACGTTTGCGACGGAATCCTTCATGGATGAACTGGCCGCCCAGGCGGGTACCGATCCCATTGAATTCCGCCTCAAGTACTTGGACGATGGACGTTTGAAAGCCGTGCTGACCGAGGCAGCCGAACACTTCGGCTGGGACCGACGGCATTCTCCAAGAACGCCTACCGGCTCATCGGAGATTGCCACGGGCCGGGGCGTGGCACTGGCACTGCGCGGGGAAACACGCGTAGCCACGGTGGCGGAAGTTGAGGTAAACCGCCGGACCGGAGTGGTTCACGTGAAGCGATTCGTGTGCGTCCACGACTGCGGATTGATCATTAACCCCGAGGCGCTTCGCGGGACGATCGCCGCGAACCTGATTCAATCGATGAGCCGAAGTCTCAAAGAGGAAGTGACGTTCGACGAGACCCACGTAACCAGCGTCGATTGGAACACCTACCCAGTGGCCAGGGCGTCGGAAATTCCCGATCAGGTGGACATCGTATTGATCGACCATCCGGAGATTCCGCCGAGCGGTGCGGGCGAACCGGCCAGCCGTCCGACAGCCGCCGCGATTGGCAACGCGATTTTCGATGCGACTGGCGCTCGAGTGCGACGAGGACCTCTGACGCCGGAAAGAATCCAAGCGGCTCTCGCCGCGCTTCAGCCCGCCTAGGATAACGCTTTTGTAGAAGAGACCAGTGAGTCCTGATGCGGTACCATGCCGCGCTTCGAAAGGAGTAACCATGCCTGTAGATCGCGCTTTCGGTGACCCCGATCTCACTCCAGATAATTTCAGTAGTTTCAGCAAGAAGGAAATTTCCGCCGATTCGGCAGCCAGAGGGATCGAGCAACTGGAGCCAATACCACCGGTCAGGAGCACCGTTCCGATGGATTTGGCCGCGGTGATTGGCGCCGCGGACGTCCAATCGATTCAGAGCTCCGGCAAGCTCGTCTTTCATACCGTCGGCGATACCGGCGGAGTTCATAATCCCGAATTCCAATTTGCGGTTGCTGATGCCATGGCCAACGACTCCGCCAGCGGCGCCTGTTTCTGGTATCACTTGGGCGACGTTGTTTACTACTTCGGCCAGGACCAATACTATTTCGAGCAGTTCTACGATCCCTACCGTGACTACAATGCCCCGATCTTTGCGATCCCCGGCAATCACGACGGAGCAGTCTTCGCGGGCGAAACCGGGAAGTCCCTGGATGCCTTTTTATCCAATTTTTGCGCCAGCCAGCCAATGCGCACGCCCGATAGCCAGGGAGCGGTCCGCACGACCATGGACCAGCCGGGTGTCTACTTCACGCTCAACGCTCCGTTTGTGAAGTTCATCGGGTTGTACTCCAATACCGGAGAGGGCGGCACCGAAGGAGTGATCGCCGGGCCCACCGTTGGCAACGCCCAGCTGTCTTTCCTGCAGCAGCAATTGGCCGTTGCAAAAGGCGAGCGGGACAATGGTCAAGGGCGCGCACTCATCATCGCGACGCATCATCCGCCGTTTACGGGCAGTCCGCAGCACGTGCCCAGCCCCAGCATGCTCAAGCAAATTGACGACGCCTGTGTCGCGGCCGGCATTCAGCCCGACCTGCATCTCTCCGGCCACGCCCACCTCTACGAACGATACACTCGGACCGTGGGCGGCAAGCAGATTCCCTACCTCGTGGCCGGCATGGGCGGATATTACAATTTGCCGGGCTTGAAACCTGGCAAGCACCCAGCTCTCCCCAAGACTCCTGCTTCCGGCACGGATGCTAGCGGCAACCCGCTCACTTTGGAAGTCTACAACGACGCAACCTTCGGATTCTTGCGGGTCACCACCTCTCCTGATTTCATTACCGGCGAATTTGTGACCGTTGATCCCAGCACAGGAAAAACGCGCGTGGGTGACAGTTTTACGCTGGACCTTCATGCCTACACGGTTTCCACCGGCATCTCCGCCAAGTCTGGAGCGAAAGCCCCCGCGCCCGCCCGATCCAAGCCGGCCGACAAAATTCCTAAGACAATTTCGAGGCGCAAGAAGCAGGCCCATCGAAAATGACGCGCGGGTCCGTGCGCATGATCGCCAAAGGATTTTCTCTCGGATTTCTGCTGGCGCCACAAGTAGATAACTCGGGCGACTCGGGCCTTTTCGAGGGCGTGTTGCGTGTGCTGGAGGTCGGCAAGCAGTGATGGTCGGGCCGTTACTCGGGAACGAGGAACCAATTGAGAGTGGGCTTGGTAAGTGCGAAGCCGTAGTTGTACCAGGGCGGGGAAGTGGGCTCGACTCGGACGACTTTGGCAGAACCCAGCAACTGTTCGCTCGCCAGCAAGTAGACCTCCGCAAGGCTCCCCTCGGTTAGATGTGTGAGGCAGTTGCACGCAAACCCTCCGGCACTGACGACGGATGTGGAGACCGTTTCGTCGAATGCGGTTCCGTCACTCTTGGCCCCGCGCAGTCTCAGCGCAACTCGAAGGATGAAACGCGGGTATTTGCGGCGCTCATGGGGCGCCTTGCGGACGGCGGGGTCGGGGTTGTTTGGCAAATCCAACGCGATATCCTAGCGAGGCTGCCAAGGGCAAGACGGAAAAACGAGTCTTGCTCAGTAGTATTAGCAGGCGCATGGCTGGCCCAGAGGATTTCATCCGGGACCGTGATTGGCGGACCAAGAGTGCCAGATCGCCGGGAGACCGCAGAGCCCGCGTTCAGTGAGCTTTCCAGGCGTCTGCGGTCGGGAACATCTTCCGTGATTGACCGCGAGAATACACTGTTGAAGACGCGTTGCGTGGTTGGGGATCAAGCCGGGTGCGCGAATTTCTCCCACCATGCGCCCGCGCTCCTGGGGATCCTCCCAGATTCCCACCTCGAGAACCGTACGGCCGATGAGCTCAGCCCGCGTGTAGCCGTAACGGCGCTCGAAGGCTTCATTCACGTCGAGGATGCGACCTTCTCCGAGAGTGGCAATAGAAAACGCGATGGGGCTGGCGCGAAAGACCTTGGTGAATTTGTCCTCTGAAAACGCCGCGAGGCTCCTCGGCTTTATCGAGGGCTTGCTGCACGCGCTCGAGATCGGCCATGCGATCTTGTAGGTCGGCCCCGTAGATTTCCGCACACTCGTACAGACGCGCATTCTGGATGGCGACGGCGGCGTGCAGCGCCAGCGACTCGGCCAGGCGCAGGTGTTCGGGTGTGAAGGCATCCGCTTTCGAGGAGCCGAGCGACAGCAGGCCGAAACTGCTCTATATTCTAGGCATGACTGGAGCGCCGCGAGCCTGACCGATGGCCATCGACTCTCTGCCTCACGCGGATGCGGTCGCCGGGGAAGCTGCTCCTCGCGTTGCTCTCAAACGGAAATCCGAACTAGGGCAGTTCATGACTCCCGCGCCGGTAGCCCGCTACATGGCGTCCCTGTTTCCTCAGAGCACGCTGAAGGAGTGCCGGTTGCTCGATGCGGGAGCTGGCGCCGGGGCGCTTTCATGCGCCTTCCTCGACCGATGGGCGGTTCGAGAGGGATTCACTTTCGAGAGAGCGGAGCTGGAAGCCTTCGAGATCGACGCGGCCCTCGGCGGACGTCTGAAGACGGCGCTTACGAGCTACGCCGAACGGTTGCCGTTGGGCTATCGGATTTTTTCCGACGACTTCATTCACGTGGCAGCGCTCGAGACTCTTGGTTCGGGGCGATTCACTCACGCGATCCTGAATCCACCGTACAAGAAGATTCACAGCTCATCCGATCACCGGTTGTTCCTGCGCCAGGCGGGAATCGAAACCGTCAACCTCTATTCGGCGTTTGTGGCGCTGGCTCTGGCCTTGCTCAAGCCCGGCGGCGAACTGGTGGCGATCATCCCCCGCAGCTTTTGCAACGGGCCCTATTATCGGCCGTTCCGCGAATACATGCTCCATTGCGCCGCCCTGCGACACGTGCATCTGTTTGCATCGCGAACCGAGGCGTTCAAGGGCGACGGCGTGCTGCAGGAAAACGTCATCATCCGACTGGAACGCGGCGGGGTGCAAGCGGGCGTAGCCGTTTCAAATTCGACCGATGACAGTTTTTCAGACCTCTCGACGCACGAACACCCGTTCGAGCGGATTGTGTTTCGAGCGGACCCGGAACGGTTCATTCACGTTCCCGCGTCGCCCGGACACAGCGCCGTCGAGCTGTGCGAGGGTATCCAGTGCTCGTTGGCCGAGATCGGAGTCGGGGTCTCGACCGGCGCGGTGGTTGATTTCCGGCTCAAGGAACACATCCGGCCGCTACCGGCAGAAGGCACGGTGCCCCTGCTCTATCCGGGACACTTCAGCGGAGGAAACACGCAGTGGCCGAAACAGGGCATCAAGCGGGGCAACGCGATCGCTCTCAATGACGATACGAAGAGATGGCTTTATCCGAACGGTTTCTATACTGTGGTGCGCCGTTTTTCCTCCAAGGAAGAAGCCCGTCGCATCGTGGCAAGCGTGGTCCGGCCGGAGACGTTCCCGGGCGCAACGATGCTGGGTTTTGAAAATCACCTGAACGTCTTCCATGAAGACAAACGCGGCCTGCCGGAGGCGCTGGCCTACGGCCTGGCCGCCTTTCTGAATGCCACAGCCGTCGATGACAACTTCCGGCGCTTCAACGGACACACCCAGGTGAATGCCACCGACCTTCGGTTCATGAAGTATCCCGACCGCAGTACGCTCATCGCCCTGGGCACCTGGGCGAAGTCGCGTGAAGCGCTGACGCAAGCCATGGTGGACGATCAACTCCAGAAGCTTGCCGGATGAGTGCAACTGAACACGTCGAAAACGCGCTCCAGATTCTGATCTCTCTCGGATTGCCGCGGGCGCAGCACAACGAAGGTCCACTCTGCCTGCTGGCGTTGCTCCATCTCAGCCCCGAAAAGAAATGGGTCGAGGCCGGGAATCCATACGCCGCCAGACCATGCATCCGTTCGTTTTTGCCGGAATCGCGTTGTACAATCCCATAAACCTGACCGCGCGGTAAACAGCCCGGCGGCTGTCTATCCGATCGAACCTTCCGTCCTTGCACTGCAACGAGCCTTCGACAGCAGCCGATGGCCCGGTGAATGATTTGGAGAGCACGAAAAAGCTTGGCGCGCTAGGTTTCCGTGAGGTGGGCGTCGATCCACTTCAGGATTTGGGCGAACCGCAACTCGCCCTTGACGATCGACGACATCATGAATTCGTAGGCTGCGCGAGAGTCTACTTCCAGATCAAGTCCGTTCTGCCGCATCTCGGGGCGTTACGAGCTCCATGCTGCTGGCTTCCGCTGCTCGACGGTCTCGCCTCTCTCCAACAGAGACTGCAACCATCCCAGCATTCTCGGCCAACCCCGGTAGGCCTGAGCAATCTCGGGATGGGCCGCGAACCCGCTATGACGGATTCTCACGAGTGTTCCGTTTTCTGCAGGCTCGAGTTCCCATCGCACCCTTGTCTTTACGTCGCCGGTCCAGGTCGCAAGCCACGTTGAGGACAACAGCCGTGGAGGATCGACCTCCAGGTATTCGCCTGCGATTTCAAACTGACGGCCACTGCCGTCTACTCCGATGCTCCGCCAGGTTCCGCCGACACGCAGGTCGCTTTCGAACTTTGTACAGCGGTAGATACCAACCTGACCCCACCATTGCACCACTTGCAATGGGTCAACGA
>Ga0210404_10000461_pt1 | contig 21321 bp, 16 predicted proteins | sample IncBWH28MmetaG_FD_155455 | JGI IMG/M metagenome (GOLD analysis project Ga0210404, IMG submission 155455) | Forest soil microbial communities from Barre Woods Harvard Forest LTER site, Petersham, Massachusetts, United States - Inc-BW-H-28-M | ecosystem: Environmental > Terrestrial > Soil >... | reverse complement strand
CCCAAATGTTGGCGCCATCGAAGGCCACGTCATAGGGAAAGGTTCCCACCGGGAAGGTCCCCAGCGTGGCGCCATCACTCGCTCGCAGCTTCGTCACGCTGGAGCTGTAGTCATTCGCAATCCATATGTTGGCACCATCGAAGCACACGCCTACGGGAGCATTTCCCACGCTGAAGGTTCCGAGCACCGCGCCATCGTTTGCCTGCAGCTTCGTCACGCTATCCAAACCGTTGTTGACGATCCAGATGTTAGCCCCGTCGAAGGCCACCCCGCCCGGTCCCCCTGCGAAGGTTGTTGTCAAATTCGCGGGATACCACCGCAGAATCGCGATGGAGTTGTAATTCACCGGAGGCGCGCCCCCGGTTATGCGGTTCCCTAGCGATGGCCCTGTCGGACTCACGCTCCCTATCTGCTGTGCCATCAAGGGCAAGACAAGGGACAGCATCGCACCGATATATCGGTGCAGGTGAGTCTTTCTCATGGGGCACCTCCTGATCGGAACACGCTGCGGCCGCGATCCTTCAAGGTCGAGGACTGCCATTCTTCTCGCCGCCGATTGCGCTGTCAAGATGAAGGAACTTGCGGTGGCGTCCTGTTCGGCACTGAACGCATGGTCGGAACATCGTTCGCTCCCAATATTTCCACAGCCCTCTGTGACATCTGACCTTGTGCCGCCGATCGAACCTGCGCGATCATGATCGAGGCCGTGACGGTGCGCAGAGCCCGCATAACGTCGTCCTAAGTTCCTTGTTCTCAAGATTTTGACCTCTAAGCTCTTTGACATCAAGATTTTGCAGACACTTTTTGCAGAACCCGCACCCAGCAAGACTTTCAGAGGGTAGGGGGAGGGGGGTACCCTCAATTTCGGGGTCCCCGCAGGCAAATTGTCCCACTCCGGGAAGGCCGACGAGACTTTATTTTCGGTTAGGAATCCACAGCCCGATTCGCCCTGGCGGGCAGATTTAAATATCTTCGCCGCCCGGCCAAAACTGTGGCAGAATGGCCTCATTGGAACTGGTCGCCTGGGGGTGTTGTATGTCCTACGGGAAAGCCTGCCTGATTCTTCTTCTGATTTCTTCCACTGCCGCACTAGCGCAAGTTTCCCACACCGAGCAGGTGCAGATCGCACCGCCCCTGGTGCGCGCCGTCGATCCTCCGGCACCGGACGCAACCGCAGCGGCGCTGGAGCAACAAGCCGACCAGTTGCGCGGCGAAAAACTCTATCTCGACGCCCTCGACTACTATCACGCTGCTCTGCGCAAAAAGACGAATGACGCGCGCTTGCTGAACAAGATTGGCGTCACCGAACTCATGATGCAGCGCTACAAGGAGGCGCGGAAATACTTCGAACACGCCATCCGCTCCGATCACGAATACGCTGATGCCTACAACAATCTGGGCGTGGTTTTCTATGTGGGCAAGAGATACGGAGCAGCGGTCAAGCAGTACGAGAAGGCCATTGCGCGGGACGGCAACTCAGCATCGTTCTTCAACAATCTGGGCGCGGCGTATTTCGCCAAACGGGAGTTTGATCCCGCAGTGGCGGCTTACCAGCATGCCATGGAATTGGATCCCGAGGTGTTTGGGCGGACTTCGCGTGCCGGCGTCCAGGCGCAACTCCCGAGTCCTGAGGATCGCGCCCGCTACGACTACACGGTCGCGAAGTTGTACGCCAAGATGGGATTCTCCGAGCAATCGCTCGAGTATCTGAGGAAGGCGATGGAGGCGGGCTACAAAGATCTGAAGAATGTGTACAAAGACGTGGAGTTTGCGGAGCTGCGGAAAAGCCCGCGCTTCACCGAACTTATGGCATTGAAGACACCTGTGATCTCGAACTAGAAAATTACAAAGTTTTACAAAATTAGACGGAACTTGATCGAGTTCTGGGGTTTAATCACTACAAATACTCCTGAAAACAACAGGGTGAGTAAGGAGAAACGGTAGCCCATCGGATTGCTGACCCGAGCACGCCCCAAGCAAGCGTCCGATGGGCTTTTTCTGTTCAGCCGTTAGCTACTGGCTTCCCTCGCCGACGTAGGCTTCAACCACACGCTTCCATTTGCCCTGGGCTTTGAGAATGAACTCGACGGCATCCCGCAATGCGCCTTCGCCGCCCGCGTGAGCTGTGACGTAGTGGGCTTCCTTCTTTACTTCGGCGCGCGCATTCTTCACCGCGATGGCGAGTCCCCCAGCGCGCATAGCGGGAAGATCGATTACGTCGTCCCCAACGAAGGCGGCCTCTTCCGGCTTCAGGCCGGCCTTTTGGACGACCTCGTCGAAGCAGATGCGCTTGTCGCCCACGCCCTGATAGACGTATTCGAGTTTCAGGTCGCGGGCGCGGAGCGCGACCGTTTGCGAGATGCGTTTCGTGATCAACCCGGTCTTGATGCCGCCGAGCCGGGCCAGAGAGATCGACGCGCCATCGTGGGCATGGAAACCCTTAACCTCGATCTGGCTCTGCGCGCTCTGCGGCGCGGATTCCAGGAGCGTAGTTTTTGGGGTACCCTCGGGAACGAAGAACAGCTTGCCGTCGGTGAGGACGCCGTCTACGTCGAAGAGAAGGAGCTTGATTTTGCGGGCGCGGGCCTGAGCGGAGAGTTTTGGCATCGCGGGAATTCTAGCATTCGGAGCTGGCTACCATGCCAGCTATCTGGCGGCGCAAAAGCGAACAATTTACGAAAATCATTCTTCCGGCTACAATATCCGAATGCCGTCCTTTCCTGCCTCACTCGCCTGGGCCCATCCACTGGTGGCGGAGTGGTTTGTGCAGCGGTTTGCCACGCCAACTGAGCCGCAGGAGCAGGGGTGGCCGCACATTCTTGCGGGGCGGACTACTCTGATTTCTGCGCCCACCGGGTCGGGGAAAACTCTGGCCGCATTTCTTGCCTGCATTGACCGTCTGGTGCGCAAGGCGCTGGCGGGCCATCTGGCTGATCGGACTGAAGTCCTCTACGTCTCGCCGCTCAAGGCTCTGGGCAACGACATCCAGAAAAACCTGGAAATTCCTCTGGGCGAAATTCTCGCCATGGCTGGGGAGCGCGGGCTGCTCATGCCGGAGATCCGCACTGCCGTACGCACTGGCGACACGCTTGCCCACGAGCGGCGTGCCATGCTGAAGCGGCCGCCGCACATTCTGGTTACCACACCGGAGTCGCTCTACATTTTGCTTACGGCGGATAAGAGCCGCGCGATTCTGCGTGACGTCGAGACTGTGATCGTCGACGAAATCCACGCCGTGGCCGATGATAAGCGCGGGGCGCATTTGACGCTATCGCTGGAACGGCTGGAAGCGCTGGCTCGCAAACCGCCGGTGCGGATTGGGCTTTCGGCGACGCAGAAGCCGATTGAAGAAGTCGCGCACTTTCTGACGGGGAATTCCGAAGCCGGGAAGTCCCGGCCTGACGCGGTGATCGTCAACATCGGGCACAAGCGGAAACTCGATCTGGCGGTGGAAATTCCGCCCATGCCACTGGGGCCTGTGGCTTCGAACGAAATGTGGGACGAGGTCTACAACCGGCTGGTGGCGCTGGTGGAACGGCACCGCTCAACGCTGGTGTTTGTGAACACGCGGCGCATGGCCGAGCGCGTGGCGCACCATTTGGGCGAGCGCATCGGCGAGGAGAATGTGGCGGCGCACCATGGTAGTCTCTCGCGCAAGCTGCGCCTGGCGGCGGAGAAGAAACTGAAAGAGGGTCAGGTACGCGTGCTGGTCGCGACCGCGTCACTTGAACTGGGAATTGATGTGGGAACGGTGGATCTGGTCGTGCAGATCAATTCGCCGCGGGCGATTGCGGTGACGTTGCAGCGCGTGGGGCGATCCGGGCACTGGCGCGGAGCGGTTCCCAAGGGACGTCTTTTTTGCACCACGCGCGACGATTTGCTGGAGTGCGCCGCCTTGGTGCGCGCCATCCGGCAGGGCGATCTGGACCGGCTGATGATTCCTGAATCGCCGCTGGACATTCTGGCGCAGCAGATTGTGGCGGCGTGCGCTGCGGAAGAGTGGAGCGAGGATGAGATGTTTGCTCTGGTGCGGCGCGCGTATCCGTATCGCAACCTGAAGCGTGTGACCTTCGATGCGATTCTGGAGATGCTGGCCGAGGGCATCGCCTCGCGGCGCGGGCGTTATGGCGCGTATCTGCACCGGGATCGGGTGAACGGCAAGTTGCGGGCGCGGCGCGGGGCCCGGCTGGCGGCGATCACGAGCGGGGGAGCAATTCCCGACAATGCGCTTTACGCGGTAGTCGCGGAACCGGATGGTCTTGTGGTGGGTACGGTGGATGAAGACTTTGCCGTGGAGAGCAACCGCGGCGACATCATGCTGCTGGGAAATACGTCGTGGATGATTCGCCGGATCGAAACCAACGCCGGCCGCGTGCTGGTGCAGGATGCGCATGGCGCGCCGCCGAGTGTTCCGTTCTGGCGCGGCGAGGCGCCGGCGCGGACCCCGGAGCTTTCCGAGCATATTGGAACGCTCCGACAAACAATCAGCGAGATGCTGCCGCATACTTCGCCGATTGGGTTTTCCGCGACGCAACCGGAAGTGGCAGCCACGGTCTCGTGGCTGAAGGATGAATGCGGGCTCGATGATTCTGGAGCGGAGCAGGCGGTTGAATACATCCTGCAAGGGCGAGCAGTCCTGGGCGCCGTGCCGACGCAGACGACCGTGATTGCGGAGCGCTTCTTCGATGAAGGTGGCGGCATGCAGTTGGTGATCCACGCCCCGTTCGGGGGGCGCATCAACAAGGCCTGGGGACTGGCGCTACGCAAGCGATTTTGTGTCGGATTCAATTTTGAGTTGCAGGCCGCGGCGACTGACAATGGGTTGAACATCGCGCTGGCCGAGCAGCATAGTTTTCCGCTGGGCGACGTCTTCAACTTCCTGCAGGCGGCGACCGTGCAGCCAATTCTGGAACAGGCGGCGCTGGATTCGCCGATCTTCGCCACGCGCTGGCGCTGGGATGCGAACCGGGCGCTGGCGTTGTTGCGCTTTCAAAACGGAAAGAAAGTTCCGCCGCAGATTCAGCGCATGCGCTCTGACGATCTGCTGGCTTCGGTTTTTCCCGACGCCGCAGCGTGCTTCGAAAACATTCAAGGCGAGCGCCAGATTCCGGATCATCCGCTGGTGGGCGAAGTGATGAAGGATGTGCTCACCGAGGCGATGGATATTGATGGGCTGAAGACTGTGCTGAGCGGGCTGGCGGATGGACGGATTCGTTGTCTGGCGGTCGACACGCCGGTTCCATCGCAGTTTTCGCACGAGATTCTGAACGCGAATCCGTATGCGTTTCTCGACGATGCGCCGCTCGAGGAGCGGCGGGCGCGCGCGGTGCAGATGCGGCGGATGCTGCCGGAATCGGTGCTTGAAGAAGTGGGAGGGCTTGATCCGGCGGCGATTGCGCAGGTGCGGGAAGAGGCCTGGCCGGATGTGCGCGATGCCGATGAGTTGCATGATGTGCTGCACACGCTGGTGGCGTTGCCGGAAGCTGGACCTGATGCTGGGACGGATCGGTGGAAGTTTTATTTTGAGCGATTGATCGGCGAAGGACGCGCCACATCGGCGGAGTCTGGGGGCAGGGTTTATTGGGTGGCGGCGGAACGCGCCAGGACGTTTTCGGTGTTGTTTCCCGAGGGGCGATTTGCACAGGAGTTGGCCGACGTGGAAACGACAGCTCCTACCCGCGACGACGCTTTGCTTACGCTGGTCACGGGATGGATGTCGCATGTGGGGCCGACCACGGCTACGCGGCTTGGGGAAGCTTTGGGGATTTCTGCGTCGGAGATCTCGAATGCATTGCTTCGGATGGAGGCCAGCGGGACTGTCCTTCGGGGAAACTTCACTGGTACTGCTGTCGAGCTGCGCTCGGTTGGACAGCCGGGGGCGGCTGTCCCCACACAAGCGAATGAGCCTGAAACCGAATGGTGTGAACGGCGGTTGCTGGCGCGCATTCACCGGCTGACGGTGGCCACATTGCGCAAGCAGATCGAGCCCGTCACTGCGGCGCAATTCATGCAATGGCTGCTGCGCTGGCAGCACCTGGCTGCGGGGACGCAAGTTGGGGGCGAGCGGGGCACTCTCGAAGTGCTGCGGCAACTGCAAGGGTTTGAAATTCCTGCGAATGCCTGGGAGCGGCAGGTGCTGGCTCGCCGCATCGTGGACTACGATCCCAAATGGCTCGACCAGCTTTGCCTGACCGGGGTGGTGGGTTGGGGAAGGTTGTCGCCGCACCCGGCGACGCTGGATTATTCGAGTGCAAAAGGCGGAACCGAAACGCAAGCTGGTGCGCCGCGCCAGCGGCGGGTGATTCCAACCAGCGTCGCGCCCATCACGTTCTTCGTAAGAGAAGACGCCGATTGGATGACGCCACGGCATCCGGGCGCGGAACTGTCGGAAAACAATGGCCTGAGCCACGGAGCACAGAGGGTGCTCGATTTCCTGCGGCAGCGGGGCGCGTCGTTCTTTGCCGATATCGTGCGCGGCACGGAAAAGCTCAAGGCGGAAATCGAGACTGCGCTTTGGGAACTGGTGGCGGCTGGCCTGGTGACCGCCGACGGCTTCGACAATTTGCGTTCGTTGATCGATCCCAAGCGGCGTGCAGGGCAGGGCAGTGGGCGCACGACGCGTCCCCGGCACAACGCTGGACGGTGGGCTTTGCTGCATGCTGATGAAGTGGTGGAGAGGCCTCGCGCGGTGGAGGCAGCCTGCTGGATGCTGCTGCGGCGTTACGGCATTGTGGTTCGGGATGTGCTGGCGCGCGAGGCGAACTTGCCGCCCTGGCGCGAGTTGCTGGGTGGCTTCCGCCGGTTGGAGGACCGAGGTGAGATTCGCGGAGGCCGTTTCGTGGATGGATTTCTGGGAGAGCAGTTCGCATTGCCGGTGGCGGTGGAGTCGGTGCGAGCGATGCGCAAGTTCGACTCCGCGCAAGGCGCGATCACTCTTTCGGCCGCCGATCCGATGAACCTGGTGGGGATTTTGGTTCCTGGTGAGCGCGTGCCAGCGATCTCCGGAAACAGCGTGACTTATCGGGACGGGGCAGCGATTTCTTGGCTCGGTGCCGAGCCTTCCGTCCGGGACGGTGCCGTAGCCAGCTAGGACTTAGGTTCCCAGGAATCTGAATGAGAGCTCGTCGCAACCTCATTTGACGATCAGCTTGTAAGCGCCAGCCGTATTACTGCGTGGCCAAACTTGCAGGAAGTATGTGGAGCCCGCCTCGCTGGAAAACGGGCATTCGAGACGCATCAGGGCCTCGTCCGAAGTACATTCCCAGGAAGTCAACTGGTGCCGGTTTCCGTCGAATACTGTTATGGCGGGGTGCAAGGTGGTCGAGCCGTTCTCGATGGTTGCCGTCAACTTCCCAGCGACGCTTCCGGTTTTTAGGAAGTAGAAGTCCTTGTCCGCGGCGTCCATGATATTGGCTTCGACAGTGTTGCCAAGAGAGATCTGCCTCGCTTGCGAGAAATCATCATTGGGTTCATAGGTGTCGTAACGCTTGAGCGGAGTGACAAGCAAGTTGTAGGCGCCCGCCGTGTCGTTGCGTTGCCAGACTTGCACATAGTATGTGGAACCCGCATCGGCGGAAAATTGGCACTCGAGATGTGCCACGGCTTCATCCGAAGTACATTCCCAGGAAGTCAACTGGTGCCGGTTTCCGTCGAATACTGTTATGCCAGGATGAAGCGTAGTTGAGCCATTCTGGAGGGATGCTTGATAGATGTCCCTTGGGCCGGGAGGTGTCTTGAACTGAAAGAAGTCCGTATCCGACGGGTCCGCGATGCTGCCGGCAATCTTCGCGCCAATCGGGATCAGGTTTGTGTGATTGATATCGTTGTTGGGTTCCGCTTCCTGCCCTTTCACTTCCCTGATGCTGGGTTGCTCCATCCGTGCCAGTGCTTGCAAATTCTGCAGGGCGGGCTTGTAAGTAGGATCCTTCTCCAGAGCCTGTTGGTAGGCCTGACGGGAACCTTGGAGGTCGCCTTTTTCCGCGGCCAGGGAGCCGATATTGCTGTACACAGCCGGCACCGGGACGCTGTTTGCGACCTGCTCGAATAACCTGCGGCTCGCCTCATTCTGGCCTGCCTTGGCAAGGTTGACGGCACTTTGAATCAAGCGCTTAATGTTTTCATCTTGCAAAGGCTGGCCGGTGCTTTGCTGGTATTGATTCTCGATCACCGTTACATCCGTGATGAGAGTGAAGTTATTCGCCGTCTGTTTCTCGCCGCTCCCGCCGGGAAACTTTAGAATCCCGATGACAGCCACCGTCAGAGGAACAACAATGGTTGCGAGGATCTTGATCCGACGATCGCTCCACCAATTGCTCCTGCTTCGACTGGGTTTTTCGGCGATTGGAACCTGCGCCATATTGCCTCCGTTTGCGCCGGAGAAGAGCTGTCCTAACGTTCACCGAAACACAAACTTCCGGAGCAGTTCAGTTATGGCTGGCGGAAAAAAACCAGGGACCCGATGAGGGGGCCCCTCGGATCCCTGATTTGCGCAAGCTCGACAAGAAACTATTCCAAAAAGCGCTTCCCCCATCGCTTTTTGCCGAGCGCTGGCGCACCTCACACCATGCATGCGGCATGCCAGTCGGCCCGGCCTTGGCAAGAAACTGTAAGTGCTACCCAACTTACTCTCGGCAAAGCGTTTAGCGCGCGGGGAGAGTCGGCCGCGCGGCAACCGATCTGGGAAGCAGGCTCCAGTTGCTATCTGATCGGATAGCAACCCCTATCTGTTCGGATAATGGAACAACTTAAGTTCGGGAATGAATTTAGGCCCGAACTGTGATAAGAAGGGCGCGCGAGGTGAAGAAGCTTGCGTCCCAGACTCCTGGTGCTTTCCGGGCCCTTGAAAGACTCGACGATTCCTCTGTCCGAGAGTGAAGTCACCATCGGGCGAGAGGCCTCGAATGGGATCGCGATCACGGACCCTTCGGTCTCGCGAAAACATTGTCTGGTGAGCTGGCAAGAGGGAAGATTCCGAGTGCGGGACCTCGACAGCCGTAATGGAACCTTGGTGAACGGCGCCGGAATCGAGGAGCAGTGGCTGCAACACGGAGACGAGATCGCCACGGGCGACTCTTCCTTTCTGTTTCTGGTGGAAGACGAAGAACTTACACCGGCAGAGGGCAGGGTGGAATTTGAAGACGCGCGGTTCACGGCGGAGACCACGATCATCCATCCCCGGGACGTGGTCTATCTGCAGCCGGACCGGCTGTTACGTGAGTTGCCGGCCACGTCACGGGTGGCCCGCAACCTCAACGCACTGCTCAAGATCAGCCGCATCGTGCATGCCATTCGCGATCTCAACGAACTGCAAGGACAGTTACTGGACCTGATTTTTGAGGTGGTTCCCGCGGGCCGGGGAGCCATCCTGCTGGCGGACGGCGAGGGTCAGCAATTCAATTCCATGTTCGCGCGCATGCGGCAGGCAGGGCAGGCTCCGTTGGTCAAGGTGAGCCGCACGGTCGCCCGCCAGGTGCTGGAGCAGGGAATTGCGATTCTGGGGAGTGATGTGCCGGGCAGCAACGAGTTGCGGGAGGTTGAGAGCCTGGCAGCATCTCACGTGCGCTCGCTGCTGTGCGTGCCCTTGACCGTGTTTCAGCGGGTGATTGGCTGCATTTATCTCGACAGCGACACGCTCAGCAACCGTCTTAACGACGAGCACCTGCAACTGGTGGCGGCGATCGCGGGCATCTCCGCCGTTGCGCTGGAGAACGCCCGCCGCCTGCACTGGCTGGAGCAGGAGAATGAGCGTCTCACGGTGGAGATCAGCCAGGAGCGAAGCCTGGTGGGGGAAGGCGCCCGCATGAAGGAGGTGTACCAATTCCTCAAGAAGGTGTCACCCACCGATTCGACGGTGTTGATTGAAGGAGAGAGCGGCACCGGCAAAGAACTGGCGGCGCGGGCCTTACACCGTAACAGTCCGCGGGCCAGCAAGCCGTTCGTGGCCATCAATTGCGCCGCGATTCCGGAGACCCTTCTGGAAAGCGATCTGTTCGGCCACGAACGTGGAGCGTTCACTGGAGCCGCATCCCTGAAGAAAGGCCGTCTGGAAGTTGCCGACGGAGGCGTGGTGTTTCTCGACGAGATCGGCGAACTGGCTTTGCCGCTGCAGGTCAAATTGCTGCGAGTGCTGCAGGAACGTGAGTTCGAGCGGGTCGGCGGGACCCATCCCATCAAGGTGGATATCCGCCTGATTGCGGCCACCAACAGCAACCTCGAGCAGACGGTGCGCGACGGTGGGTTTCGCCAGGACTTGTATTACCGCTTGGCCGTGTTGAGGATTACGATGCCCACGCTGCGGGACCGGCGCGAAGATATCCCCATGCTGGTGCGCCACTTCGTGCAGAAACATGCGAAGCGCTGCAAGGTGAAGCCCCGTCCGATTTCGCCCGAGGCTCTATCCCGGCTGGTGAACTATGACTGGCCCGGCAACGTGCGGGAACTGGAAAACGCGATCGAGCGTGCGCTGGTGTTGGGGGCTTCGGATATGATTCTGCCCGAGGATCTGCCGGAATCGCTGCTGGAACGCTCTCCATTGCCGGAGATGACCGAGGCGAAATATCACGCGGCCGTCAAGGAATTGAAGAAGCAACTGATTCTTGATGCCGTGGAACAGACACACAGCTACGTCGACGCAGCCCGCATCCTGGGCGTGCATCCGAACTATCTGCATCGGCTGATCCGCAACCTCGAGTTGAAAGAAAGTCTGAAGGACGCGCTGCGGGATATTCCGGTGCGGGGATTCAGTGGGTTTTCGGGCGGGAACGCGTGAGGCAAGCGGCAATTAGCAGTTAGCAATTAGCAACTAGCAACTACTGATCTGTGCCGGCTGAATGCCAATTGCCAATTGCTAACTGCTTGTTACGGCAGGCGCAAGCGCATCAGGGTAGCGGGATCGAGATACGTTCCCTGCCAGCGCACTGCGACGTGAAGATGCGGACCTGTCGCCCGGCCGGTGCCGCCGCTGAGGCCGATTTCCTGGCCGCGTTTCACCTGATCACCCTCCTTTACTTTGAACTCGGAAAGATGAAGGTAAAGAGTGAGCAGGCCCTGGCCATGGTCAAGCACCACGAAATTGCCCTCGAAATATAACGGCCGCGCCAGCAGCACCGTGCCGTCATTCATGGCGGCAACCGGAGTTCCGCTGGGGACGCGAAAATCCAGGCCGAAATGAGTGCTTTGGGCTTTGCCGTTGAAGACGCGCTCGGTGCCGAAGACGTCAGAAATCGCAGCCTCCGCCGGTGCAGTGAATTGCCCTGACCACTCGCGCTCCGGTGTGACCCGGTTGAGATAGTCCTTTTTGACTTGTTGGCCTTCTTCGATTTGTTTCTGCTGTTCGGGGTTGGGTTCAGTGAACTTGCCTTCCACACTGAGCTTGACTTCGATCTTGGGATACTTGCCGCGGGCGACGGTGAACTTGCGGGTAAAGGAGATTTTCTCGCTGGGTACTTTTGTGGAAAGGGTTTCGCCGGCCAGGTCGAGTGCATAAGTCCCCGGCGTGGTTTCCAGGCTCACTCCCACCAGCGCGAACCATGTCTTGCTCTTCGCATCGAAGCTGAAGGAAACGTCATGTCCTAGCCATGTCCCGTTTAGCGATTGCAGCCGCGTGGGAGGCCTGACTTGAAATAAGACAGGTCCGCCATTGACCAGCCGCGTGGGCTGCGCTCGCACGGTCCAGATCGCGGCAGATGCCGAAAGGACAGAGTTGAAAAATGTCCAGACCAGAAGAAGGAGCCCAACGCGGGCGATGGGAAGAGTAGTCAGCCGCCAGTTCACCTTACCAGCCTAGCATTCCTGCGCGTTGACCCTAGCTATAATCTGCGCATGCGTACCGCAGTGTTTAGCGCGCTGGCCGTCGGCTTGCTCTTTGCCTCGATGATGGCGCAGTCTCCGCAGACTGTCCCGCACGCCGATCACGTTGTGGTGCTAAAGAAAGAGCGGACGCTCGCACTCCTCAGCCAAGGCAAGGTGGTCAAGACCTACAAGGTCGCCCTCGGAGGCGATCCCGTTGGGCCCAAGACCCGCCAGGGAGATCACAAGACGCCCGAAGGGATGTACATTCTGGATTTCCGTAATGCTCACAGCCAGTTCTACCGGTCGATCCACATCTCGTATCCCAACGAGCGTGACCGTGCTCTTGCCCGCAAGGATGGCGTTTCGCCCGGGGGCGATGTTTTCGTCCACGGACTGCCCAACGGCTACGGCGCCGTCTGCGCCGCTCACCGGCTAAAGGACTGGACGGACGGCTGCATCGCCGTGACGAATGCGGAAATCGACGAGATCTGGAAGGCCGTGCCCGATGGAACGCAAATCGAAATCAGACCCTAACCAGACAAGGATGGGAATTGGTGGACCTGGCCGGGATCGAACCGGCGACCTCTTCCATGCCATGGAAGCGCGCTCCCAGCTGCGCCACAGGCCCACTTCGAGAGAAAGATTCCCCAGGGTTCGGTATTTCAGGAAGGAACCTTAAGTATTCTCGCCTACCGTGACGCGATAGTCAACGCGCGGGCAATTACTTTTGTTTTCTTCCACAGCCTTTTCTGCCATAATTGATCGTGCACCCCACCTGCACAATCTTTCAAACACAATTTAGAGCGAGGAAGAGATGCCAGCAAAGTACATCTTTGTAACGGGCGGAGTTGTGTCTTCCCTGGGCAAGGGATTGGCTGCGGCTTCCATCGGCTGCCTGCTGGAGAGCCGCGGGTTGAAAGTCAACCTGATGAAGTTCGATCCTTACCTTAACGTCGATCCGGGTACGATGTCACCGTTTCAGCACGGCGAAGTCTTCGTGACCGATGACGGCGCCGAAACCGATCTCGACCTCGGCCACTACGAGCGCTTCACCCATGCCAAACTTTCTCGCGACAACAACTGGACCACCGGGCGTCTCTACGAGCAGATCATCGCCAAAGAACGCCGCGGCGATTATCTCGGAAAGACCGTGCAGGTGATTCCGCACGTGACCAACGAAATCAAAGCGGCAATGAAGAAGGTGGCGCAGGACGTGGATGTGGCGATTGTCGAGATTGGCGGTACGGTGGGCGACATCGAGTCACTGCCCTTCATGGAAGCAATCCGGCAGATGCGGCAGGAACTTGGGCGCGAGGACACGCTGTTCGTCCACGTGACGCTGGTGCCGTTCATCGCCGCTGCGCAAGAGCTGAAGACCAAGCCCACGCAGCACTCAGTAAAAGAACTGCTCAGCATCGGAATTCAGCCTGACATCCTGCTCTGCCGCACCGACCGCTTCCTCGCGAAGGAACTCAAGTCGAAGATTGCGCTTTTCTGCAACGTGCAGGAAGAGGCCGTGATCACGGCCAAGGACGTAGCTTCGGTGTATGAAGTGCCGCTGGTGTTCGCCAACGAAGGCGTCGACACGCTGGTGCTGAAATATCTGCACATGGAAGCGAAGGACCGCGACCTGTCAAAGTGGGAAGACATTGTGCATCGCGTGTACAACCCGAAAGACACGGTTACGATCGGGATTGTGGGCAAGTACGTCGAGTACGAAGATTCCTACAAATCGTTGAAAGAAGCGCTGGTGCACGGCGCCCTGGCGCACAATCTGAAACTTCAGTTGAACTGGATTGAAGCCGAGGGACTGGAAACTGGCGACCAGACCTACGAAGCGCAACTCGAGGGTTACGACGGGCTTCTGGTTCCTGGAGGTTTTGGCAAGCGCGGCATCGAGGGCATGCTGATCGCGATCCGCTATGCCCGTGAGAAAAAGGTTCCCTATTTCGGGATCTGCCTTGGAATGCAAACCGCTTGTGTGGAGTTTGCGCGCAACGTGGTGGGGCTGGCGGAGGCGAATTCGAGCGAGTTCGATCAAGCGACGCCGCATCGCGTGATCTACAAGCTGCGCGAGTTGCGCGGCGTCGAAGAACTCGGCGGCACCATGCGTCTGGGCGCCTGGACTTGCAAGATTGAGCCCAACACGCTGGCGCATAAGATCTATGGCAAGCTCGAGATCAGCGAGCGCCACCGGCATCGCTACGAATTCAATCGCGAGTACGAAGAGCCGATGGTGGCGGCAGGGCTGCGCATTTCGGGCTCAACCCCGGACGGTACTTACGTCGAGATGGTGGAACTGCCGGACCACCCGCATTTCATCGGATGCCAATTTCATCCTGAGTTCAAATCGAAGCCACTGGAGCCGCATCCGTTGTTCAGCACGTTCATCGCGGCGGCGTATAAGCACGGCTCGAAGCGGCGTGCGGAGAAAGAGACGGCGGCGGTAGAAATGTTTCACCGTCCGGAAAAAGTAACGAGAAGGTGAACAAGAGAATTTACCGCCGAGATCGCCGAGTACGCCGAGAAAAGCAATAGCGAGCTTGGTTTTACCTGATTTTCATCTCGGCGTTCTCGGCGCTCTCGGCGGTGAGAGGTTGCTTTTGATTTCTTCCTTCCAAGTCGGCGATGTCCATATCGGCTCGGGCAGTCTTTTTCTTATTGCCGGCCCGTGCGTGATTGAGAGCGAAGAGCACGCCATTCGCATGGCCGAAATCATCAAAGGCGTCACCAAGGCGCTGGGTTTTCCCTTCATCTTCAAAGCCAGCTACGACAAAGCCAACCGAACCTCGATTCGCAGCTTTCGCGGGCCTGGTCTGAAAGAAGGGCTGCGTATTCTGAAAAAGATCAAAGACGAAGTTCAGCTCCCGATACTCACTGACGTTCACGAAGTGGCGGACGTCGCAAGGGTCGCGGAGGTCGTCGATGTGCTGCAGATCCCCGCGTTTCTGTGCCGTCAAACTGATCTCGTGGTTGCAGCAGCGCTCAGCGGCCGTGCCGTCAACATCAAAAAAGGACAATTCGTCTCGCCGTGGGACATGCGGCATGCGGTCGAGAAGTGCCGCGAGGCGGGCAACACGCAAGTCTTCCTCACCGAGCGGGGCACAAGTTTCGGATACAACAACCTCGTCGTGGACATGCGCTCGCTCTCCATCATGCGCAAGTTCGCGCCCGTGGTTTTCGACGCGACACATTCCGTCCAACTGCCTTCGGCTCAAGCCGACGAGCAGGGTCCTGCGGTCAGCGGGGGGCAACCTGAGTTCATCCCGATTCTGGCGCGTGCCGCGGTCGCCGCCGGCGTGGATGGCGTTTTCCTAGAAGTGCATGACAACCCCAAGGAAGCAAAGTCCGACGGCGCGAATGCGCTCGAATCCACCAAATTGCGCGAGGTTTTGAAGGAATTGTTGGCGGTGAGGAAGGCGCTGGATGTGGCGCGTGCTACTCCGTAGATCGTACCCGCTACGGATGCCGCAAGAAATGCGTCATTTACCCAATTGATGTTCTGCAAACCATTTGGTCGCCCGGGCTTGAGCGGCCGCGATCTTCTCCGGGGATAGAAGGGCAGGGGTAGGTCTATCGGCGATTGGGCCATGAAGGACAGCGCCTTCCAACATCTTCTTCAAGAGAAGCGCGCGGGTTCGGCCCCCCTTTGACAGCCCTCCATCTTTTTCAGCCTGGTTGGAAGCCAGTGCAACGTCGACCCAAAAGTATGCCTCTTCTAAATTGTTGTCATCGGACAAGGGAGGGTGGCTGAAGTACAGCCAGGCCAAGGGTACCTGAGCCGCCGCATAGTCCCGATGCGCAGATTTTAGGTACCACCGAAGTGCTTCGGCATAGTCCTGAGGGGTGCCCATGCCATTCTCGTAAGAATCCCCTAGCAAGAACTCGGCTGCTGCGTTTCCACCTGAGGACTCTTCCAAAGCTTGCGCCTGTTTGAAAATATCTTGGTCACTTGGCTTCTTTTTGCCTGCGAAAACAGCGCTGGGCGCATAAACCACCAATACTAGCAGCATGACGCCGAAAAGGTAGCGTGGCGTGGTCACGGCGTGCATAATAGCACAATGATTGGCGAGGGCGTTCGATTACTGAGCCGCATCGAGAGGCAGAAACCCAAGTGAGTAGCCGCAAGATCCAGGAAGAAAGAATCAGGCGGTGCGCTGCCAAAGTTGCGCCTGACAGATCGCTAGAGTTTGATGACACAACCAGGACGTCAATCAAATTTAGATTTATTCACAAAGACGTGGAACTCAGAAAGACACCTGTTTCCGATGCTCTGGATGCCTATGCGTGGGAGCAGAAGTCTGATACTGAGTTAGAGGCAATTGTCAGAGAATTGCTGAAGCGGACTGATGAGGCTTGATCCACCCGTGAGGCCCACTCCCCTGTGGTAAATTGAATCTCCGCATGAAGCAAGTCGCCAACTGGGCTCTGAATGTCGCCACGATGCGCGGGGCGAGCTATGCCGATGCGCGCATCGTCAGCCAGCGAAGCCGTGCTCTTAGCACGAAGAATGGCAAGGTCGGAAGCGCGTCCGACGCTGAATCTGTTGGCATGGGCGTACGAGTATTGGCCGACGGAGCGTGGGGCTTCGCTGCCTCCGAAGGCCTGTTGCGCCCCGAGGTTGAAGCCACTGCCGCCCGCGCGGTTGAAATCGCCCGGGCGTCAGCACAGGTGAAGCAGCAGGACGTCCGCCTCGCTCCGGAAAAGTCTGTGACCGCCGAGTGGACCACGCCGCATGCGATCGATCCATTCTCGATCTCGGTCGAGCAGAACATTAAGCTGTTGCTGAACATCGACTCCGAACTGCGCGGGGTTGCGGGCGTCACTCTCGCCGAAGCCAACCTCAACTTCAATCGTGAGGAGCAGTGGTTTCTGTCGTCGGAGGGAACTGACATCCATCAGACCAAGTATTCCGCTGGTGCGGGGTACACTGCATACGCGTTCGCGGGAAACGAGATCCAAAAGAGGTCGTATCCGAATTCTTATGGCGGGCAGTGGCAGAACAAGGGATATGAGCTGATCGAAGAGTTGAAGTTGGTGCAGAATGCCCGCCGCATTGCGGAAGAGGCGGTTGCATTGCATCACGCCGATCAGTGCCCCGAAGGCACGTTCGATATCATTCTTGACAGTTCTCAGCTTGGGTTGCAGATCCACGAATCCATCGGGCATCCGATTGAACTGGATCGCGTTTTGGGCATGGAAGCAAACTTCGCAGGCACGTCTTTCCTGACGCTCGACAAGCTGCGCACCCTGCGCTACGGCAGCGAGATGGTAAACGTGGTCGCCGACGCGCGCCAGGAGCACGGGCCGGGGTTAGGAACGTTTGGCTTCGACGACGAGGGTGTCCCTGCGCAGTGCACACCAATCATCAGCAATGGATTGTTCACCGGCTATCTCAGCTCGCGCGAGACCGCGCACACGATTGGCGAGAATCGCTCCGTCGGAACGCTGCGCGCCGAAGGCTGGAACCGCCTGCCCATGATCCGCATGACCAACATCAGCCTGCTGCCTGGCGGGAAGCCGCTCAGCCTGGAGCAACTGATCGCCTCCACCGATCACGGCATCCTGATGCAGACCAACCGCTCGTGGTCGATCGACGACCGGCGTTACAACTTTCAATTCGGTTGCGAGATCGGGTGGGAGATCAAACATGGCAAGCGCGTCCGCATGGTGAAGAACCCATCGTATTCCGGCATCACGACCGAGTTCTGGAATTCCCTGGACGCCATCTGCTCCCGCGATGAGTGGACGCTCTGGGGGACGCCGAATTGCGGCAAGGGCCAGCCGCAACAGGTGATGGGCACGGGCCACGGCGCAGCTCCGGCGCGGTTCCGGGGGATCAAAGTGGGAAGCGCGTATCGGAGTATGTGACATCCGTCACAGGGGCAATTAGCAGTTAGCAGCTAGCATTAGGACCTTGAGCGAGGTGCCTGATGAAAGACTTCAGACGACTTAAGGTTTGGGAGAAAGTTCATTTGTTGACCTTGGAGATTTACAAAGTTACGGCGCGCTTCCCGCGAGAGGAGATGTACGGGCTCACGAGTCAGATGCGCAGGTGCAGCGCATCAATGGGGGCCAATATTGCCGAGGGGTGCGGTAAACAGGGAAATAACGAGCTTCATCGTTTTTTGTACATAGCGTCGGGATCCGCCAGTGAACTCGACTATCACCTTCTGCTTGCTAGAGACCTATGTTATTTGTCGGACGAGGATTATCGGCGAATGGACCAGAACCTGCTCGAAGCAAGAAGAATGTTGACTGCGTTGCTTCAAAAAGTAAGCGCCGATCGCTTTGCAGCTAACTGCTAATTGCCAATTGCTGACTGCTGAATGCTGACCAGGGACCAAGCCGCCGACATCTTCGATCGCATCAAGAAGTTGTCATCCGCTGATGAGGTCGAAGTACTTTTCTCGGGCGGACGTTTTGCGCTTACGCGCTTTGCCAACAATACCATCCATCAGAATGTCGACGAGGAAAACTATGTTGTCTCCGTGCGCACGGTGTTTGGCGGACGCACGGCTCGCGCCACTACCAATAGGTTTGACGACGATGGCTTGCGGCGGGTGGTTGAATCCTCGGAAACCCTGGCCAAAGTGCAGCATCCTGATCCGGATCTCTTGCCCATGCCGGATTCGCAAGCCGCCGCCGCGGACAACAGCATACGCGCCAAACTTCCGTCTCGCCACTTCGCCGAGACGGCGGCCATCACGCCGCAGCTTCGCGCAGATGGTGTAAAGAAGATCGTCGACATTGCGCAGAGGCACAAACTCACAACCGCCGGCATCTTTTCCAGCTCCGAATCCGTCGAGGGCATCTTCAATTCGCGAGGCCTGAGCGACTGGCACACTCAGACTCTGGCGGAAGTTTCGATCAGCATGCTGGGAGCCGACTCTTCCGGATGGCAGAAGGCGAACTCGCCCGATGTGACCAACCTCGATCCCCTCCATATGGCCGAGACTGCGGCGAAGAAGGCGCTGGACTCGGCTCGCCCGACAGAGGTTCCGGCAGGGAAGTACACGGTGATTCTCGAGCCCTCGGCCGCGCTCGATATCGTCGGCTTCATGTTCTGGGATTACTCCGGCATGTCGATCCTCGACCAGCGCTCGTTCCTCACGGGCCGCATCGGCACTAAACTCTTCGGAGACAACATCACCATCTGGGACGACGTCACGCATCCCCTGCAAACCGGATCTCCCTTCGATGGTGAAGGGATGCCCCGGCTGCGTGTACCGCTGGTCGAGGACGGAGTGGTCAAGCGTGTTGTCTATGCGCGGGCTACGGCTGAAAAAATGAAGCGCTCCGAATATAAAGACAAAGCCGGGCCGATAGAACCTACCGGCCACGGATTCCCTCTGCCCAACGAGACAGGCGAGATGCCGCTGAATATTGTCTTCGCCGCTCCGCACGATCCGCAAACTCTTGCGCAGATGATCGCCTCCACCGAGCGCGGGGTGCTGGTCACCCGGCTGTGGTACATCCGCGAAGTTGATCCCTACGAAAAAATCGTCACCGGCATGACGCGTGACGGCACCTTCCTGGTGGAAAATGGGCGAGTGCGGCAGGGTGTGCGCAACTTCCGTCTCAACGAGAGCCTCATCCACATGCTCTCGAACGTCGAGGCCATGAGCGTGCCCCTTCGTTCCTGCGGCGAAGAGTCGTTTGACATGGTTGTACCTGCCATGAAGATCCGCGATTTTAATTTCACGGAAGTGACCAAGTTTTAGTAGTTGAAGTCCACCTTTCCCCCCCGGCGGTCGGTGTTTTGTGGCCTGAGCAACCGGAACAGTCTGGAATCTGCCCAAATAATTCGGTTGCCTTGAGTTTCCTTTCGTAAATCTCCTCTAATCCGCTCATCTGAAAGCAGTTAGCACCCTTCCGTTCCATGACTTCAGTAACTTTGCATGCCTGATTCCTGGGTGTACGCTGCCCTTAAGTTCCGCAGAAATCCGGCTGCATCCAGAGGCGTACGCGCCTTTGGAAGGAAGGTTCGTTAGAACGGTGTCAGGCGACCCAGCAGAAGAGCAACTGGCGGTGGACGCGCAGGCGCAGACTGCGATAAAGCACTATGCCTCAATGCAGAGTGCTCCGCGGTTTCCGTTGCATCTGCCCGTGGAGGTGAAGTCGCAGAGCGGAGCTTGTTCAGCGGAGACGCAAAACATCTCTGCCAACGGCGTGCTCTTCGCCATGGACCGCGACGTCCCGGTGGGTTCGATGGTGGACTTCACCATCCTGCTTCCGGGAGAAGTCGTGGGTTCCCGTCGTGATGTACAGATTGACTGCCATGGCCGTGTGGTTCGCAGCTTTGAAGACCAGGGCCGTCGCGGCGTTGGCGTAGTGATTGACGAATACCATTTCGAGCGAGCATAGGTGCAGGGAAACTGATGGCGACCACTTCGGTCAGCGTGGGAGAAAATCACGGCGTTCACGAGAATGGCGGCACTGGCCAGCTGATTCGCGTGATCCTGGCCGATACCCAGGCCATCTTCCGCGCTGGACTGCGCAAGATTTTCGCGCTTGAAGACGATATCCGAGTGGTCGGCCAGGCCGAGACCTTGCCCCAGACCCAATCCGCCATAACGAAATTCTCTGCGGACGTCCTGATTTTTGAGTCGGCGCTGGCGCCCAATCCGGTCGAAGCGGTCACCGAACTCCTGCGCCAGGCGCCGCAACTGAAGATCGTGGTGGTCACGCCCGCGTCGGACGAGCAACTCACACTCGATCTGTTCCGCCGCGGAGCCCACGGCATCCTGTCGCGCGAAGTGGAACCGGAGATCTTGGTCGATTGCCTCCGCAAAGTTGCCGCCGGCGAACCCTGGCTCGAGAGCCAGGCCATTCATTGGATGATGGAAGCCTTCCGCGGCCACAACTTGCGCCCTTCGGGAGCGCGCCCGAAAGTCCAACTCACGCCCAAGGAAACGCTAATCGTTTCGTGCGTCACCCAGGGCATGAAGAACAAAGAAATCGCGATTCGCGTGGGGACGACCGAACAGGTGGTAAAGAACTACCTGCGCAAAGTGTATGACAAGCTGGGAGTCGCCGATCGCCTCGAGCTCGCGCTGTATTGCCTGAGCCATCATGTTGTCGATGGGGTCAAGCCGCCTCCGATTCCTTCCGACGCTCCCCAGACTGGCGATGCAGTCAATGCCTCCGCTGCGAGCGCTGGGGCGGGTGCAGCCAATTCGAGTCCAACGGCCGCTCCTGCTAATTCAAACGCACCCAATACCACCCCGCCGCAAAAACCTTCCTAAGCTCCGTCTATCTTGTCTGCTCTGCATCTAGTTCCTGATCCACACAACGCCTTTTAGTGCTGCTGATTTGCGCTCCTGCGGCTGTGAACATAGAATGAAATCAAGCCCGGTTGGTGTTGAATTCCAGCCAACACGGCGCGATGCGATAGCGCAGCCGAAACGCTGTCGCCTTTCCCAGTTTTTTGCCGGAGAGATGGCCGAGTGGCTGAAGGCGCACGCTTGGAAAGCGTGTTTACTCGAAAGGGTAACGTGGGTTCGAATCCCACTCTCTCCGCCAGTTCTT
>Ga0210404_10000460_pt1 | contig 21324 bp, 14 predicted proteins | sample IncBWH28MmetaG_FD_155455 | JGI IMG/M metagenome (GOLD analysis project Ga0210404, IMG submission 155455) | Forest soil microbial communities from Barre Woods Harvard Forest LTER site, Petersham, Massachusetts, United States - Inc-BW-H-28-M | ecosystem: Environmental > Terrestrial > Soil >... | reverse complement strand
CCTTGGAGAATGTTGAGCTTCCGCTCATTACCTCAGGAGTCAAGCGAAAAGTCTCCAGAGCTAGGGCGATGGAACTACTGGTCCAAGTGGGTCTTCGGGAACGGATTGATCATCTTCCTGACGAGCTGAGCGGAGGAGAACAGCAGCGAGTAGCGATCGCTAGAGCCCTAGCTAATCATCCGCGGATTGTTCTCGCCGACGAGCCGACGGGAGATCTCGACACGCAAACAGGCTCTGAAGTAGTGCAGCTAATGCACAGCATGGCTAAGCAGGAGGGATCTTCGGTCGTAGTGGTGACGCACGATCCAGTGGTGGCAGATAGAGCGGATCGTCTCATCGAGATGAGAGACGGGAGAATAACAGAGAAAGCACACAAGAATCTTGGGGGACCGAGGCGCACTATCAGAGCAGTAGAACCTCTGCCCCCTGAGCCCGGACGCTCGTTATCTCAGCCCAACTAGCCGCTTAGGTCAATCGAAGTGCTCTCTGTAAAAATCGCCTCTCGAAGCCTTCCAAAACGTAGAGCCCGGACGATGCTGACTATAGCGGCAATATTCCTTGGCGTCGCTCTTCTGGTGGGAATCAACATGGCTACAGCCAGCGCCCTTGGCGAGTTCAACAATTACATCAACAAGTTCTGGGGAACCACAGACATTGTCGTGTCTTCAGGCAACGAACTGCCTTTCCCCAACCAGACGCTGACGGTCGTGCAGGGTAATCCTCTGGTCAGACAGACCGCTGAGAGATTCCAGTCGATAGCATGGGCTGACAATACATCCTCCAACACTCCCTTCTTCCTTACAGGAGTAGATCCAGCAAAGGATTTCGACTACGCGAGCTTCAACATCACCGGTTCGCGACAGGTCTCATCTGGTGAAGCAGTCGTAGACAATGTAGTTGCACAGAGATACGGACTCGAGATCGGATCAACAATCAATGTCACCACACTAACATCACAATTACAGAACACAACCATAACTCTGAAAATTGTAGGAGTCAACTTCCCACTCCGCAGCCTTGGTTCAACAATCTACGTACTTCTTCCGGAACTCCAGACCCTTGTGGGCTTACAGGGATGGATTACTCACATCTACGCCAGTCTCAATGACCCATCAAAAGCGATACAGGTAGAGGACGAGTTACAGAGAGCGCTCCCTGAGTATACTGTGAGTGCTCCTAAGGCTGAGGCGGTCCAGCGGATCGACGACCAGACAGCGGGGTTTGAGATAGGTCTCAATGTCATGATCGGAGTATCTCTCGTGGTGTGTTCCTTTATCGTGTTCAACACTCTCTTCATGACAGTCAGCGAGCGAACTTATGAGATCGGGATACTAAGAGCAGTCGGCAGCTCGCGTAGTCAAATATTCAGAATATTTCTTACAGAAGGACTACTACTAGGCGCTCTTGGAACGGTAGCTGGAATTCTTGGAGGCCTCGGACTCGCCCGACTGTTCACCTATGTCTTCGAATCATTGTTTGACATACCCGGGTTGCCAACAGCCCAACTCACTCTAAGCATCGCTCTTGTCGGTTTGGGAGCTGGATTCGCGGCCGTCCTAATAGGAGCCCTCTACCCGGCCCTGGCTGCCAGTCGAATAAACATCATACAAGCCATTAGGCCCTCCGCGAGGAACTCAAGTCGACAAGTTCCTCTCTTCCCAGTTGGACTTCTGGGAGCACTCATGCTCGGACTAGGAGCTGGAGAGTCTCTCCGAGTGACCCCATTCCACGTGAATTACCTGGACGTGGTGCTTGTTCCAATCGGCCTCGTCTTGGTTGGTGCCGCAATCTTCGGGAAGGCTGGTAAGGGCCTGACACTGCCAGTCTTCCCGTTTTCTCCCGCTGTTCGGCATATCGCGTCAAAGAGCGGCCGGAGGAGATTGCTGCGTAGCACTGTCTGTTTTGGAATGATCGTGTTGACCCTCAGCTTCGCAATAATGATTGGCGGGATACAGAACGGTGTCCAAGGAGCCCTTCAACAAGGAGTCGAGGAAGCCCTCGGCGCAGACATTATTCTCGTCGCAAATCAATCCATCCCCATCAGTTTCACCAGCCAACTTACTAGTCTAGCCGACGTTTCGGGCGCTACTCCGATGTCTCCGAGCCCGGTCGCGGCGAGGGCCTTTGGCCCCGCTGGCAATAGCAGCATTGGAGTCGTCGGCGTGAATCCTGCAACATTTCCCGCAATTATCTCATACACCTTCGTCAGCACGCCCAACTCAACTCATGCTTATTCTCAGCTCGAGAACGATAATCAGTCGTTGTTGATACCGGACTCACTGGCATCAAAGCTCGGTGTCAGTACAGGCGACACGCTCCCGGTCTCAACACAGATCAGCAGGACCCCGATTCCTTTCAAAATCGCGGGCATCTTCACTGGTGCGGTGTTACAGTACATCCAGTTTGGTGAACATTTTGCGAGTGACTCAATAGTCGTCTCCTTGGCATCCCAACAGGAATACTTTGCAGGGAAGAACACGGCGCCCTTGTTTCTAGTCGATCTTAAGCCACAGTTCAAGTCTCAAGCGACGAGGATCGCTAACAACATTGCGGCGGCGTATCCTCAGTACGGTTTCAGCCAGAACTCCATTACCCTAGGGGAACTTCTATCCCTAGTTAACGACACCATCAACAGAATCTTCGCACTAATCCTGCTGATACTATATTTCGCGCTCCTCATCGCGAGCCTCGGTATCGGCGCGACAATGATAATGAACGTTTCAGATCGGCGAAGGGAGATAGGATTATTGCGATCTCAAGGTATGAGCAGAGGGCAAGTCACTGGGCTCTTCATAGGTGAGGGGGCCCTCCTCGGACTCTTCGGATTCCTCTTAGCAGTTCCTGGGGGACTCTTGCTGCTTAAGGGAGCAACTAACAGTACGACTCTGGCCGGTTTCTTCATACCCTACGTTGTTCCGTATACAGCCATTGTTGAGGCCTTTGTCCTTGCCATGGTTGCAGTTCTCGCCGGGAGCATCTACCCTGCCCTGCGAGCTTCTCGACTAGAGATTACGCAAGCTCTGCAACAAGTATGATCTGGACCCGAGACTAAATATCACTGCAGACACGTTCACAGGGAAAGGGTTTGCCCGGTAACGCCCTACTCTCGGTCTACGACAAGACAGGGCTGGACCGGCTAGCCTGGATCTTCTCGAAACTTCAGGTCAAAATGCTTGGGTCCGGAGGAACTGCTGAGGCTGTCCGAAAGCTTGGCTTCAACGTCGTAGAAGTTTCAGAATACACCAAAGTCTCGGAGATGCCTGGGGGACTCGTAAAGACGCTGCATCCGAAGATTCACGGCGGGATTCTTGGAGACTGGAAAGATCCCAATCAGCGAAAGTATCTGGAGGCTAACGGGATCGAACCCATGGATTTTGTTATAGTGAATCTCTATCCTTTCCAGGAGGTTGTCAAGGCTGATCCCCAGAATCTTCGAAGGGCCGTTGATAACATCGACATTGGAGGAGTGGCACTGATACGGGCGGCGGGAAAGGGCGCGTTATTGAACCAGCGAGTCGTTCCGGTGACATCTCCGTTGCAGTATGAGGGTGTAGTTGGAGAGCTGGAGAGAAAGGGCCATGTTGGAAACGAGCTGCGGCAGCGGCTGGCAAGGGAAGCGTTTGTTCTAACAGCAGATTATGACCGTGCAATACGGGACTACTTGACGGGTCAAGCTGAATGAGCAAGCAGGAAATTCGGCGAATCTACCGCACCGCATTGAAAGAGGATTTTCCACAAGTTCTGCGATTGGAGCTCGGGGGAAAAGTGTTCGAGTATTCCAAGGTTCACTGGACGATTGGCAGCGAGGATCGTGGACTACGATATGGGACGAACCCGCACCAGAAAGCCGCATTGTACAAGGCTGAACAATCCAAGGGAGGAATTGGGAATGTAGAATGGGTGAAATGGGGAAAGGATGGGCCGTCAGCCACGAATATCGAGGACGGAAGTCACGGGTTGCGAGTTGGTAGACATTTTGACGAGCCGGCCGTGGCGGTGATGAAGCATCTCAACCCCTCAGGAGTCGCCGTGGGACATAAGGGGGAAGCGTTGCCCTCTGTCTTTGCGCGGGCCCGAGACGCGGATCCAAGAGCTGCGTTTGGGAGTGTTGTTGTTCTCAATCGTAGAGTTGACAAGTTGACGGCTGAGGAATTGTCGAAGACGTTCGTCGAGGTGGTCTACGCGCCTGACTATGAAGAGTCGGCCATTAGTGTCTTCAATGCGAAGAGAGATATTCGAATTGGAAAGGTGTCGGGCTCCAGCCGAGATTCGAATCCCCCCGAAATAGTTGTGCTCGATGATGGGTCGCTTATACTCGAGGACGCCTATTCAACGAGAATACAATCATTGGAACAGCTTAAGCAAATGCCGGTAGCGACGAAACGCTCACCATCGGAAACAGAGTATCGCGCTATGCTCCACTCATGGTGGGTAGCATGTGAGGTTCGATCTAACGCTGTCGTATTCTGGAAGAACGACACTTCTCTGGCGATTGGGACGGGGCAGCAAGACAGGATCGGCGCGATTGAGTCCTGTATAGAGAAGGCCCACAAGTTTGGTCACGACCTCAAAGGATCAGTGATGGCGTCTGACGGATTCTTGCCGAACATCGATAATGTTGAAGCAGTTGCGAGAGAGGGGGTGTCTGGAATTGTTCAACCTGGAGGTTCAATCGAAGACCAAGCATTGGTCAAAGCATGTGATCAGCATGGAATCACCATGGTCATGACAGGGGAACGCTCTTTCCGTCATTTTTAGCAGAATCTGAGTAAACGGTTGCTTCTTAGCAGCAACCAAACCACGTCTGCACTCATGAACGTGAAATCGCTATTACTTTAGCCCCTAAAACCCTTTTACAGACGCATTCAAGTTTCGTCCGTCTTCGAATTGCAGATTAGACGATCAGGCAGCGCGCACGCCTACTACGAGCTGATGAAGCCCAAGATCGTCTACCTGCTGGACTTTACAGCACTCATAGCCTTTCTAGTTGCCCTTCCCAGTATCAACCTCGTCCGACTTGTCGCTGTCCTCGTTGCAGGGACGTTAGCGTCTGGAGGAGCGGGAGCATTGAACAGCTATGTGGACCGAGACTTGGACCGCGTGATGGGACGAACCAGCTGGAGACCCATTCCGCAAGGAGAAATCTCCCCTGGCCATGCACTCGCCTTCGGTCTATCTCTCATCGGCGTTAGCGGAGTCATCTCCGCATTATTCCTGCCTCTGTTGGCTGGCTTGTTCATCATTCTTGGCGCGGCCATCTACGTCCTATTCTACACGAAATATCTGAAGCCTAGAACTACACTAAACATTGTCCTGGGAGGTTTCGCCGGGAGCTGTGCGCCCCTTGCGGGATGGGCGGCGGCGACGGGAGAACTGACAGCCTTAGCGCCTTGGCTGATGGCTCTCCTAGTTTTCGTCTGGACCCCTAGCCATTTCTGGGCATTGGCCATGAGAGCTGTCGGCGATTATTCGAAGGCTGGAATCCCCATGCTCCCGGTCGTCGTAGGGGAGAAGAGAACAGCGCAGTACATTGCGCTCAACACTTTCCTACTCGTTCCACTCTCGCTAGCGTTTGTTCTTCCTCCACTGGGAGGATTTGGCATTATCTATCTGGCGACTGCTGGTCTATTGGGTCTCGGTATGATTCTTGTCGATCTCAAACTGGTCGCCAATCCGACCAAGGCTCAGGCTTGGACAGCATTCAAGTTCTCCAGCCCGTATCTGGCAATCGTGTTTCTCGCGATGGTTCTTGACGTGAAGCTTCTTCCGCACTATCTCCCATTCTAGAAATTCGGGTTAGATTTTCGCCGCGAGTTTCAAAAAGTTCTGCAGGATGATGCGTCCATGTGGATGCTTCTCGTCAGATCTCTCTGGATGGAACTGGACCCCGTAGAGGGGGCGCTTCTGATGGCATATCGCCTCAACCTGCGAGGTTGCTGACTCGGCTAGATGGCGGAATCCTTCGGGGACTCGGGTTAGGGCTTGACGGTGCGACTCGGACACTCTGATCGAGCCGGGCAGTCCGTCGAGTATGGGATCGCTCCGGAGCAGTTTGACGTCTTTGAAGGCTCGCACGTTATGGCCGAGGTCCACGACTTCTGATCCGTAGGCAGCGCCTATGAGCTGGTGCCCGAAACAGATTCCAAGAAGAGGAAGGTCCGTCTCTCTGACTAGATCCATCTCAGGCTGGAATACCATTCTAGTGTCAGGTTTGGACAGCATGAAATTGGAGCCGGTGAGAATCACAATGTCAGGGTCTTTCTGCATGACGGCTTCGGATAGAGGAGTGGTGTTGTGGTCAAGCATCTCAGGCTGTTGACCTGTACACAGTGCTATGTTGTGAAGTGCCTGTTTTGCCTTTTCGGGTTCCTTGTAGTTGTTGACTACGAGAATCTTCAATCTAACAGGTCACAGGGCTGCGAGGAGTTTGTCTATTTCCTCCTCGGTATTGTAGTAGTGGGGGGATACGCGTATAGCTTTGACTCTACTCGCGACGGTTATGTTGAGTGACTTTAGCTTGTTGAAGGTGGCTTGAGGATCCTGGTCTTCGAAGACTACTATTCCGCTTCGACGGTCAGACTGTAGCGGTGTTAGTATCTTTCGTCCTCTCATCTTCAGACCGTCGATTAGACGGTCTGTTATCTTGAGGATCCGATGGTATCTTTCTAGCTGGTCGTGCTTCAGGGCATATTCAAGAGCAGCCTTTGCGCCGACGATTGAGACTACTCCCCAGCTTCCTCCCTCAAAACGAGTCGCGTCCAACGCAGGCTCTGCAGTCTCAATGTTGAAGGGTTTGCCGAACAGATCTTCCTGTTTGGTCACTCTTCTGACGACAGAGTCTTCGACGCCGTGCCATCCGATGTAGTTGGGGTCCAGCTCCTTCAGCCTGTCACTGCGTGTGTACATGTAGGCTGCGCCGTGGGGTCCCTGCATCCACTTGTACATCCCACAAGCTAGCGCGTCCACTCCGTCTTGCTTGGCGTTGATCGGGAAGACTCCCAGTCCGTGGAACGAGTCTGCTATGACAAACGCGTTGTGCTCATGGGCGATTTTCGTGATTTCTCGGATCTTTTCCCGGCAGCCGTTCGTCCACGAGACATAATCGACTGAGATGATAGAGGTATCGTCATCGATCGCTTTCTCCCACTCGTCTAACGGGACAATTCCGTCGGCTTCTTTTCTTAGTAAGCGGACCTCGTTGGCGCGTCCGTGCTTTTTCTGAAGGTGCCAGAGGTAGATGTTTGTGGGAAAGTTCAGCTCGCTAATGACAATGTTTCCGTTGGGTTTGTATTTGATGCTGCTCGCTAACGAGGTGAGAGCTGAGCTGACGTTTGGGACGCTTGCAACCTCTTCGAGGCCTGCTCCGATCATTTTCGCAAAGAGCCGGCGCGAGTCGATGATCGTGGGCAGCCATTCCTCCCAGTTCTCACCGTAGTCCCGCCAGTCGCCTAGGTACTCGTGGATTGCGTTGAGAACATTGATCGATGGTGGACCCGTCCCGGCGTTGTCGAAGTATGCGCGACGGGAGGTTACTGGGATTTCCTTTCTGACGAGGTCGATATTCAAAGTAGTACAGCGCCCTGATGTTTCGGTTTTTCCTGTTTCGACTATAAAGGCAGTGCTAGGGGGAATGGAAGGCCTCTGGGCTTGCTTCTGAGATGCAGTTCTTGCACCAGAACTGGTTCTTCTCAGGGCTGTACTCGGCGTATGAGTCTGTGACCACATTTCCACACAGGCCGCATCGTAGGATCATGACTCGACGCATCTTGTGATGAGGGAGTTCTTTCTTGTGGATCGCGATGTCTGTGGCTCCAGGTTCAATGATGATGTTGCAAGTCTCGCAGTAGTAGACCGTGTTTAGGACTGCCTTGTCGCGTTCTACGACCCAGTCCTCAGTCATGATACGTTATGGTAGGGTCTGCTTGAAATAGTCTGCAGCAGGGTCGAGTCTGGTGCGGTTCGGATCGAAGAAAACGGATAGACTTATCTTGTCATTTCTGCACATCGATCATACCCCAAGGTAGCATGGGATGACGAGGTTCGTATGAGAGAGTTGGCTTACCTCGTAGCCGTCCCGTTTGCTTCGTTAACCGGTCTGGTCGCCTTCGAAGCGTGGTGGTCAGCTGCTCTTTATGCCGTTGCGATTGGCCTAGTTGCGGCCATAGCTGTGAGGCGTCAGGAGAAGCATCATCGTCCAGAGGTCTACGACGATAGGCTATCTGCTGAGAGGATGGCTGCAGCCAGAGACTGGCTGGTAAAAGACTAGGAAGATTTCTTGATCTACTAGTTTCAGTTCTTCTGAGGATCTCCGACTCGACCTCGGTTGAATTGTCTAAGGCTTTTTCCGTCTGAGGACAAACAGCAGTCCGAAGACCAGAGGTCCTAACACTATTGGGAGGACCCAGGATTTCAGATAGATTATTCCAGCATAGAAGCCTGCGGCGACAACAAATCCTAGGAAAACGCTGATGGTTCTCCTGAGACTAACGTCCCAGTGCCTGAAATTTGGCGCGTAACCAAGCTTCGTTATTACAGCGCCAATAAGCGCGATTGATCCTGCGAAGAAGGTCCAGAACACTAAACCGCCAAACGCCAGACCGACGTAGACTAGGTAGATGGGGTAGGATATGGCGAGACCGTACAGACCGAATTTGACTATTTGTCGCAGGACGGGAAAGACTCGGCGTTCAAAGAACGAGGCCCTGCGGCGCACCTCGAAGATAGATGGATCAACATCCCATAGTCTTCGCTTCTCGTGCTCTTCTGGCAAGGCCGGACTCTGAAACGGTACGGGTTCTAGATGAGCCTATCGAACAAGGCTCGCCGCGGACCCAGAGGAAGGTTCACAACATGCCTGTAGCCCATAGTATGATTGAGTGAGCGACTGGTCATGGGTCTTCCTGAGAAGATTAAGCAGATCGAGGAGGAGATGAGTAAGACCCAGATCAACAAGCATACAGAGCATCACATAGGCCTACTCAAGGCAAAGCTAGCGAGGGTCAGAGCTGAGCTTGAAGCTTCCGTCTCGAAGGGAGGCGGTCCGGCCTTCGAGATTAAGAAGGGAGGCGACGCAACAGTCGTTCTCATCGGGCTTCCTAGCGTTGGCAAGTCCACTATCCTGAACCGGCTGACCAACGCAAAGTCGAAGGTCGCCGCATACGCTTTCACAACCCTGACTGTTGTTCCAGGCATCCTCCGCTACAATGGTGCTGACATTCAGATACTCGATCTTCCAGGGATCATCAGTGGGGCATCTTCGGGGAAGGGAAGAGGAAAGCGAGTGCTCTCGGTTGCCCGAAACGCAGACCTCGTCCTTCTAGTCTTGGACGTTTTCCAGCCTGGTCAGATACAACTCTTGAAACAGGAACTTCACGCAATGGGCATCCGGATCGACCAGAAGCCTCCGGACGTGACTATCACACGAGCGACCAAAGGAGGCCTAGCGCTCACCACTAGCACCAAACTTACGAAACTCTCCCAGGCAACTGTCAAAGGCATAGTCGAAGCATACGGGATCAGCAATGGGAGCATTCTGATAAGGGACGACATCACCGATGACCAACTCATTGATGTCTTGACTGGTAATCGAAAATATGTCCCCTCGCTCGTCGTACTCAACAAGGTAGATCTGGTGACGCCGTACTATCTGAGTGAAGTTACAAAACAGGTCGGAAGTGATTTCGTGCCTGTCTCGGCTGAGAAAGGATTGAACATGGATCTTCTCACCGAACGAATCTGGGAGACGCTTGACTTCATCAGAATCTACTTGAAGAGGCCTGACGGCGAGCCCGATTTTGAGAAACCGCTGATTCTTCCTGCTGGCTCAACTCTTAGAGATGTCTGCAAGAAGATTCATCCAAGATTCAGCGAGGGAGCAAAGTATGCGTTCGTCTCAGGTGCCAGCGTGAAATATTCAGGACAGAGAGTTGGACTCGACCATACGCCCATCGACAAGGACGTTGTAACAATAATGAGGTAGCTAACGTCGCTTATGGTAGCCGATTCTCAAAGTCTCATGGAAAACGTGAGAAAATTCTTAGATAATCATCCATGATTTAGACGCAAAATAGCACACATGACCTCTCAGGGGATAAGCTTACAAAGCAATTTACCGTTTCTCGCCTAGTGCCCGTATTAGGTCAATGATCGAACTTGTAGAGCTTGGCTGTCAGATTCCGGCGGAGCGCCCCAGGGGAGCACAATGAGACCAAATCCCCAAAGATAGACTGATGGATAACGTTGGATTTCGCAAAGGACTCGTCTGAACCCAGCTGGCATCGACTGAATAGCAATTGGAAATCCGAAGGCCTGAGTCGATGACAGGTTCTAAATCGTTGCCTGTCAAAATTATTCTTATTCTTGCGGTCGTTCTATCCATGTTAAGTCTCCCGGGTCTAGCCTCCAACACTCTTCATCTCCCAACCATTTTCGAGGCTTGGGCTAGTCGTGCGCCGTGTCTCACACACGGGTCAACTGGAGTATGCTCAGAGTATTGGTATCCTGCTGGTCCCGCGATGGACGATGAACAGGTCAACATTTTCCCGGGAGCCTCTGCCGAGTCTAATTGCGGCGGGCCAGCTCCCGTGGCTTGTTTTTCGGGTCTCCCCACCGATCTGACGGATTCTCCGATCAGTCAGACAGGGGTATTCAACGATAGCGCGGTTTACGTAACGGCTCCGATCGGAGGACTTGGGACTTCGGGACAGTTTGCCTACCTGAGTAATTGGCAGCGGGTCATTAATGATGAGAATGTTGGGATTCCTAACTATTTCACATGGCTCGACTCTTACTCTCCTAACCCGATGATTTCTGGAACCGTTCGTCAGGCCTTCGCGACTACGACGAGCAGTGTAAACCCGTACGTCGCCAGCACGGCCAGGGATTTTTACATCGTCGGCAACGTATACGACAGTCTCAACACAGTGAATCCACTATCGAGTAATCAGCTCCTAGATTGGATGGGAGTATCCAGCTCTCCTTCGCCTATGCCTAACTCCCAGCTCACGTACACTCCACCTTCGGGAACGGTGGCCACCTACCGGTTCTCACTGAGAACTGATCTCTTCTTCCATGACGGCAGAAAGGTCTCATCGTTTGACGCGGCCTTCAGCTATCTTTCACTCAAAGCGAATGGCGCATTCCAGGCGAGTGGTGCAGCCCCAATGAGCGGAGTAACAATTCTCAGCGCGAGCCAGTTCGATATCAATCTGAATAGCACCTCCGCCTTCACCAAATCCTCACTTACTTCCCTCACGATTTTGCCGGGACGCTACTGGACAAATGCTGGCGCGTTCTCTTGGGACTCCGCTGTATCTCCTTGTATTCAGTCCCAATCTTCCTGTTATCCAACACAATACACTCTCGGTCCCACTCCACCTTCGGGACCGCCAAATGTACAATGCGCGTTGAGGTGCACCTTTCCCGCTTCCAACATGAATGCCGACCCGTCAAAAACCACTCCGAGCTTCGATCCTCTTAGAGCCGGGATACTCATTGGCTCCGGACCGTGGGAATGCCTCAACAGCGTCGGTATTGTCGGAACTGGATGTTCATCGTCGGGAAACCAGACTCCACCGATTGGTGGAAGCTATACCCTTACTCGCTTCGGGAAAGGTATCCTCCCTGCCACTTCGGTGGCGAGTGATTATTTCCGTAGCAGCGGAAACCTCGCGTTGTGGATATGGTCTGGAGACAATGGCGACTTTACCCACGATTTTCTGAATTTCAGCCGCGCGGCCTGGTGCGTCAACAATCCCTCTCCTACATGTCAGCATTATGGGCAAGGGATCGGGGGCTCAGGAGGCATTCTGAGCGGCCTTGTTCAGGTCGCAATTGTAGGGCGCTTCTTCGGTGTTAATTGGATATCACCGTTTAGCGTGGCCAATCCTCCTATCGGAATGGGACCCTTCCCACCAGTTCTCTACTCAGGGTCTGTTACTCTGAACCCGGCTAGTATCGCAGGGTGTTCATTGCCATATCCGGCTGGAGGGTATGACTGCTAGGAATGATCATGACACTCTATGATCGAGAGCTCGGAGGTCCAAATGTTTGGATCTGGAATGAGTTGGAATTGGAGAACTGGTTGTTGAGCAGTCAGACCCTGAGAATGGTCAAACTGTTGTCCTTGTTCATGATTGCATTCTCACTTGCCACCCTTTCGGGTCCAATCTCTAGCCACTTCCTGCTTCCCACAGTTCAACCGGCCAGGGGGAACCTTGCACCTGTCGAGAAATGGTTTCCATCCGGCCCAGCAATGGACACAGAATCCGCAATAATCTTCACAGATGAACAAGCTGAGTTCACCAACATACAATCCCCCAGTCCCGGCATTGATCTAACAGATTCTCCCCTAACTCCCGACCTGCCAGGACCGCTAATTCAAAGTCCAAACGTTTTCGTCACATCACAAATATCTCTGCACGCGTATTACGACGTTGAGTTCATGCTGGCCAATAACTTCTGGGGTTGCGACTTCAACTATGGAAATTCGGCCTGCGGAATCCAGATCCGTCAGGGAATAGCCCATATGATAGACAGGGCCAATTTTGCCACCAACGAACCCTCGATTATGGGACAGGCAAGGGCTATTGACAGCCCAGTCCCAGCCGACAACGGCGGGCTTGCGACAGCCAACCCCTGCGCGTGGGACTCGAACAATCTACAATCAGGTTCACATTGCGTTGTGGGTGCTCCAGGCGGGACAGCCTTTCACCTTGCTAATGCAACAGGCGCCAATGGTATGCTTTGGCTTCAAACACCAGGGAGCCCGGATCTCAACGCAGCAGCACAGCACTTCGTCAATGCAGGTGTTGCCACAGCTTTCAACCCTACCACGTCGGTCTTAACAGGTATCAATTCTACCGCCTCAGCTCACGTGCCCAACTTCATAGAGTTCATGGAGGTAAATTCTAACTCTGCCCGATTGCATCTTCATGACGCGGTCGCTGCGCAAATCTGCTATCTATTTACTGGTGCTTACACCGCGCCCTGCTCATATCTGAGCAGTCACGTTGGTGCTCCCCTCACTTTCTTTCCCGGCTACTACACTTCCACAACAAGCGTTAATTTGAGCTGGGGCATGTACATAGGTGCGCATGTAGACGCTTTTCCATTTGACAAGAGTCTCTACCAGACATACAACAGCCAATTTGTCTCTGGGATTTCCTCGATAAAGCCACCAACCGGGTCATGTTCCTCCGGTTCCGTTCCAACCTCAAGAGCCGCCGACTACGTCTACTTGTGCAACCAGAATTACGACAGTTTAAGTTCTCAAATGGAGTTCGCACCTTGTCTTAGTTCTCCCGGAGACCCGGCAGTAGGACAGTCTAACAATACTCCGGGCGGCAGATGCTCCGGGACATCCCAACTATCAGCTATCAGCGCTGGTATTCAGGCCGAAGACGCGTTTGGAAAGGGCGCATACACAATCCCCATCTTCACAGTGACGGGTGCCCAGTTCGGCTATCTCAGCAACTGGCAGAGGGTCATCAACGGAGACGGGACAGGCATACCCAACTACTTCACATGGCTAAACGCATACAGTCCCAACCCAGCCGTTCCTGGAACGGTTCGTCAGGGGTTCTCTCAGTCCACGACGACTCTGAACCCGTACCTGGCAGCGACTGCTCATGATCTATACATCGTCAGAAACATCTACGACAGCCTATTCGTCCGGAATCCTATGTCTAGTGGACAGGTCATCTACTGGATGGTCTTGAGCGCAACTCAACTGTCTAGTCTCTCCCTGACTTACCCGCCGCCACCCGGTACCCAGTCAACGTTCCGGTTTACTCTGCGCAATGACATGTTCTTCCAAGATGGGAGGAGAGTGACTTCCTTCGATGTTGCTTTCACTTATCTTTCAATGATGGCGGATGGAGCGTACCAAAGCGCGGCGCTTTCCAACATTACAGGAATCACAGTTCTGGGTCCGTCGCAGTTCGATATCAACGTCAACAGCGTAGGGCCCTTCACCCTGCAATCTCTCACCTCGCCAACAATAGTGCCAGGACGATACTGGACCAGTGCGGGAAGCGCGGCTTGGGACAGTGGAATCTCGTCGTGCACGATACAAAACTCGGCCTGCTATCTCGCCCAGTACACGCTTGGACCCATACCCGCAACCGGAGCTCCTACAGTTCTCTGCAACACAGCCTTTTCCTGCGCTTTCCCGGCGGCCAACCTGAACGCTGACCCGAACAAGATCATTCCAAGCTTCGATCCACTCGCGGCAGGGATCCTGGTAGGCTCCGGCCCATGGCAGTGTGGTACCGTAACGGCCTCAGGCAGTACCAGTTGCTCCTCTACCAGTACCATGAATCCTCCAGTCGGAGAAAGCTACACTCTATCACGCTTCGGCAAAGGCGTGTCTCCAGCCTCAAGCGTTAGCAGCATCTATTTCCGTAGCAACGGAAACCTCGCGCTATACATTTGGTCCGAGGACACAGGTGACATTACACGCGACTTTCTGGACTATACCGGCATCAGCGCCTGCTATGGCTTGCCGGTGACCTCGACCGGAATGTGCGCCCACTTCCAGAGAGGCATGGGAGCCAACGGCGGACCCATCCCAGTCGGCATCCAACAGATCGCAATCGTCAACCGTTTCGTTGGTTTAGGCTGGGTTGCACCTTTCAACTGGGCCTCGAGCCCGCCTGCGGGAGTCATTCAGTTGCCACCAGTGCTCTACGAGAACACCATAACACTCAATCCGTCAACTGTTGTGGGATGCTTGACGCCCTATCCGGCTGGAGGATACGACTGTTGAAGACTGGATCCTCAGCATCTCTGGCGAAGCTGTTGATTCTCTTCCTGGCAATTTTTACCTTGGTCAGCCTGGAGGGGCCTCTCTCAAGTAATGCGCTGTTTCCGGGGATTCATCTGATCTCCGAGGTTGCTTTTCCTGGCTGCCATGGGCCTGGATGCCTTTGTCCAGTTTCAGCCTCGAACTCTTGTGGCGACTACTGGGTGCCCGCGGGCCCTTCCGAGGACACTTTCGTGGCCAGTATCTTTACTGATGAGCTGGATGAGTTCACTAACTTACAATCGGCTAGCCCAAGCATTGACCTTACTGATTGGCCGCTTACTGCTGACTTGACCGGTCCGTTTACGACGAGCAATAATTTCATGGTAACCTCCACCATAAGTGAATCCGCCTACTTTGAGATCCAGTTCCTATTGGCGAACAATTTCTGGGGCTGCAACTTTAACTTCGGAAGCGCTGCTTGCGGAGTTCAGGTACGGCAGGGAGTTGCCCACACTATCGACACTGCCAAATTTGTCGCTAACGAGCCGAGTATCTCGGGCCAAGCGGTAGCGCTCGATACACCTCTTCCGTCAGCCAATGTTGGTAGTCTACCAACAGCCAACCCATGCGCTTGGGACACACCATTCCCAGAGTCGGGAACCAACTGTATTGTCGGTGCTCCGGGTGGCACTGCGTATCATCTCGGCGCTGCTGCCGGTGCTAATGGTATCTCATGGCTTCAGCCTCCAGGGAGTGCTGACCTGAACGCCGCTGCCCAACATTTCGTCAATGCTGGCATTGCCACCGGGTTCAACTCGACCACATCGGTCTTGACAGGAATCAGTTCTGTCGCTCTAACTCATGTGCCGAACTTCACGATCGAGAATTCAGACCCTGCGCGACTCCACCTCGGCGATAGCGTTGCACAGCAGATATGTTACTTGTTCACCGGATCCTACACGATCCCCTGTCCATACCTGAGTGTCACTCATGGGACATTCATGACGACCTTTCCAGGCTTCACCACATCAACTACAACCGTTAACCTAAGCTGGGGAATGTACACCGCATCATACAGTAGCCCTACAGGCCAACAGCCTTTCGACTCCTCTTTGTACTTCAGGTACAACAGCCGGTTCGTCTCCGGCATTCCTCCCATCCAGGCTCCCACCGGCCCCTGCTCCGCCCAGGCGTTGCCAACGGACAGCGCACCTGACTACATGTACCTCTGTAACACGAACTATGACAGTCTCACTAGCCAAATAGAGTCTGCTCCCTGTGTCTCCGACACGGGTGATCCTGTTGTCGGCTCGACCAGTAACATTTCAACTGGACATTGTCCAGGGACGACTAGTACACTCTCGGCTATCGGTGCCGGCGTGCAAGCCGAAGACCAGTTCGGCAAGAACGCTTACACTCTTCCAATCTTCCAACAGAACGCGCAGTTCGGTTATCTCAACAATGGCTGGATCAGAGTGGATACCGCAGTTGCCGCTGGTCTTCCCAACTTTTTCGCATGGCTCAGCTCTTGGAACCCGAGTCCCGTACAGCCGGGTGCAATACGGCAAGGTTTCAAACAGACCACCAGCTCAGTCAGCCCCTTCATCGACAACAGTCCTTGGGACCAGTGGATTGTTAGCAATGTCTACGACAGTCTCATAGTCAACAACGGCTATGCGGGCGGGCAGATTATTGACTGGATGGCGCTTGGCGTACAGCAACTCGCCAACCCGTCTCTGACCTACACGCCTCCAGCGGGTACAACGCAGAGCTTTCGATTCACTCTGCGCAGCGATATGTTCTTCCAGGACGGGAGGAAAGTCTCATCGTTCGACGTGGCCTTCAGCTACCTGGCTCTGAAAGCAACGGGCGCCTACATCGGTGGTGGTGCCGCTCCAATGACCGGGATCACCGTTCTCAGTCCCACCCAGTTCGACATCAACGTCAACCCGGTCGGAGTATTCACGCTGCTGACTCTGTCTAGCCTGCCGATTCTTCCAGGTGCATACTGGACTAGGAGTGGTTCGTCTGCCTGGGATACTGGAATTAGCGCTTGTACTTCAACTGGAGCAACGTGCTATCCGTCACAGTACACCCTTACGGGCTCGGGCACTCCCACAGTCGCCTGTGCTCTAAACTGCGCTAGCTTTCCTGCGTCACTCATGAACGTCAATCTGTCTCAGACGGCAGCCGGATATGACCCTATTGCTAACCACATTTTTGTCGGCTCAGGGCCATGGCAGTGCGGAGTGGTGACAAGCGCTGGCAGCGGCACATGCACATCGACTGGAAGTCAGAATCCACCTGTCGGAGGCAATTACGCTCTGTCACGTTTCGGCAAGGGCTTAGCGCCCGCTTCAAGCGTGAGCCGTATCTATTTCCGCAGCGACGGTAACCTCGCCGCTTACCTCTGGTCTCAAAACACAGGCGATATCACCCACGACTTTCTGAACTTCAGTGTTGTCGCTAGCTGTTTCGGTGCCGCTGTAACATCTACGGGTCCTTGTGCTCACTTCCAGCGTGGTATCGGAGCCAATGGTGGACCAATCTCTGTCGGTCTCAGCCAGGTTGCCATTGTCAACCGGTTCGTTGGGACTAATTGGGTCGCACCATTCAACTGGCTTTCAAGTCCGCCTGTTGGCGTCATTCCAATACCGCCGGTGCTCTACGAGAACACGTTAACACTCAATCCGGCCAGCGTAGCGGGTTGCACGAACCCGTATCCGACCGGCGGATACGACTGCTAGCTATGAAACCAGCAGGCAGAGAATATTCTTCTCTCTTTATCACTCAACTAGGTTGATTCTTGCATACGTATCATCAGGACGATCGAGTGCCCGTTGTTTATTGATCTTCTAATTTACGAGTCGGAATGAGGCGGCTAGCGCGCGGGTATTTCGGATAAGCTTTTAACAATCTACGATTTTCAGCATGATTCGGGCGAGATTCTGACCGGAAGACGCAACCTTAGACTAGTCATTGTTTTTTCTGTTGCGTTTTCTCTCGGGGCTCTCACCGGTTCCGGTTCCAGCAGCTTTCATTTGCCGACAGTCCAGTTGGCCCATGCGATCCCTGAGACTTGTCAGACCCATGGTTCGGGCGGTGGCTGTTCCCAGTTCTGGTATCCTGCAGGCCCCGCGATGGACACTGAGCTTGCCATCATCTTTACAGACTCAACTGCTGAGTTCACGAATCTCATCTCGGCTTCTCCCGCGATCGACTTTCCGGATTCGCCGTTGTCTCCCTCGCAGACACAATCATTGATCAATGATCCCAACTTTGTCGTGACTGCGCCAATCGGAGCAGCAGGCTACAACGAGATTCAGTTCATGTTGGCCAACAATTTCTGGGGATGCAACTTCGACCTTGGAAACGCTGCTTGTGGAGTGCAGATCCGGCAGGGCATTGCCCACATGACAGACAAGAGGTCCTTCACGAAAACCGATCCCAACATCGCTGGCCTCTCGACTCCCATCGATAATGCCTTGTCGACAGACAGTGCTGGAGGTCTCACATCACCCAACCCATGTGGTTACGACGCATCATTTCCACAATCAGGCCCACAATGCATCGTAGGTGCTCTCGGGGGGACGTCGTACCATCTGGCCAATGCGACGGGAGCCAACGGTCTTCCATGGCTTGCAGCTCCCGGCAGTCTTGACCTGAACGCAGCGGCACAACACTTCGTCAACGCGGGTGTCGCCACTGGATTCAATTCCACCACCTCCATTCTTACCGGTATGAGTCCAGCCGCGGCTTCGCACTCTGTCAACTTCTTCGTCAGAAACGACGATCCCGCGCGTCTTGACTTGGGCAAGGGTCTAGAAGCGCAGATCTGCTACTTATTCACGGGGTCGTATAACGTACCATGCGCATATTTGACGGAGACATTGGGCCCCGTTACATCTTTCCCGGGATTCACCACGTCCACCACCAGCATCAATCTAAGTTGGGGAATCTACACCGCAACGTACAACAGTCCTACGGGCCTACAGCCCTTCGACAGCAGTCTTTTCTTCACATACAACAGCCAGTTTGCCTCAGGCATTTCCTCAGTCCAGTCTCCTAACGGACCCTGTTCCGCCCAAGGCGCACCGACCAATAGTGCTCCGGACTACATGTACCTCTGCAGCCCGACGTATGATAGTCTTACTTCTCAGATGGAGTTTGCTCCGTCTCTCGCCCAGTCGGTTAGCTATGGGGTTCAGGCGGAAGCCAGTTTTGGTGCAGGCGCGTATACTCTTCCCATATTCGAACGGTCAGTCCAATTCGGCTATCCTAACACGGGCTGGGTTCGAGCCATCAACAACGAAGGGGCCGGTCTACCGAACTATTTCACATGGTTGAACGCTTGGAATCCTAACCCTCCTGTAACAGGCACAATCCGGCAGGGCTTCAGCCAGACCACGAGTTCAGTCAGCCCGTTCATCCAGAACACAATCTGGGATTCATACATTGTAGGCAACATCTACGACTCTTTGCTAAGATCCAACCCGTTATCGTCCGGTCAGCTCATCGATTGGATGGTCACAAACGAACAGCAACTCTCGAATAATCAATTAACATACCCGCCACCAGCCCGGACGGTCGTGTCATTCCGGTTCACGTTACGGAGTGACCTTTTCTTCCAGGATGGTAGGCAGGTCACTTCCTTTGATGTGGCTTTCAGCTATCTCTCCCAAAGGTCAACATTTGCGGGCGCTGGTGACGTGCCTTTGACAGGAGTAACGGTCCTCGGGCCCCATCAGTTCGACATCAACTATGACGGGGTTGGACCGTTCACGCTCTTCTCCCTGTCGAGTCTATCGATCTTGCCGGGAGCCTACTGGACAAACGCGGGCAATTCAGCTTGGGACTCGGGGATCATGACATGCACCGTATCAGGTGTTGCCTGCTATCCTGCTCAGTACACTCTTCCGGACTCTGGCCTTCTGGTCGGCTGCGCTCTAAACTGTACCAACTTCCCCGCTTCGCTGATGAACGTCAACCTGTCACAGACGGCAGCTGGTTACGACCCTATTGCGAGTCACACTCTCGTCGGCTCTGGGCCGTGGCAGTGCGGGATTGTGACGAGGAACGGCAGCGCCAACTGTAGTTCGAGCCGTAATCAGAACCCGCCTGTTGGTGGTACCTATACGCTGACCCGTTTCGGAAACGGTCTGGCCCCTGCCTCTAGCGTCAGCAGTATCTACTTCCGTAGTAGTGGCAATCTCGCGCTCTGGGTCTGGTCCCAGGACAATGGCGACGTTACCCATGACTTCTTGAATTACAGCATTGTCGCAAGCTGTTTCGGTCGACCAGTGACTGCTATGGGACCCTGTGTTCACTTCCAGCAGGGTATCGGGGCCAATGGCGGCCCTGTTCCAGTCGGTCTGAGCCAGGTCAGTATTGTCAATCGCTTCGTTGGTGTAAACTGGCTCGCTCCTTTCAACTGGGTCTCCAGCCCACCTATCGGAATAGGACCAATACCGCCTGTCCTTTACGAGGGATCAACAACTCTCAACCCGGCCTCTTTAGTGGGCTGCAGCCTACCGTATCCGACTGGCGGATACGACTGCTAAGAACGTATGACTCCTCGTCTCCCACTTTCCAAGATAATCGTATTCAGAACGGCTTGTTCTGCTCTCTGGACGCATTGTTCTAAGGACTGGGATTAACTCGCTAGACTGACTATTCTCTATCGGTACGTCAAGTTGACATTGCGCTCGTTTCTTCTGAAACGGCTCGCATATACCGCACTACTCATCGGATTTGTCATAGTTTTCAACTTCATTATCTTCGAGGCGATGCCGGGCCAGGTAGGCGCTCTCTACGCCTGTCTAGGCCAGCCTAGGGTCCCATCGGCTGTCTGTCAGAAGTTGATGGATCAGTTCGGTTACAACCAATCTCTCTGGGTAAGATTCTATGACTATGTTAGAGCGATGCTCACGTTCAACTTCGGCGTCTCGTTCGCGAACGGTCAGGACGTGGCCTATCAGATCGTATCATCTGGCAGACTCGCCAACACCCTTCTATTGCTCGGTACATCGACCGTACTCGCCATAATAATTGGTACAGTTTCAGGCGTCCTCGTCTCGAGAAAAAGGGGGTCCCTTCTCGACAACTTCTCGGTAACGAGTTCTCTCACAACCTTCTCCCTCCCGACGTTCTTCACGGGCATCCTTCTGATCTTCATATTCGCGGTCTCACTGAACTGGTTTCCGGCCGGTGGGACATATCCAAGCAGATGGGACTCACAGGGCTTTCCGCTTATCGGACAACAGATTCTGATCCGGCTCCAATACCTGTTCCTTCCCACTGCTACACTGACCATATTCTCCTATGGCGGCTTTCTACTCCTAACTAGAGCAACGATGATGGAAGCGTTGAGCGAGGACTATATCCTGACCGCTCGAGCAAAGGGCCTGAGTGAGAGAGCAGTACTCTTCAAGCACGCTTTCAAGAACGCCTCACTCCCCCTCATCACAAACGTTGCCTTGTCGTTCGGTTTCATACTGAGCGGCGCAATCATCACTGAGACGATCTTCAACTGGAACGGACTGGGCAAATGGCTGTTCGATTCTATCGGCTTCAAGGAC
>Ga0210404_10000459_pt1 | contig 21326 bp, 17 predicted proteins | sample IncBWH28MmetaG_FD_155455 | JGI IMG/M metagenome (GOLD analysis project Ga0210404, IMG submission 155455) | Forest soil microbial communities from Barre Woods Harvard Forest LTER site, Petersham, Massachusetts, United States - Inc-BW-H-28-M | ecosystem: Environmental > Terrestrial > Soil >... | reverse complement strand
CAGGCGCAGGACGAGTTCCTCATTCATCGCGTCGAGATTGCCGGTGGGCTCATCAGCCAGGATTATCTTCGGGTCATTGATCAAGGCCCGTGCAATGCAGACCCGCTGTTGCTCGCCCCCGGAAAGCTGCGATGGCAAGTGGTGCGCGCGTTCACCCAAACCCACACGGGTCAGGGCTTCAATCGCTTCCTTCTCATCGATCATGCTGTGGAAGTACTGCGCCAGCATGACGTTCTCGACGGCGGTAAGAAACGGAATCAGGTGGAACTGCTGAAAGATGAATCCAATTTTTTCCGCGCGCACGCGATTCAACTCGCCAGCCGAGATGCCGGCAACATTCTGCCCGTCAAGCCAGATTTCGCCGGACGTCGGGCGGTCAAGGCATCCGATCAGGTTCACCAGCGTTGATTTGCCTGACCCAGACGGGCCCATGATGGAAAGCCACTCGCCCTGCGCCACGTGCAGAGAGATATGATCGAGGGCATGAATGGCGCCGTTCTGACTTTCCTGACTATTCGCCGTCTCGCTTCCAGCGGCTTTGGCGGGGTAGAGTTTGGTGACGTCTTTGATCCGAATCATTTCACTCTCCCCTCAGGATGACCGCCGGCTGCACTCGGCGCAACAGTGAAATCGGGAGGATCGCCGCCAGCAGCGTTACCACAATGCTACCAGCCAGCACGATGGGCAGGACACTGAAACGTGGCACCACGGGAGCATGGAAGTTAACCCGGCCAATCCAGGCCGCGATGCCGATGCCCACGACAAAGCCAATCAGCGCACCGGTCGCGCCAATGGCAGCCGCTTCGGCGGCGAAAAATCCGTTCAGTAAACGATCGGAAGCGCCCAGTGCCTTCATGATGGCGAAGTCGCGGCGGCGGTCAAACACCCATCCCATCAGGGTGGAGAGCACGCACAGCGCAGCGGTCAGAATGATGAGCGCGGTGGCGGCCATCAGCGTGGCGCGGGTCTTGCCCAGAATGCGGGCCTCGCCTTCCATGATTTGCCGCACCGGGCGAACATCAGCCCCCGCGATCGCCTGTTCAACCTGCCGCATGATGGCGGCGATCTCCTCCGGCGAACCGGAGGCGCCGACCTCGATGGTGGAAGGTTGAACTCCTGTCCAGGAAACAAAGTCCGCGAGCGAAAGATAGACGCGACTGTCTTCGGCTGCACCGGTCTGCACCGTTCCCGCGGACGTGAGGTGGATGGTACGCCCCTGAAAACTCAAGTCGAACGGCTGGTTCTTCGGCGAGACTACAGAAAGAGCCCGCACGCCCACCAGCGCCTGTTGCGGAGCCGATGGCCAGTTGCTCACCGACCACCAGCGGTCTAGTTGCTTGACGCGATCGAAATCCGTGCCTGCCACAACTACGGGTTGACCGTCACTCGTACGTGCAACCACCAGCCCGAACGGCGCGACCACGCCGCGACCGGCGAGAACGGATTCCACGCGCGAGAGCGCGTCCGGGGGAAGGGAAGCGCCGTCCCTACCCACCAGGATGATGTTCGCGCCGTAGTTGCGGAACTCGCGCCGCAGCTTGGCCTGCACATCGACGTAAAGATTCAGCATCGCAGTGGCGACCGCAGAGGCCACAACCATAGCCAGCAGCGCGGAGGCAGCGCGTCCGCGACGGAGAACGGCGGCGCGCACCAGCATCCGAAGAAACATGGAGGTGTGTTGCGCCTTCGCGCGCCCCACCGCCACTTCCCGAGCGGAATTAACAACACCCGCCCTCACAGTTCACCTCGCAAGGCAAACACCGGATCAAGCCCCACCGCTTTACGGATGGCGGCGGCACTTCCTGCAAATGTCACAATGACCGCGATCGTAAGAATCACGGGCAAGAGCACGGGCGTAATAGCAATCTCCGAACTAAAGATAGAGCGGCCGATCTGACGGGCGAGCAATCCACCGGCGGCGAAGCCTACGAAGCCTCCGATCAAGGCGAGCAGCGTGGCTTCGGCAAAAAAGACGGACGCGACCGCGAGCCTTCCCGCACCCAGAGCCTTCATTAAGCCAACTTCCGCCCGGCGCTCGAAGATGGCCGCCGCCATAGCCGCAGAGACCGCCAGCGCCGAGGCAAACAGCGCGGCCAGCGTAATCAGAAAGATCAGGCCCTCGATGCGCGTGAGAACCACGCCTTCGTTCTGCGCGACCTGGCGAATCTGTTCTGCGTGCGAATGCGGAATTACTTCCTGCAACTGAAAGGCAATCGACTGCGGATACGGCGAGCAGTACCAGCGGTCATAAACGGGGCCAGACATGCTCTTGGGGTCGCGGCGGGCAAAAGCATCCTCAGGCTTGGTCAGCGCACTCACGTAGACGCGGCGAACCGCGCCCGGTTTGCCGAGAATTTCCTGGGCAAGGGCGATCGGTGCAACGATCTGCTCATCTTCGCTGCCGCCGGTTGAGAGAATCCCACTCACGTGCAACCGGCGGCCAGCGAGCGTAACTTCATCGCCGGGCTTCGCCGAGAGCCGAGCCGCCAGCCGCTCTCCCAGCAAAACATCGCGGGAACTGTCATCGGGCCACCCGCCGGAAACCTTCCACCAGGGATGAGTGGATCGCACTCCGGTGGCGAATACTTCCTTGCCAAAGGAAACCTGTTTGGCGAAGTATGTGCCGAGCAAGGTGAGATTCTCCGTCCGGCCATCGCGCTCCAGGGTGACATTCACCGGCAACATCGGAGCAAATCCAGAGATGTTGTTGTGCCAGAAAGTGCCCTTGATCTTCGGCAGATCCGCTTCGTTCAGGAAGGCGCCGTCGCTGGGCGGCTTCAGGCTGACGCCGCCAATTTCAACATCCAGCGTGTCCTCGCGCGGAGTGACTAACAGGTTCGAGCCGATGGTGCGGAGTTCGCGATTGATCTTGTCGCCAATATCGGTGGCGACAGCAATCATCGCCGTGGCCACGGTGACGCCCAGAGTAACGGCTGCACCGGCCAGTAATTTACGCCGCTTCTGGCGCCTGAAGGATTCGTAGACGAGCCGGACGAACATCCTTACTGCTTCCCGAACATGCGGCTACCGGCCGCAATGTCCGCCTCCTGAATAATCACGGAGTCAGCGGTCTGGGTCGCCTTGAGCGGAACCGGGTTGCATCCACCGGCGGTGCCTACCGATTGCGGATTGATCGGAGCCGCACAGTTCTTGCAAACCACTCCGTTGGCTGACTTGTAGAAGCCCACAGCTCCGCAGATCTGGCAGGCGTCGAACACCGTGGCGACCTTGCCGTCCGGCTTTTGATAGAGCCAGAAGCGAATCGGCTCGCCATTCTCTTGCGCCTGGTAGCGATGCAGATCGCCATCGGAAACCTGGTCCAGCGGAATCTTCACTTGACCGTTGTTGAAGCTGACTTCGGTGGCTGGCGACAGTGCGCTCACGCTCTTAGTGTAGATAAACTCCGCCGTGACCAGAGCGATGAAGACAAAGGAGAAGCCGTAGACCGAAGCCATCCACAAGCGCTCCTTGTGAGCCGTCCATGCAGCCTTGCGTCGCTCGGCCGCCGAAGCGGACGCGGGCACAGGCTCGCGCCGCTTAGCGTCAAACAACACCATCAGTGCCGCCAGAGCGATGATCGTGACGAAGAAGAACAGATCGTTGCGCACGATCGGCCCGATGATTGCCATTTCGCGCTTGGACGAGGCAATCACGCCACTTTCCGATAGTTCGTGCAGACCCGCGACCACCAACTGCAATGCCACCAGAAACAGAATGGCGGTCGTGACCCGGAAGAATTTCTGCAGGTTGATCCGCACGCTGCCTTTGACGAACATCACGCCGAATGCAATGGCAGCCACCACGCCCAGAAGCGTGCCCAGGAAGCTCATCAGCTCCGTTGAGTTCAGCGAGACGGCGGAGAGAATCAGAACCGTCTCCGCGCCCTCGCGCAGGACCATCAGGAACACAAAGAAGAACAGGCCAACCCACGCATCATCGCCCACCAGCAGGCCGACCTTTCCCTCGATTTCGCCTTTTAGCTTGCGCCCCGTCTTCATCATGAAAATAACCATGGTGACGACGAACAAGGCGGCCACCAGCATGATCCAGCCTTCGAAGATGTCTTCGTTCCAGTTCAGCCGCGAAATTACGACCGCGACCCCGATGCTGCCGAGGAAAGCTGCGCCCAACGCGGCATAGACCGTCTTGCGCAGATCATTCCGGCCAATCTTGGCAAGATAAGCCAGAGTGATTCCGACGATCAGGGCGGCCTCGACCCCCTCGCGGAGCGTAATGATGAAAGCCTGGAGCATTTATTTAGCTGCGCACCATATTGAAAATGAATTTCAATTTCAATATCAAGGATATGCTGGCAGCGGCTCGGGCGTCAATCCGGTGTGTCACAAACGCGCGTGATCCGCATCACACGGGGAAATCTGGGATTAAACGGGTTTGGTGAGGCGGCGCGACAACTGGCACGGTCGAAGTCGTGACACCCAAGAAGACTCTTAAGAGCAACATGGTCCTTCCATGTCACGCGGTAAGCGTCTACTGTCGTATTGAGTTCCAAATTACTACAATGGTCCCAACCGTGACTAGCTCTCACCGCCGATGGCTAAACAGACGTTCCCACCAGGACTGCTTCTCAACTGCCGCCGCCTCCTTGGCCAGTTTGAATCTTGCTGAAACGGTCCGAACGCCGTCCTTTTCAATAATGCTCAGTTCGTCGGCATCGGCAGTAAGTACCTCAACCACCTCTGCCGCGGCCCGCTCAGCCTGCTCCTGTGCGTTCTGGTCATCGACTGAAATTGTTGTCCGCCGAAAGAACGCCCAACTTGGCACTTGCGAACGTGCTGTGTCCCAGAATCGTTCGTTGTCCTCGTTCAGAGATTCGTGTTTCCAGAGTATCGACCGGATAGCGAACAGTCGCATGATCTGGTTGAAATCATCCTCGGGAATCTTTCTAAGATGACCCATGTCCGGCATCTCGTCTTCCCAGTAAATGCCGGACACAGGCAACCAAGAGAGCCGCCGCGCGGCATCGGATCTGTACGTGAGCGTTGACAAATACGCGGCGGTGATTTCGCTTAGCACTCTCGTCAAGTACTCAGGCAATTATAGGACGCTGCTAATCGAAACAACTTTTTTAATCAGGCCCCTATCGCTCACAACCTTTTCAAGAAAGCGTTCGCTTCCTCCAACTGCGGAAACAACTCCTCTTCGGCCTGAAACTCCGCCGAATGCACGCACCTCCGACTCCCGCGCAGCCGAACTGGATGCTTCAGGTGCAGCATCTCGTGGTACACGATGTACTCCACGGCGTAGCGGGGAACCAGAAACTGATCAAAGATGCGGCTGATTACGATCGCATTGTGCGCTGGATCGTAGTGGCCGAGGATGCGGCGGGTCTTGGTCGGGCTCCAACTCATGCGCGGGCGACCCAGCAGTCCATGGAAGAAGCGCCGGTTCAGATCCTCGAATACTACGTCGAGATCGTAAACGCGGCCTTTGGGAGAAAACAGCCGTTTGCGTCCCCGCATCTGCCGCACCAGGTGAGCCTTGCGCACAACTTCATGGCTGCCGACGTATTTTCGATAACGCGCCGCGTGGCTACGGTCAATCGGCTTGCGGTACATCTTGGCCAGCAGGATGTGGGCAATGGCTCGTACAACAGCGTCAGGCGCGCCTTCCAGCAGGTCGGACAGCCTTACCAGCAGCCCGCCCTTACGCAGGCGAATCGTGTTGTTGACGTTTGCGAAGCCGAAAAACTCGATCTTCAGGTCTGGCGGCACAGCTTCGGGCCGCAATCGCCGGTGTTCCTCGAGGAAGATCTCGACCAGTCCCTCACGCACAGTGAGCACCGATTAGCATGCGCATGCATTACCACGGATTGTTCTGCGCGATCGTTCACTGGGACCTGCTGCCAGTTTGCTTCGAGTCGGATTTCTTCCGATGCTTGGCCGCCTCTTGCTGCTCAGCCAAGAGCTTGCGATGCTCTTCTGTCGAAGTATTCACCGTATCGAGGGCGTTGGTCAGACTAAATTCGTATTGCATTGTTTCCTCTGCGGGGACGTCGGCCGCGTCCTTCAAGGCGCGCAGCTTGGCCTGGAATTCTGTATCGGCGTCGACGATCACCTTCAAGGGCTTGCGAATGTCGTTCTTGCGATCGATGTAGGTATCGATGTTGTCATTCAATTCGTCGTAGATAAGCAGAAAGTCATCCAGCCTGTCGTGCGTTTGTTGAGGGCGGTTCTTCGTCTTGGGATCGTTACGCATCTGCTCCATGCTGACCAGGCGGGCTCGTGCGAACTGCACGTAGAGAGAGAGCCGCTGCTGAGGCTCCCAGCTGGCGTCGCGGATCTGATCAATCTCCGGCTGGGTAAAGGGATCCCGGTGACGTTGACCCACGGCCGCCGCGGCCACAAGCAATAGCAAACCCAGGCAAGTGCGTGCTCGAAACGAGGAATCAGTCATTTCTTAATCCCTTTCGGAAACATGGCCATCAGCAGATCGTCGCGAATGCGTTGCAGGCGGTCCACCGTGTTCTGGACCTGCTCTTGATCTTCGTGGGAGACAGTGTGTTTGAGGTCAGCCAGTTTGCGGGCCATCTTTCGAATTGCGATCTCGCTTTGTTTTTCGTGCTTGCGCGATTGAATCGCATAGTCGCGGGCCAACTCGGCATATGCGATTACCTCGGCCAGCGCGGCCTTCGCCTGCTCGCTGTCGCCGGCAACATAGAACCTGTCGGCGGCCTCCAGTTGCCGCTCGGATATGTGAATGCACAAGGGTGGACGATCAACGATGCTGGCATTAGCGAGCCGCGCTTTCAGTTCTTCCATTGTGGGTTGCTCGGCGCCAGCCAGCTCCGCAGGCACCACCAGCGCTGATAGCAGCAGGCCTGTGGCCGCAACCCGCCAGCATCGCGAATTTTCCATCCCGAACACTATTGGATTCCACCCGGGCTATTTCTTCGGTTCGATGGCAATAAGCCGATGTTTCGCCTGCCACTCATAGTCAGGATACTTCCCCTTAGCGCTGTTGAGGAAGAGGCGATAGTTTACCGCGGCATTCTTGAAGTCGCGCAGATGATCGTATGCCGACGCCCGCATGAAATATGTGATGGAAACATCCGGCAGTAGTTTGGCCCGCGCATCCAGAGCGCGAATCACGAGTGGATAGTCCTTGTTCTCGCCGGCGGCGAAGGCGAGGCCGCCATACGCCTCTCCAAGATTCGGCTTGAGTTTCACCGCAAGGATGAACTCCTGCTGGGCCTCCTGGAATTTCTTCTCCGGCAGCAGAGCCTCGCCAAGACGACGATGCAGTTCAGCCTCGTTGGGGTGAGCCGCGAGCAAGCCACGATAGGCCGCCTCGGCCAGGTCATTTTTCCCGGCGGTTGCATACAGGTCCGCGAGTTCGCGCTGTGCGGCCTCGTCTCCCTTCCCGAGTTGGAGCCCCGCCTGCAACTCGGCGATGGCGGCGTCCGTTTTGCCCTCGGCAGCTAGCACGCGTCCCAACTGAATGTGAACCGGTGCAGAGTCCGTGTGCGCAGCCACCAACTTGCGCAGATAGTCTTCCGCCTCCGGAAACCGGCGCCCGCGCATGTAGATGTTGGCTAAACCAATGACCGCGTCGACCGATTGCGAGTCGAGCGCAAGCGTTTGCTTGTATTCCTGCTCAGCCTCGGCAAACTTGTTTTCCTGTTCGAGAAGCTGGCCGGCAGAAAGATGCGGCTCCGCTTCTTTGGGTTGAAGCGTTGCAGCGCGCTGGTAGGCGGCGAGGGCCTCATCCGGCTTCGACTTTGCCATCGTCTGAGCTAGTGACAGCCAGGCCCGGTATTGACCTTCGGCGGCGTGACTGGTGGGCTTCAGATGGGTCGCGGCCCGCAGATATTCCTGCGCATCAGGCTGGCCGGTCTTCGCCAGTTGCAGCCCAAGATTCAAAGTCGATTCGAATACATCAGGCTTCGCGGCAACCGACTTGCGATACGCTGCGATCGAATCATCCACCTTGCCCAAAACATTTTCGACAAAGCCAAGATCGAACCACGCCACATAGTTCGCGGGCTCCCGGTCAAGCAGTTTGCGAAGAAGAGGTTCGGCGGCGGCGTAGTCTTTCTTTTCAATCGCAGCTTCGGCCGCTGTGAGTTCGACTGGTTGGGCCGGAGAATCCTCCGGCACCTGAATGTGATGAACGGACCGGTGAGCTGGCGACTTTGATGAGGACTGTGCCGAAGGCGGGCTCGCATCCTGCGCGACTGAGCACGCGCCGAGCGCAAGAGCCAGCAGCACACCCGCGAGAAGTTTACTTGCTCCCATTGGAACGCGACGCTCCATTACTACTGCCCGTGCTATTGCCATTCAACAGCCTGGCCAGATACTTGCCCGTGTAAGAACCGGAGATCTTGGCGATCGCTTCCGGCGGACCCATTCCCACGATTTTGCCGCCCCGCGCTCCGCCCTCCGGACCCAGGTCGATGACCCAGTCGGCGGTCTTGATCACTTCCAGATTGTGTTCGATCACAAGGATGGAGCCCCCTGCATCGATAAGACGGCGGAAAGCTGCCAGGAGTTTGCTCACGTCGTCGAAATGTAGTCCAGTCGTAGGTTCGTCAAAGATATACAGCAGACGCCGCCTCCGGCGAGTTTCGTCCGGCCGCGCAGCGCTGGGCCGCCCAATCTCACGAGCCGCAGGCTGAAGATGCGCTGCCAGTTTCATGCGCTGTGCCTCGCCGCCTGACAAAGTTGTCGCCGATTGCCCCAGCCGCAGGTATCCCAGCCCAACCTCCTCCAGCACACGCAGCTTTTCGGTCACCTTGGGCACTTCCGCAAAAAACTTAAGCGCCTCTTTCACTGTGAGGTTCAATACTTCGTGAATATTCTTGCCGCGATAGCGAACCTCGAGTACCTGCGCCTTATACCGCGTACCTTTACACTCTTCGCAAATCAATTCAACGTCTGCGAGAAACTGCATCTCCACCGTAACCGTGCCGTCGCCTTGACAAGTCTCGCACCGCCCGCCGGGAATGTTGAAGGAAAAGTGCCCGGAGGTGAAGCTCCGCTTCTTGGACTCAGGTAGCGTCGAAAAAAGATCGCGAATGGCATCAAACGCCTTGATGTAGGTCACGGGGTTTGAACGCGGAGTCCTTCCGATCGGGGATTGATCGACCAGCACCACTTCGTCAACAAACTGGTCGCCCTCCAGGCTTTCCCATGTAGCCGCGCCACGCGCCGGGCCCAGGGTCTGCTGCTTCTTGGCTTCTCCCAGGGCTTGATAAAGAACCTGGTGCAGCATCGTAGACTTGCCGGAGCCGGAGACGCCCGTGATCGCCACCAGCATCCCCAACGGAATGCAGATGTCAACGCCCTTCAGGTTGTTAGCTCGCACGCCCTTGATCCTGATCTGCTGTACTCCTGGCTGGCGGCGCACCGCCGGTATTTGGATACGCAAGTCTTCGGAGAGATAACGGCCCGTGAGCGAAGAGGGATTCCGCAGAATCTCTTCGTAGGTTCCCGCGGCCACCAGCTTGCCGCCATTTTCTCCCGCCCCCGGTCCGAGGTCGAGAATCCGGTCCGCCGTGCGCATGATGTCAGGATCGTGCTCCACCACCAGGATCGTGTTCCCCAAATCGCGCAAGTCTTGGAGGATCTTGATCAGGCGGTGCGTGTCGCGGCTGTGCAGCCCGATCGAGGGCTCGTCCAGCACGTAGAGCGTGCCCACCAGCCGCGATCCCAGCGACGTAGCGAGTTGAATGCGCTGAGCTTCGCCTCCCGACAGCGTGGAGGCCAGCCGGTCGAGCGTCAGATACTCCAGGCCCACGTCGTTGAGAAATCGCAAACGTTCGCGGATTTCCTGCAAAAGCCGCTCAGCAATCTCGGCTTCCTCCGGGCTCAACTGAACCCCCGCAAAGAATGTCGCCGCATCCTCCACCGTCATGGCGCAGACTTCGCAAATGTTCTTCCCGTCGATCTTGACTTGACGGGCTTCCAGGCGCAGGCGCGTGCCCCGGCACTCGGGACAAGTCGAATATCCACGATAACGGCTCAAAAACACGCGGATGTGCAGTTTGTATTTCTTCCGCTCCAGATACTGAAAGAACCCGCGTACACCGAGAAATTTTCCATCTCCATCCAGGATGAGTTCCTGTTGTGCGGCGTCGAGCTCCACCCACGGTACGTCGAGCGGAATGTCCTCCTGCTTGGCAAAGCGCTTCATGTCCGTGAACAGGGGCCGGTACTTGGGCTTGTTCCACGGATCAATCGCGCCTTCGCCAAGCGATTTCGTTTTGTCTGGGATGACCAGATCGAGATCGAAGTCGATCGTGTTTCCAAATCCCTGGCAGCGCGGACACGCCCCATACGGATTGTTGAACGAGAACAACCGCGGCTCTGGCTCTTCATAGCGCAGATTGCAGACCTTACACTCGAAGCGCTGGGCAAAACGCAACTGGCGCGCCGGCTGATTATTATGCGGCGGCAGATCGAAGATTACTTCGCCAGACTCCCGGTACGCAGTCTCCACCGCATCCACGATCCGAGTGCGCGACTCCGCGGAGACCGTAAGCCGGTCCACCAGCATAAACACCGGCTGGTCGAAACGAATATCCAGAAGCGATTCTGGGGTGGAAAATTCACACACCTGCCCCGCCTGATACAGTCTGTTGAAGCCAGCCTTGCGCAAGTCGAACAGCCGAGCCTTGAGCTGATCGGTTAGCCCGGAGTCCGGAGCGGAAGTTTTCTTGGACTTACGCCCGCGTGGCGCCTTCTTGTCAGCTTCCTGCGGCGCAGCTACCGCTGGCTGCAAAGGAAAAACAACTTGCACCCGCGTGTCCGGATCGAGGGCCAAAACAGCGTCGGCAATTTCGTCGACCGTATCTTTTTTTACTTCACGGCCGCAGTTCACACAATAAGTGCAGCCGACCCGGGCAAACAGCAGCCGCAGATAGTCGTAAATCTCGGTCGCAGTGGCCACCGTCGAGCGCGGATTCCGAGTCGTGTTCTTCTGCCGGATCGCCACCGCCGGAGCGATGCCATCAATCGAATCCACGTCCGGCTTCTCGATGCGCTCCAGAAACTGCCGCGCATAAGCCGACAGCGACTCCACATACCGCCGCTGCCCCTCCGCATAAATTGTGTCGAAGGCAAGGGAAGACTTGCCCGAACCCGAGACCCCGGTAACAACTGTTAGCGTATTGTGCACAACCTCAAAGTCAATGTTCTTGAGGTTGTGCACGCGGGCCCCGCGAACAACAATGCTTTCCGTGGGTAGTGAGTCAGACATCGGGTAAGTAAGCCGCCAGCCCCTCATTGCGCGCTGGGAGGGTCCCCAGCCGCCTCAGAGAGTGCTGCCGAATCTTTTATTATAAAGCACAGCATTGGTTAGAAAGCACCGCTTCGCGGCGAGGGTAAAGCAAGACACAGTCCTGGTGGGAACCGAAAACGTGAGATTCGTATCAGGGCATGCCTTCAGGCGTGCCGCAAATGCTCAGAGGAGATCGCGCCTTCAGGCGCTGCAGGGTGGGAGGAGCTCTTAAGCGGCCACCTAGTCCGGATCCTGATCCCGCCGCTTTCCATACCGGAAAGCCAGCCCGACGCCAACCACCATAATTCCAATAGGTGGAAGCAACAGCACCAGAACTGCCCAGTTGAGCGCCTGCTGGCCCTCCTTGGGCGTGGCCTTTGCATTCGCATTACACATCGCGCAGCCCTGTCCGAAAGCCGGTAGAGCAACAAAACAAAGCACGGCCAGCAACGCAAGAGCCCGAACTTTGCCATAAAGACACTTCATCACGATTCCTTAATTCTACTTTACGCCCAACCGAAGGATGCGGCCCGCGTCCGGGAAAAAGAAGAAGTACATAATCACAAAGCAACCCGTCACCGCGATCACGAGCATCCAGCGCATCAGCGCCTTTTCAAACTTCAAGTGCATGAAGTAGCCAATGATCAGCGCCGACTTGATCACCGACAGCACCAGCAGCACTTCCAGCATGCGCACTGGCTGGAATATCTGCCTGTACCCGAGCCAGACCTCCACCCCGGTCAGAACCAGCAACGCGCCCCAGACCCAGAAATACTGGCCCTTGCTATCGTCGTGCTTCGCCACATCGTGCATCGTGCTCCCCTTTTACCACCGTTGTCATCCTGAGCGCGTTCTTTGCGCGAAGGACCTATGCAACCTGCCTGGACTACCCAGCGTTCCCGGTTCCCACCAAGTCCCAACCGCGCTAGATTTTCGTCGACATTAAATAAACCAGGGGGAAGATAAACATCCACACTAAATCGACAAAGTGCCAATACAAGCCGGATACTTCGACATCATGCGCGTCATAGTCTTTCGGCTTCAGGAAAAGAATCACGCTCGAAACGATCAGCCCGATCAGCAGCGCGTGGACGCCATAATGAAAAACATTATCCGATGGAATCATCAAATATCCCGCCAGCCAGATCACTCCCAGAATCGGCAGAAACCATTTGCGCAGGGCCACCACCCCCAGATAAATCACGCCAATCGTCACGTGCAGCATGTGCATGGCAGTGAGGCCGAAGAATGTCGCCGGGAACTGTGGCACGCCTTGCGAGACCGTGGCAAACTCACCAGCACCCTGCCCGGCAGACTTCGGAAATACCGGCAACGTTAATCCCTCGTGGATCAACTTGGTCCACTCCATTCCGTGCAGAACAATAAACGCCGTGCCGAATGCCATGGTTGCCAGCAGCCAATTGCGCGTCCAGGCCCTGTCACCCCGCTGCGCCGCAAACACTCCGAGCACCATGGTCAGCGAACTCGAAAGCAGGCAAGCCGTCATGATGGTCGCGTTTATGATGCTGTCCTTGCCAAACGGCGTAGGCCACGCGGTATAGATGCGGTTGTAGCTGAAGGCAAACAGGAGCGCTCCGAACGTCAACGAGTCGGAGGCCAGAAACAGCCACATTCCAACCTTTTTTGAATAAGCCCCAAACAGCGGAGCCTCAAACTCGCCCGCAAGTCCGTGCCCGGCAGCGGCGTTATGTTGCAGCGTGGCGTCAGCCATCCCCGAATTTCCCCTTTCCAGTCATCGCACAAACGTCAAAAGAGCAAAAACGTAAATCCACAGCACCGCCATAAAATGCCAGTACCAGGCCGCGACATCGACCACGATCCGCCGCCCCTCGATGGGCTTATGCAGCAGGGAAGTGATGCCTGCCCACAGCAGCGCAATGATCCCCCCCGCCAGATGCACCGCATGGACCGCAGTCAACAAATAAACGAAGGAACTGCTCGGGTTAGTGGCGACGAAGAATCCACGGCTCTTCAGTTCGCCCCACGCGATCCACTGTCCCACCAGAAATCCCAAACCAAGAACCACCGTCACGCCCAGCCAGGGGAAGTCTCTCTCCTCGCCCAGAGACACCCCCGGAATCGACTGCACCGGAGCCAGCGCTGCCCGCCGGGCAATACCCCGGCGTGCGCCTTCCATGGTCAAACTGCTGATCAGCAGGATCGCCGCGTTGATGGCCAGCAGCACCCAAGGCAACTGCACTCCGCCCCAGTCGCGCAGGTAAGTGCGGCTGGCGTCATCGAACGTAGGCAAGCCTCGCCGCACAATCAACGCACTGGTCAGAGAAACAAACACCATGCCGACGGTTGTGATCGCGCAGATCAGTCCCAGCCGCGCCCGCCGCAGCCGCGCGCCATAATTCGGCAAACCAGAATCCTGGAAGCCTCCATCATCCCCGCCGCCGTTCGGAGGCGCAGGCCGGTCTCCGCCCCGGCCCAGCTGATTCATCGGTGTGCTTGGAGTCAACGTCGCCATAAGTAATTCGAACAGCCTGCAATGCGTCAGATTCCTATCAGGGTATGCCTTTCGGCATACCGCAAAGCGGCACGAACTAGCCCGCCTCTTGAGGCGCTGCCATGTTACTCAGTGCCCCGAGCCCACCGGCGGATCCGTTTGCATCACATAATCCTTATCCGCTCCCGGAACTCCGTACTCATACGGCCCGTTATGCACCACCGGAGTTACGCCCCCAAAGTTGTCATGCGGCGGAGGCGTTGCCGTGGTCCATTCCAGCGTCGTCGATTCCCACGGATTATCACTGGCCTTGGGCCCTTTAAACATGCTCCAGAACAGATTGATCACAAAAATGAACTGCGCCGCGATCGTAATGATGGCCGCGTAGGTCATGAACTGATGAAGCGGCATCAGCTTCTGCAGGTACGCTACTTCCGTATATTGCGAGTACCGCCGCGTCCCTCCAGCCATGCCCAGGTAGTGCATCGGCATGAAGATCGCGTAAGTTCCGGTGAGCGTGATCAGGAAGTGGATCCTTCCCCACGTTTCATTCATCATCCGCCCAAACATTTTCGGGAACCAGTAATACGTCGCTGCAAACATTCCGAAGATCGCCGCCACGCCCATGATCAAGTGAAAGTGACCGACGACGAAATAAGTGTCGTGCAATTGAATGTCGAGCACCGGCTGCGCTAGAAACGGTCCACTCAATCCGCCGGACACAAAAAGGGAAACGAACCCGATCGCATACAACATCGGCGTGTGGAAGCGAATGCGCGCCTTATACATCGTCCCCAGCCAGTTAAACGTCTTGATGGCCGAGGGCACGCCGATGCACATGGTCAGCAGCGAGAAGGCAAACGCCGAGTACGGGCTCATGCCGCTCATGAACATGTGGTGGCCCCAAACCATGAACCCGAAAAAGCCAATCGAGAGCATGGCATAAACCATAGCCTTGTAGCCGAAGATCGGCTTGCGTGAGAACGTCGAGAGAATCTGCGACGTCACGCCCATGCCCGGCAGAATGGCGATATACACCTCGGGATGCCCGAAGAACCAGAACAGATGCTGCCACAGCAGCGGTGAGCCGCCCTTGTGCCCCATGATCTGCCCGTTCACCACGATAAGCGGCACGTAAAAACTGGTGCCTAAGTTGCGGTCCATCAGCAACAGGATGCCGGCCGACAGCAGCACTCCGAACGCCAGCAACCCAAGAATCGCCGTAATGAACCACGACCACACGGTCAGCGGCATGCGCATCATGGTCATGCCCTTGGCCCGCATGTCGAGCGTGGTGGTGAGGAAGTTCAACGCGCCCATCAGCGACGCTAAACAAAAAATCGCAATGCTCGTGATCCACAAATCCGCGCCCAAACCCTCGCCCGGACCTGTCGACTGCACGGCGCTCAGCGGCGGATATCCCGTCCAGCCATGCAGCGGAGCCCCTCCAGGAACAAAGAAGGCCGCGAGCATCACCATGAAAGCTACAAACGTCGTCCAGAACGAAAGCATGTTCAGCACCGGAAACGCCATATCCGGCGCTCCAATCTGAATCGGCAGAAAGTAATTTCCAAATCCGCCCTGCGGCGCGGTGGTCAGGACGAAGAACACCATGATCGTGCCGTGCATGGTGAACAGCATGGTGTACATTTCCGGCTTGATCTCACCCACGAAGGGCAACACCGCATTCGGCCAGTACAGATGAATGCGCATGAGCAGCGACAAATACATCCCCACCCACACTGCTGCGAGCGCCAGGAAGAAATACTGAAGACCAATGATTTTGTGATCGAGGCTGAAAATATATTTTCGAATGAACCCCTGAGGGGCCGCATGCGCGTGAGCGGTTGCCGAGGTTGCCATTTATTGTTTCTCCGCCTCCCGTGCCGCCAGCCATTTGTCAAAATCTTCCTGGCTGACGACGTGTACCATGCCGTGCATTTTGTAGTGACCCAGGCCACAGAGTTCGGCGCACGCAATTTCATACTCGCCAATCGCTGTGGGCTTGAAGTGCATGTGAATGTTGAGTCCAGGGACCGCATCCTGCTTGAAGCGCAACGAAGGCACAAAGAAACTGTGGATCACGTCCACCGAGCGCAGGCTAACATCGACCTCGCGGTCGACCGGCAGGTACATCGTGCCCGTGACCACATCATCCTTCGCCGCCGGATCGGCAGTGTTCAGCCCCACCGCAGCTTCGCCACCTGCCGAGGGATCCATCAACTTAACGCTGGTCCCGCCGTATTTCCCGTCCGGTCCCGGATAGCGGAAGTACCAGGCAAACTGCATGCCCGTGACCTCAACCTGCACTGCGCCCGGTCCAGCCTGATCAAACCGCTGGCTGGCCCACACCCGGCTGCCCATCAGGTTCAAGCCGACGAAAAGAACCGTGGTTAGCACCGTCCACACCACTTCCAGTTTCACATTGCCGTGCGAATAATCCACCGGCGGAGACGAAGGCTCTTCCCGGTATCTCCACGCGAAGTAGCCTAGGGACAGTTGCGCCGCCAGAAAAACAATTCCCATCAATACGAACGTGAGGGCGAATTGTCCGTCGATAAAGCCTGCGGCTTCGGCGGCCCCAACCGGCAGATACCATGTCTTTGCGACAAAGAAGTACGTGCTGGCGAAAGTGATCAGCCAGATGACGATCAGTAACGCGAGGCCCATTCCCCAGTCCTCCCCGACAAGAAACGACGCGAAACGATTTCCCCACCACGGTTGCCGCGTCCAACAGCGCGATCAACGGTCGGCGGCGAGTTTACCACAGCCCCTTGAGGATAATGCTCAAGAAAAAAATCAGCCACTGATTTCACAGATTCCCACTGATAAATTCTAAAACGAAAACCAGATACGGAATTACCCTGTGCCCCTCTGTGTCCCCGGTGGTGAGGCCCTTGTTTTTCTTGATCCGTGGAAATCCGCGCAAATCCGTGGCTGAAATGTCTATTTCTCCCGCCACTCCGGTACCCTCCTCGGAGTCCAGGGCGCTCCAGCAGCCTCCATATCTTTCTCCAGCTTAGCAAGATCAACTTCAACCAGCGCATGAAGTTTACCCAACTCCTCGGCAAACTCCCCAGCAGCAATATTGTAATCGTCAACGTGATTCTGTGTCGGCTTCGCGAGGGCGAAGCGCTCACCTTCCATGATGATGTTCACGCGGTCGTTGATCGAAGACGGCACTGGCTCGTTGCGCTTCTGCATCTCCGTATCTCCCCGCAGCGCGCGCAAGATCGCGCGATTACGCTGCTCGATCAAATCAGCCGCCGCGCTCAGTTGCTTCTCCGCCGCAGGCGTCTCCCGCAACGCCCCTCGAATCGCCTTCAGTCGCGCATCCACGTCCTCGGCCGTGTGCAGTGCGCCCGAAACTGCCCGATAAAGCCGAGCCACCTTCCGCTGGAACTCCTCCCGCTCAGCCCGGTCGCCCGCACTCAGCGATGACGCACCGTCGGCTACAACTTTGAAGTTCTGCGGCCCAGCCAACTCCGCAACCGCCCCATCTACTTTCTGGAACAATCGTACCGAGTAGTTTCCCGAAATCACCAGCGGACCTTTCGCTCCCGCCGGCGGAAAGTCCTCGCCCTCCTCGGTATGCTCGCGCAACGAAACTGCGGGATAACGCAGGTCCCACGCCGCCCGCTGGAAGCCCGAGTCGATACTGCCCTCCACCCGCCGAATTGGAGCGCCCGATTCGTCATAAACCACAAAGTACACTTCAGGCTTCGCCTCTTGCGCCTCGGCTCGCAGTTCATCATTCGTCGGATAAGGCAGCGTCTGGTTCTTCTTCGCCGCTTCTTTCTCAGCATCCTGCCGTTTTTCCTTCTTCGTCTTCCGCTTCTCTTTCAAATAAGCGGTGAACACCGCCCCATAGGGAGGGTTCTCTGCCGTGTAAAACGCGTCCCCCTGAAACGCTTTCTTCGGACCGCCCAGCGGATGCCGCTCGATGTACAGCAACGAATCCTTCACCGGAAACAAAGCTGCAGGCTGCTCCAACGATTCCGCCTTGATCTGCCGCAGCGACGAAATATCGTCGAGCACGTAGAACCCGCGCCCGAAGGTTGCAATCGCCAGATCCCCTTCGCGAGCCTGCATCACCATATCGCGCACCGCTATCGTCGGCAGTCCGCCCTTAAGCTGCACCCAGTGCTGCCCGCCGTCGACGGTAAAGAACGCTCCGAACTCGGTTCCCGCGAACCACAGATTGGCGTTCACCGTGTCTTCCGCAAATGCCAGCACAGAACCATTTTCTGGTAAGCCCCCGGCGATCGAAGTCCACGTCTTGCCCGCATCCGTCGATCGCAACAGGTAAGGTTTGAAGTCTTCATTCTTGTGATTGTCGAAGGCGGCGTAAACCGTGTTGACATCGTGCTGCGACGCCGCCAGCCGGCTCACATAAGTCGTCTCCGGAACTCCGTCAAACTTGTCGTACTTCGTCCAACTCTGCCCGCCATCGCCAGTGACTTGAATGAGCCCATCGTCGGTGCCCAGGTAGATCAGCCCTTCTTTTTTTGGAGACTCCGACAACGCAACAATGTTCCCATAGAAAGACGTTGACGCGTTCTTGGCCACCGCGTCCGGATTCCACACTTTCCCCATCACTGGCAGCTTGTTGCGGTCAGTCTGGCGCGTAAGGTCGGCGCTGATCGCCTTCCAGGTGTCGCCCCGGTCATCGCTGCGAAAAAGCTTATTCGCCGCAAAATAAAGCCGCGTGTGCGAGTGCGGACTAATGATCACCGGCGAATCCCAGTTCCACCGCAGCGGAGGCTCTCCCTTGCCTTCCTGCGGCTGCAGCACCAGTTCCTGGCCCGTCGGCTTGTCGTAGCGCACCAGCACGCCGTACTGCGATTCCGAATAAATCGTGTTTGGATCCACCGGATCTACCACCGACCGGAACCCATCCCCGCCAGTAGTCACGAACCAATCCGAATTTACGATGCCATTGATGTTGCGCGTGCGCGACGGTCCGCACCACGAGAAATTATCCTGCGTTCCGCCGCAGACGCTATAGAAGGGAAGTGCGTTGTCGACCGCCACGTCATAGAACTGCACCGTAGGCAGGTTCGCCTTGAACTCCCAATTCTTGGCATCATCCCAGGTCTCGGCGATCCCGCCATCCGACCCCAGCAGCCAGTGCTTCGTATTCTCCGGATCGATCCACAGCGCATGATCATCTCCGTGATGATTCGTCTCCTCCACTTTGTGCAGGGTCTTCCCGCCGTCCAGCGACTCGCGCATCGTTACGCTCATTACGAAAATACGATCCACATTCTTCGGATCGGTAACAACCCGCGCGTAATACATCGCTCCCGCATCGAATTCATTCTTCCGATCCCAGGTCGCGCCGCGGTCGTCTGACCGGAAAATTCCGCCCTTGCCATCGGCCGCCTCAATCGTGGCATACACTACGCTCGGATCAGCCGGAGAAACTGCCAGCCCGATCCGCCCTATATCAACCGTGGGCAGACCAGATTTCAGTTTGTTCCAGGTGGCCCCGGCGTCCGTAGATTTGTAAATCGCACTCTCCGGCCCGCCATCGATCAGCGTGAACACATGCCGCCGCCGCTGGTAAGCCGCCGCATAAACAATGTCCGGATTCGACGGATCAATCGCCACATCCCCCACGCCCGTGTTCTCGCTGATGGTAAGCACCGCCTTCCACGTCTTTCCTCCGTCCGCCGACTTATACAGCCCGCGATCGCCGCCCGGCCCCCACAGAGGCCCTTCCGCCGCCACGTACACAACTTTCGAATCCCGCGGATCGACCACCACCCGGCCGATGTGCTCCGACTTCTTCAGCCCCAGATTCTGCCAATTCTTCCCGCCATCGTCAGACCGATAAATCCCGTCCCCATAACCCACGCTGCGCTGGCTGTTGCTCTCGCCAGCCCCAACCCACAGCACCGCCGGATCATTCGGATCAAGCGTGACCCATCCAATGGAATACGATCCCTCCTTGTCGAACATCGGAGTCCAAGTCGTGCCGTCGTTCACCGTCTTCCAAACTCCGCCCGAAGCGACGCCCACGTAATACTCGAACTTGTTCTTGGGATTCACCGCAATAGACATCACCCGACCCGAAGCCACCGCCGGCCCGATCAGACGAAACTTCAGCCCGGAAAAAGTGTCGGCCGTCATCCCGCCCTTCTTCTCTTCTTTATCTTTATCCTTATCCTTGGCCTCGTCCTTCCTCTCGCTCTTCCCTTGACCCTTCCTTTGATCTTTCTTGACCGGCTGGGCCGTGGTGGAAGCCATCGGTTTCTTGTCCACATCTTTCTCCTGACCCGACCCTGATGCAGCGAAGCCCATTAGCGGAAACGCGAGGACAAAGGTCAGGCAGGTTGCGATGACAAAAAAAGAACGCTTTCGGGTGGCGCAGCGCTTCAGCGCTGCGATCAGCGCCTTCCTGTTGAACCTGGCTTTAGCCCCCGAGGTACTCAGCACAGAACTTTCAGCAGTCGGTCGGTTTAATTTCACAAAGCGCTCCCATCGAAAGATTTCCAAAACCGGATATGTATACAGGATTCCGGCCAAAGAGAGAAGCGGCCCGCTGACATGCACTGGGCTTTTCTTTGCGCCCTTTGCGCAACCTTAGCGACCTTTTGCGGTTAAAAGCTTTTGGTCTAAGCCAGCAGATCCCAGCCGCAGGTTAAAATCAATCCCATGCCACCGAAGTCTCAAGGCCACGACACCCGCTTCGTCAAAATGCAAAAGAACGACTGCTTCGTCTGTGGCCCCAACAACCGGGAAGGCATGCGTCTGAAGTTCATCCTCGACGAGAACCGCCAAACCTTCGTCTGCCGCTTCCGCCTCAGCAAGCGCTACACCGGACCCCCGGGCCACTGCCACGGCGGCATCATCGCCTCCATCCTCGACGACGCCATGGGAAAGGTGAACAAGCTGCACCATGTCATCGCGCTTACCAGGGAGATGACGGTCGAGTACCTCAAGCCCGTCCCGCTGCACAAGCCCCTGCGCGTCGAAGGCCGCGAGATCAAAGTCCGCGGACGAACCCACGTCAACGCCGCCGAAATCCTGAACGACAAGGACGAAGTCCTCGCCCGCAGCCGCGGAATCTTCATCGCCATCGACCCCGAACAAATGTTCAAAAAGTACGTAGAACGCTGATCGACCCAGACTTACCCCGCGCTCCTCTGTGCCCCCTGTGGTTAAAGGTTTCGCCGCCGCCACCCGGTGGAGGCTCGCAGGGGTACCGCGAATCGTGAACGCGCTGTAAAATAAACGCAGGTTCGCTGATAGCTGACAGCTGAAAGCTGAAAGCTGGTTCCCAGAAAAGAGTCCACCATGTCGCAAAACAACGGTAGCAACACCAGTCTCCGCCTCAAGACCGGCCTCGCCGAAATGCTAAAGGGCGGAACGATCATGGACGTGACCAACGCCGAGCAGGCTTCTATCGCTGAAAAAGCTGGCGCCGTCGCCGTTATGGCGCTTGAGCGCGTGCCGGCGCAGATCCGCGCCGAGGGGGGCGTGGCGCGGATGGCTTCGCCTAAGAAGATTCGCGAGATCATGGCTACTGTGTCCATCCCTGTGATGGCGAAGTGCCGCATTGGGCATTTTGCTGAGGCGCAGATTTTGCAGGAACTCGGCGTCGACTACA
>Ga0210404_10000458_pt1 | contig 21391 bp, 24 predicted proteins | sample IncBWH28MmetaG_FD_155455 | JGI IMG/M metagenome (GOLD analysis project Ga0210404, IMG submission 155455) | Forest soil microbial communities from Barre Woods Harvard Forest LTER site, Petersham, Massachusetts, United States - Inc-BW-H-28-M | ecosystem: Environmental > Terrestrial > Soil >... | reverse complement strand
TCCCAATAACGCATGATCTCGTAAGTGCGGCGTCCGTAGAGGAGGCCCGTCAGGCCACGCATCACCTCCATGAAGTGACGGCCGACCGCGGGCCCAGGCGGCCCCAGCTTCATGTGGTCCACGTAGCCATCGAGGGACTGCATCAATCCGTAGACAAGTTTTGCCATGCTGCAAATCCCTTTGGAGTGCGGCGGCTTGCTTGCCCTGAGCTTCGAAGGGACGCCGCTTTCCCGCAGCGAAAATCAGCCGAGCTGCCGGGGAGCGCCATTCTATGCGAAATTGGCTGCGTTCGGCTCCCGCTAATACCCGCTTCTCCGGTTACCGCGTTTATCAGGACTTGGGTGCGCTGTGAAGGTCTCGCCATATCACTATCAGCCAAAGCACGCACAGAGTCGAAAGGACCAGCAAGACGTTACGGAAAGAAAGTCCAAAGAAGGTGATGACAACCCACCCAATAGCTGCGATAAGCCCGAATATTGCAGCGTTCTTTCGCGAAAAAAACATTACGCCGATGGTATACGCGCCGGGTGTCCTTTGTAAACTTGCCCGACGGGAAAATGAAACAACCCGCTGGCCGTAATTGCCATTTGTCCGGTAAGCGTTAATCAGGACTTAAGGCTAGAAATCGTGTCGCCGTGTTAGACTCTGCGAAATGAGCCAGCAACAACACAAATCACGCACGGAAGGAGTCTTTTCTATTCTGGTGATGGAGTTCTCGCGCGAGAATTGCCCGTTTTCCACTCGAGACCACACTTGGAAGCAATTTCACACCTTTAGAAATGCAGTAATGGATATTCTGGCGTCCTACGGCACTGTTGGACCAACTGGGAAGATGCCTATTCTCGACAGTTGCGAAGAATCCATAGAGCAGTGGCGGGGTGGTGATAAGAAACCCGATTTCTTTGTTGTCGATGACGACATGTATGGGTTGAGCGTCCGTGTGGAAGCGTCTTGGACTCTCGTCAAGCCAGCCCTACTCGAAGAGTTGGCTATGTTCCTGAAACAGTGTCAGGAATGGTGCGTGTACCTCGCCCTGATTAAAGGCGGCTTATTCATATTCCATGACCGAATCCTGTATGAAGGAACATTCTTCGCCGGTTGTTGCTCCGTCGAAGATTTCTATCTCCGCTGTAGTACAAATGCCTGATAAGTCGGCCAGCTCAACCGGTCGACGCAACACTATCCTGCATGGGCGCGCCCTCTTGCACTGAGCGAAGCGAATGTGTCGTCTTTTCGGGGTGCTCGCGGATTTTCACGCCGAGCGCCACCCGTTTCCCAATTTCGATTTTGGAATTTCGCTTCTCTACCCGAAGATGTCTTTGACCTTGTCAAAGATCGAGGAGTTGCGGTCCGCTGGCTTGTTGTCGACTCGTATCGTGTAGCCAAGCTGTTCCATCAATTTGCGCTGCTCGCGTGTGAGCTTCGTCGGCGTCAGTACGCGGACGTGATAATACAAATCGCCTTTGCCGCCGCCACGCGGGTCTGCCAGACCTTTGCCTTTGATGCGAAAAACGGCGCCGCTCTGCGTGCCTTCGGGAATCTTGAGTTTTTCTTCGCCCGCCAAGCCCGGAACCTGGAGCTCAGTGCCAAGCGAAGCTTGAGCGATGCTCAGCGGGATGGTGCAATACAAATCGGCGCCGCGGCGTTCAAAGAAAGGATGCTCTTTGACTTCCAGGACGACGTAGAGATCGCCTGCAGGGCCGTTGTTCGGGCCGGGCTCGCCTTCGCCGGCAACGCGCAGGCGAGTTCCGGTGTCCACTCCGGGCGGTATGCGCAGCTCGATGGTCTTTTCGCGTTCGAAGCGACCTTGCCCGCGACACTCGGGGCAACGCTCGCGCACGATTTGTCCCGCGCCCTGGCAAGCGGGGCACGTTCGCGTAATGGTGAAGAATCCCTGTTGGTAGGCCAACTGGCCGCGACCCGCGCAGGTTTGGCACGCGACAACGCCAGTCCCCTTCTTCGCGCCCGTGCCGTTGCAGGCTTCGCAGAATTCTTGCCGCGGCAGTTTGATTTTCGTCGCCACACCACCAGCAGCTTCTTCAAACGTCAGCGACATGTCGTACCGCAGGTCGGCGCCACGTTGCGCCCGGGTGCGCCCGCGGCGTCCGCCGCCTCCGAACAGATCTTCGAAGCCGAAAAAATCGCCAAAGATGTCGTGGAAATCCTGGAAGACGGTGTTGTCAAAACCCTGGCCCATGCCAGAGCTGGAAAGACCGGCGTGGCCGTAGGTATCGTAGACCTGTCGCTTCTGCGGGTCGCTCAGGACGCTATAGGCTTCGGTGCATTCGCGGAATCTTGTCTCCGCTTCTGTTTTATTTTCCGGATTGCGATCCGGATGCCATTTCAGCGCCGCCTTGCGGTAGGCGGACTTGATCTCATCGACCGCAGCGGTCCGAGAAACGGACAGCACTTCGTAATAATCGCGTTGATGTCCCTTGGCCATGAAAACTCTCAAGCTCCTTTAATTTACTGCTTCCTTCGATGCGGGATTCGGATGGACCGCTACACGCACCATCGCCGGACGCAAGACGCGCCCATGAAAAACGTATCCGGGTTGGAACACTTGCAAAATGGTGCCATCAGCGTGCTCCGTGGTTTCCGCGCGATCGACGGCCTGATGAAGATGCGGATCGAATGGCTTGCCTACGGGATCCATGCGTTCGGCTCCCAGCCGCGTCAAGTTGTCGAGGAGCTGCTTGTAGATGAGCTCGAAGCCTTTGCGATAGGTCTCGTATTCCGCTTCGCGATGGGCGGCCAGGGCATTTTCAAAACTGTCGATCACCGGGATCAAACCTTCGATAACACGAGCGGTGGAGCGCTTGGAATCTTCCGAGCGCTCTTTCTCGATGCGTTTGCGGTAATTGTCGAAGTCTGCTTGGCGCCGGAGCAGCGTCTGCCGCAGATCGTCTAGGTCAGAAGATAGCTTCGAAAGTTCGGCGTCGGCCTTTGCCGAATCCGCGGCAACGGCTTTGGCCTCGGCGGACTGTTCGAGTTCCGAGCTATCCACGTTGGTGTTCACGTTGATCTTCACTTCTTTGTCACGCGGTCCCATGCTTCTCCTGTGTCCCTCGATTATTCAATTTTATTCAGCGATTCGCTGAAGAGCTGCGCGACGTACGCCACCGCGGTCATGGCGCGCTCATAATGCATCCGCGTCGGCCCGAGCACGCCAAGCGAACCTTGCACCAGATCGTTGCGCGTGTAAGCGGCGCTGATCAGCGCCAGATTTTCTCCCGACTGCGAAATTTCTTTAACGCCGATCTGGACGTGGACCGGCTCGGGTGTTTCGATGCACGCGTTCAACATGGTCACCAGACGATGTTTTTCCTCAATGGCTGCCAATAGATCCCGCAGTTGCGCTTGGTCCGCAAATTCCGCGGCGCCCACAATTTGTGGAGTGCCCTCGACGTGAACGTGAAGCGCGGATTCGTCTCCGAGCACCGCGGGATCGCACAACGAAAGCGCGCTCTGCACGATGCCCTCGTAACGTTCGCGCTCGGTCGCCAGCTTTTGCAAAAGATCGCCGCGGATAGCTTCAAGCGTCCATCCAGAATAATGTCGGTTCAAAAAATCTGCGGTTGCATCCAGTTCGACCTGCGTGAAAGGCCGGTGCGGCCGCAAAATCTTGTCGCGCGTATTTCCGCCCGGCGAAATCAGTACGACAACCACGCGGCCGTCCGGCAGCAACCACATGCGCGCGTGCTCCAAAACGGTTTTGCTCAGCGGCGGCGAAACAATGATTCCGAGCCCGTTCGAAACTTCCGCCAGAATGTGCCCGGCGCGCTCCGTGATTTCCGAAGCGCTGGTGGCTCCGCTCATTTCACGCTGAATCCATTCGCGATCGCTCACGGTAATGGTAGCCTGCGACGCAATTTCTTGCGCAAAAAAACGGTAAGCAGCGGCAGTGGGCACGCGCCCCGCCGAAGTGTGCGGCTGATACAAAAATCCGCCATCCTCCAGGTCCGCCATCAAGTTTCGAATCGTCGCCGTGCTGAGCGTCTCTTCGAATCGCTTCGAAATTGCCCGCGAAGAAACCGGCTCCCCCGTTTCGATATATGTGCGGACGATGTCGGCCAAAATTTGGCGGTTGCGGCGTTCCTGTAGGGCTGAATTCCTCATAGCAGCACTCTACTCCTAGTGCTAACGAGCGCTACCTTCTATTGTAGGAACGGTGCCGCGCAGCGTCAACGCGTTCGAATGGGCTAGGCATTATCGATTTGGGCGCGTTCGAATGGGCTAGGCATTGTCGATTTGGGCGCGCTGGAGTTTGTCGGAGTAATCGATGTAGACGGTTTTCCACTCGGTGAAAAAATCGATGGCGGCGATGGCGGCTTCGCGGTGGCCGTTGCCGGTTTGCTTGGTGCCACCGAAGGGCAGATGCGTTTCCGCGCCAATCGTTGGGGCATTCACGTAGACGATTCCGGTGTACAAATCGCGCATTGCGGCGAAGGCGCGGTTCACGTTGCGTGTGTAAATGGATGCTGACAAACCGTACGGCACACCGTTGGCGATGTCGATGGCTTGTTCGAAACTGTCGGTCGGAATTACCGAGACTACCGGGCCGAAAATTTCTTCCTGGGCGATGCGCATTCTTGGCGAGCAATCGCCAAAAACGGTTGGCGCGTGGAACCAGCCTTTCGAATGCGCGCCACCGTCCAAACGATTTCCGCCGGTCAGCAACTTTGCGCCTTCGTTCGTGCCGATTTCCACGTAGCTCATCACCGTTTTCAGTTGCTGTTCGTTGATGCAGGGGCCCATTTCTGTCGCGGCGTCCAAACCGTTTCCAACTTTCAGCGATTTGGCGCGTTCGACGAAGCGTTCGACAAACTCCTTGTAGACGCTTTTGTGAACCGCGACGCGGCTTGCGGCGGTGCAACGCTGGCCCGAGGTGCCGAAGCCACCCCAGATCGCGCCATCCACGGCGAGATCGAGATTGGCGTCCTCCATGACGATGATGATGTTCTTGCCGCCCATTTCCAAACTGTAGTGTTTGAAGTCCGGCGCGCAAGCTTGCGCGATGATGCGGCCCACGGAAGTGGAGCCTGTAAAACTCACGACGGGAACTTCTTTGTGCTGCGATAAGGGCGCTCCGGCGTTGGGCCCGTCGCCGCTGACCAGATTCACAACGCCGCGGGGCACGCCGGCCTCGGTCAGAATCTGGACGAGGTGGTACGAGGAAAGCGGCGTGTCTTCTGCCGGTTTTAGCACCACTGTGTTTCCACTGATAAGCGCGGGCATCATTTTCCAGGAAGGAATGGCCATCGGAAAATTCCACGGGGTAATCATGCCGCATACGCCGATGGACTGGCGCACGCTCATAGCAAACTTGTTGGGAAGCTCCGAAGGAGTGGTCTGCCCGAAGAGGCGGCGTCCTTCGCCGGCCATGTAATAGGTCATGTCGATGGCTTCCTGAACGTCGCCGCGAGTCTCGGCGAGGACTTTTCCCATTTCGCGCGTCATGTCTTTGGAAAATTCTTCTTTTCGCTGGAGCAGCAGCTCAGCCGCACGAAACAGGATCTCGGCGCGCTTCGGCGCAGGAACCAGGCGCCACGATTTGTAAGCTTCTTTCGCCGCATCGACCGCGGCGTTGACGTCTTCGTTTGTGGAGGAAACAAACATGCCGATCAATTCGTCGGTGTTCGCGGGATTGCGGTTCTCGTAGGCTTTCCCGCTGCGCGATTCCACCCATTCGCCATTGATAAAGTTCTTGAACAACCGTGGCGCGACTGCCGTAGCCATACTGCCTCCTCAATCACTGCAACTCGATGCTTTGTTTGGCGCTTGGTCCTCTGCGGGTTCGAACGCGAGTCACTGACGCGCGGAAATCAAAGTTTACAGTCGCGAGCGGAACCCGTCAAATTAGAGGGCCCACACACTAACCACACGCTCGAACAATCACCGCGTGTGTAAGGAATAGTGAGATTGAGATTAAAAAGCGGCTCCGTTCAGGAGGAGTTTCGGGCTGCAGGAAGGTCGCTTGAGGATTCGCCATTCCTTCCACGTCGATCGCGCCGAATGACAAACAGGCTCAATCCCACGATGAATCCCCAAAGAGAAACGCCGACCGCAATCGCGGACAGAGATTTTGAAATCTGCTCCTGGTTCTTGGCGACGATGTATCCACGATCTTCGATGATTTTCTTGTAAGGGATAGGATTGCAACCGCCGTAGTAATTAACCGACAGGCAGGAGGAAAGTGCAAAGAGGACGAGGCTGAGAGGAAAAGATCGTTTCAGCAGTTTTCCCCAACTTTTCTGGGAAAGTGCGCCAAAGATTGCGTGGAGTGGCCGTCGCAACCACAGAAAGGCAGCAAGACCGAGACAAAAGCAGATCAGCCCTACCGTGAAATACGAAACAGTCAAATAGGTTTCATTGCTCATTCTTGGGTCTCAAAACCACCACCAGAACCGTCACAATGGCAACGTAGGCGAGAAGCGTGCCAAAGAGGTTTTCGAGTACTCCGGAAATGTCACCGGCAACTGCCCACACATACTCCATAAACTGTGCGTCTGGCTTCTGATGAACTCCGGTGAGAACTTTAGAAAGGGCCACACACAACAGAATCACAGAGAGGGCGCGCAAATAAAACGTTGTGCCTTCCGGGATTCGAATGACCTTGTCCAGAAGTTCACGCAGGCTTTTGCCGATTAATTTGTAGACTAGAAAAACGATTCCTGCAGAGAGGCACAAATCGAAGAGAAAGGCTATGGCGTTATAGGCAGGCATCGTATCTCCGCTCCCGGCTCGAATACCAGATTACTGACGATTCAATACTTCAAACAAATCACAGCACATGACCGTATGGCAACCGACGTATGGTGTCAAGCACGCGACGTAGGATGGTCGCTCCTGCAATTCCAGTCCTGCTTGGCCTTAGGGTTGGCTTTCCGGGGACAACGTACGGGACTGCAACTCGCTCACATCCTTGGGGACGGTGCGGGCAGCGCAAAGCAGGAAGACCGTCAGAAGCGCACTGCAGACAGGAATCATATACATGGCACTGTGCAGACCTACCGCTTTGAAGTGTTCGTTCAGTGCGCTCGCGCCAGCCGCGGCCATCGCTTGCTTTGCAAAATGGTCGCTGAGCCTCCCGGCAAGCACGGTTCCGAAGCTTCCGCCGAGGGCATACATGGCAAGAAAGTAGAGAGCCATGGCGGTGCCTCGAAGGTTGGGAGGGACCAGGTCCTGGATGGTGGCGTAGACAGAAGCGTAATAAACGTAACCCACCGTGCAACCTGCGGTCATGATGAGCATAAAGAAAATCGTCTGACCGGGTGTCTGGTTCAGCGCGAAGTACGTGCCTAAAGCCATGAGAAGTGCCGACACGGCGGCGACGAGCAGCCGTCCATTGGCGCGGACCGCGGCTACGCGATCCGCGGCCCAGCCACCCAGCAAGAGTCCTAAAACGCCGCTGGCTCCAAACAGAATTGCGGCAATGGTTGTGGACTGCTTCTGGTCCAGCGCGTGGTAGCGATGGAGATAAGCGGGCAAGAAAGCGGCAAGGGTGTACATATTGGCGTTGTAAAGAGCGCCAGTGAGAGCGATCCAGCGGATGCACGGAATCCTGAGGATCGTCCAACAGGATGCCCAGAACGAAGAGGGTTTGTTGGACTGCGCCCCAAGCGGCAAAATCTCCGCCGCGCCGCGCGGGGGATCCAGCAAGCGCATGACGGGTATGGTGAGCAGCAGGCCGGGAACGCAGCCGACGTAGAAAGCCATGCGCCAGCCGTACGCGGCCGCAATGTGTCCGCTGACGTAAGTACCCAGGAAGCCTCCCAAGGGAAGCCCGAGCATGAAGAACGCGAGGGCCCGAGCGCGCCGTGCGGCGGGATACAAATCGCCGATCAGAGAGTTGGACGCAGGAGCACAGGCCGCTTCGCCCACGCCTACTCCCAGACGCACGGCAAACATGGAGCCATAATTCCAGGCCATTCCGGAAGCGGCCGTGAGGAGGCTCCATAAGGCGACTCCCCAGGCGAGTATTTGCGAACGCTTTCCGCGATCCGACCACCGTCCCAGGGGAACGCCAACGACGGCATAGAGAAGTGTGAAGGCGGTCGCCAGCCATCCCAGCTGGGAGTCGGTCAGTCCCCATTCCTTGCGGATGGGTTCGGCCAAGGCGCCGGGAATGTAGCGGTCGTAAAAATTCAGCAGGTTGATGGCAAACAGAATGAAGAGCGTGTAGCGGGCCTTTTCCTGGGAATGATTCACGCGCCCCTCGCCCGCGAAGTTTACGGGAAATGAGTGGATGTTGCTACACCAGAAGAAAGAACTCCGAGCCTCCATGCGCATCCAACTTTGCCTTATCCCCTACCACGTCGGCGCCTTTATCACAGACTAAAGCGCGTTTCTTCAACAGTTTATAGGTAATGCACTTTTGACTTGACAAGATGAGTACTAGTCCGGTATACTTTCCGGCGTAGGAAAGTGCGTCCCGGTGTTACCGAGGACGCTTTTCTTTTTTGTACGGCTACATTTAGCGCCCCGATGCCAGTCGGGGCTTTTTCTTTTTTTGGGCACGATTTTCGCGGGCCGAGGGCAACGGCGGCGCCGCTCGAAAACTCAACACAGAGACCACAGAGAGAAGAGCACAGAGGTCACGGAGAAACACTCGCCCCTCCTCTTCCCTTTCTCCGGTTAGCTGTCCGCCGTTTACCTATTCCTTTAAGGATTGAAATCATGAAAAACAAAAATATCAACGCCGCACAGGCCTGGAAAGATTTTGAAGACCTGCTCGCGCCCAAACTGAACTTTTCCGTGACCGACCGTGCCGTCTACTCCCATCTTCTCCGGCACAGCCGCCTCGTAGGCAAGCTCCGCATCCGCTTTTCGCTCTCCTGGCTCGGACCCCGTATTCGCCTCTCCCCGAGAACCGCTCGCGAGTCCGTTCGCCGCCTGGTTGTTTGGGGCGTATTGCGCTTGGTCGAACGCAGTTGCCAGGCCCACCACGTCGTTTCTGTCCGGCTGCCGCAGGAAGTCCAGGCTGTGCGTGCTGCCCGGACCGCAGCCCGGGGCTCTGTCCAACCTTCAGGCGCAATCGGCTTCGGGGAGATCGACTTCCTCAAAATTCAGCCCCGCCGGTACGCCATCCACGCCCGCGAGGGCGGCCATTGCTTTTATTGTCTGCGCCGCCTCATTACTCAACGACGGTGCCTCGACCACGTCGTCCCGCAGGCGAGCCTCGGCAGCAATTCCTACCGCAACCTCGTCTCTTGTTGTCTGGATTGCAACTCATTGAAGGCGGACCGCGACGCCGTCGAGTTTGTGCGTTCGCTCTACCGCGACCGCCGCTTGAGCGCCGACGAGCTCACCGGCCGCCTCCGCGCCCTCGATGACCTCGCCGCCGGCAAGCTCATTCCCCCCACTCTCGTCCACAGTAAGAACGGAAAATGTTAAGGATGCGCCATCCGCGGTAGATATTGGCGGGCCATTGTGATAGGTTACATGTAACCAAGAACGGAGTTCAACGGAGTTCGCCATGGGAACACGAAGTCGATCCAAATCCTCTCGCGATAAGGTCAGAACACATCGCAAGCGATTGCGGCAACAAGGCTTACGGCCCATCCAGATCTGGGTGCCCGACATGCGCTCGCCCTCTTTCGTGGCTGAGGCACGCCGGCAGTCCATGGCTGTTGCCAGGAGTCCTCACGCCAAGGAGGATCAGGACTTCATCGATGCAGTCTCCGATTGGGGCGGGAAGTGAAGCGCGGTGAAATTTGGACCATTTCCGGTGGTAAGGATTACTCAGGAAAACCCCGCCCGGTGGTGATTCTCCAAGACGACCGTTTCAACAAGACGGATTCCATTACCGTGTGCGGGTTCACAACGGATCCAACGGATGCTCCCCTTTTTCGAATCCTCATTAAGCCGAGCGAGAGCAACGGACTGCGAGCTGTTTGTCGCTTGATGGTGGATAAGGTCACCACTGTTCCGAAAACAAAAATAGGGGCGCTTGTTGGCCATCTTGCAGACGAGGATATGGTGCGGCTGAATCGCGCCGTTCTGGTCTTCTTGGGAATCGCTGCTCCAACTGGCAGCAAACAGCTGGAATCGTCATAACATTTTCTAGCGGACTTGCGAAGCAGTCGCCACCCGCCACTAACGAACGTGTCTGAGCTCTGTTTCCACGCGCACGGCGCCAAGCAAAGCCACAATGAAGAGAATCCATACGAATACCTTTAGCCATACTGATGCCTGCTTTCGGAAGAGCAGGAAAATATTAAGAACGAGAGCAAGGAAGAGATAGAAGCGGTCGCCAATCCCCACGGCAATCTCACATAGACCGATGAGTGTCCACAGGCGGCTAGCGCTTGGAATCGGATCCAACAACCGTTTTGGAAGCCAGGAAAAAACCTCGACTATGTCCGCGGGGGCCATGAAAAGAAGGCTGAGGACTGCCGTCCCTAGTGTGACCCAAAGCCTTTCCCGCTTTTCCCCGTTTGTCATGGTGTAGTGCTCCCCACAAACCCACGCACTGAGGAAAGTTCAAAATCCCCCCACGCAAGGGCGGCGTGTGAGGCACCCGGCAACTTTCTTTACCCACCGCTCTTTGTCACCCGGATCGGTAGCTCATCCCGTAATTTGGCTTCCAGGGATAAGAGCTTTTCGGACAACGCATTGATCTCTTTCGGCGCGCTCCCCATGGGGAAAGTTACAGACTTCTTGCTATGGTCACTGAACTTTACCTCAATGAACTCGTCCAAGCCGTCATAGCAGCTCGCACACCCAATCCTGTCGGGCAGAGCGAACAAATCGTCGTGGTCGACCAGTCGTTGTAGCTCCTGCCAGTGCTTGCCCGACAGGTCTGCATTTACTCTGAGATCGCGATATCTGCGTGAATCTTGTTTGTGACATTCCCGAGAGAAAGTAACGAGCAGCACAGCTTTACCAGGCTTTACCTCAAGTTGGCCACCGGAACAGCACTCGCAAGTCCCTCCGAACGCCGAGAATCGTATGCTCACGACATGCACTGGCAAGGCTTGCTGATACCCCTCCTTCGCCCCAGGTATTGTTTGTTGAGCGGATGCGGGGTATCCTCCGATGCAACAGGCTAGGAGTACACTCACCATCTCTTGCCGAGCGGAAATCATGGAAAAAGACATGTGGGGCCACCTGTACTTCAATTTTAAGCTCGATGTTCTTGTGAAATGAAGAGAAGCATTCGCATCGTTCCAGCTAGTCAACTCCTGACTAATGGGCAAACCGGCCCGTCTGTCCCCTTCCGTCGTCCCCTTCCGTCGTCCCCTTCCGTCGTCCCCTTCCGTCGTCCCCTTCCGTCCAGACCCACGCCCTGAGGAAAGTTCAAAATCTCCTCACGCAAGGGCGGCGTGCGGGGCGACCGCAAGTGCCTGGACCATGTTGTGCCACAGGCGCAAGGAGGCGGCAATTCGTACCGCAATTTGGTGTCTTGCTGCGTGGATTGCAATTCACAAAAAGGAGAGCAGACGGCGGAGGAGTATCTGCGTTGGCTGTTCCGCGGGCGGCGATTGAGCGACGCCGAACTGGGCGGGCGCCTGCGCGCTCTGGATGATCTGGCCGCCGGCAAGCTCCGTCCTTCTTTGCCCTGACTGAGACGACCGGCAAATCCGTAAAAAAAGAGGCTAGCGAAAGCAGCCCCACCCTTGCATGAAACAAACCCGCAAGGATCCCGACCCGGTCGGGACAGGTGGGCCACCCAAAGGCGTTTTTCGGAATTAAGGCGCGGCCACCCGCCCAACGGTGACTCACACAAATTCCTTGTATCAGGTTCGTTTTTCGTGCTAAATGGACTTTATGACTTCGCTGATCACCGTTGCTTCCGCTCTTTACCCACTCGACCAATCGGGTCGATCTAGTATTTGTCTATAAGTATCCGCCGTTCGCTCTAAACCTTGTAAATCTCGATTTGGAAGTTTTGATTTCTTTTTGGAGGCCATATGACAAAGGCAAAGATACGTATCGCTTTTGAGCAAGACTCGACAGAGGCCGTTGTTGTCGAAAAGGACGTTGAGTTTGTTGATCTTCGTGAACCGGGGGGCAGAGAATTCATTGCGCAGTACCTCCTCTCCCAAGCAGACATGGAGTCTCGTTGGAGCCGCCACTATCTCGCTCTGCCGGATGTAGCTATATTCGCTCACGCCATAAAGCAATCGTTCCGGTTGGATGACTTCATGTCAGGCGCGTACGAAGATCGGATTAACAGCCGACTTATGTGGGTCGAACTCTCTCACGTGTTGCTACGAGTTAAGGTCCTGCTAGCGCAATCTAAGGCATACCATGAACAAGAATTAGTCGAATCCTTGAAGCCGGTCTCTGAGGCGGAGAATCTTAAGTGGCATCTGCACTTGGACAAGATGAAAAGTTTTGATCTTGCAACGATTCTGCTTGGGAAAGTAAACGAACTCACCGCGAGATTAGTTTTCGAGAGATTAGGGGCTTCTTTGATACCTAATCTCGACAGTACAAAACCAAACTGGGAACGTGAGATCACGTGGGGAAATATCAAAAGCGGATTGGCCAACAAAGCAGAAAATCCGTATTTGGCTGTCATTCCCGTAGCTGAGTACGAAGCGATCCGCCAAATCTTCGACGAGTTCCTTGACACGGAACACGGAAGAAGGGGATGGGATTACAGAATCAGAATGGTCCATAGGATTACGCCATCTGTGGATTACCCAGGCTTCTATACGCAACTCGAAAGTCGTGAAAGGAAACCAATCGTAGATGATAAAGGCCAAATAAAAGGGTGGCGCAAATCTATCGGTGGAATGCCTACAGCGGCTGAATATACTTTCAGTGACCTATACGCTGATGCTGTTCAAACGTTCACGCACTATTTTTCGCTGTTGGAGCGTTTGAGGGCTCTACCGCGTTTTAGCCCAGAAGCCGAGGCTTTCGTTCGGTCAACTACCATAGCAATGAAATCTCCTATAAAAAGGACAACTGCACTTTCGGGGCGTTCGATGCAGAGAGATGGGAGAGATGAGGACGGGGAGTTCCCCTTTTTCTAGAACCACCAATCAGTACTTGCCCAACGAGATAGTTCAGATAAATATCAGAAACGTCCCGTCTGTCCCCCCTTGGTTCCGCCCAATTCAAAAGAATTCCGGTAGTGGGCTAAAGGAGTGTTGCTAAACGGGAGGGTTACAAATAGGACAAAAAGAAGAAAAGGCTGCCAGTGGCAATCCTAAGGTTAGTTCACACTAGTTTTGTTTTTTGACAAAGAAGTGGAACACCTTAGCGTTCTTAGGGTAAATTCTCTTGCCAGACTTCAGTGTGATGTACCGGCAAAAGACTTCCTTCAGAACAACAGGGTTGTTCTTCATATCGGACCTCCCTTCTTGGGCATCACCTATACGCGGTCTGCCCATTTGAAGGGAGGTCCAAAAAACCTCCACTCAAAGAGGCAGCCGGATGAGGTGAGCTAAGTCGGGAAGCCGCTAGAAGGCGGCCCGGCAGTCGCCAACCGACAGCCACACGTATTATACGCTAGCCATAGTTAGTTCTTCTATTGTCCACACATGTTCTATTAGGCCGGAACTCGGGGACAGACGAGGCGTTTTCTGATATTTGTTTCATAAGACTCACTTGGCTCGTAACGACTGGACGCTTCAGAGAAAGGGAAACTTCCCGTCTGTCCCCCTCCGTCCACGTAGTCTGTCTTGGTCACTTCGCAAAACCCACGCCCTGAGGAAAGTTCAAAATCCCCACACGCAAGGGCGGCGTGCGGGGCACCCGACCGGCAATCAGCTAGTAACCCCTGAGTGGCTGAAATCACAGTTGCCGGGCTGGAGTGGGTTGCGGTTATGCAAAGGAATATGCAAAACTTTTTGCATGATTCGAGCCACTGCAAACGCAGACGGCGGACTCTTCACGCTCAATGCTAGCGTGAGCGGCCCCGTAGTGTCGCTCGACAATTGGGCATTCATCAACCTCGCCAAAGGAGACCCGTCACGGCGGAAGAGGTTCCTCGGCGCCATCCACTCTGGCGTCGAGCTCTTGTTTTCAGTGACAAATGCGGCGGAACTGTCTGGGCCGCAGGGCCGGTCAGCTGACATTTTGAGAGCTTTTCTCGACGACATTGGGCCCCGATGGTTTCCTGCAAAACATGACGTAACTGAGGTCGTTAAGTTGGAAATAGAGGGCAAGAGTCCAGACGCTGTCTGCATCGACCAAGACTTCCTAAAGTCCTATGTGGCGGATCTGTTGCGTCCATACACGCCGGGTTGCGGGAAGGTCATTGGTCTGTCTGACGACTTCTTTCGCCTGGGCTCGATAATGGATCTCGGCTCCCAGCGTGAATCGATTTACAAATCGTCAGCAAGCTTTGATGAACTCCTGAAAAATAAGATGCGCGCAGTTCGAGCATTGTCGAAACGTGATCCGCTCCTATTGGACAAAAAGTTTCCCAGGATTCCATTCAGCCCTCCGCGACCGGCCTGTTTCGCCTATTTCAATCTGCTGAGGGTCATGGCTGTCGAGGCCAGTTCCTTGAAGAAGGGCGACGGGATGGATTTCTGCCACACGGTAATGGCGACCGCGTTCGCAAGCATCGCAACACTGGACAAACACTGGAAGCGGCGAGTAGAGAGTTTGTCAAAGCCGAACCGGCTTGCGCGCATCTACGGCCCTTCGGAACTCGACCAGCTAGTTACGGACATGGAGTCGTGGCAGCCACATCGCGCGGCATCTTAGGCAGTACGGCTGTTTTTGGCTGCTTTCGGTTCGTTGAACTTGGGTGGCTGGGAATCACATTCAATGGTAAATTCCGATAACAATGCCAGACGCAGAGCTTCGTTATCCTAAAGCATCAGATGTGCTCTCCGGAGTTATTGAGAAACTTATTCCTCCGCAGGCTTATACCTATCTATTCGTAGCCCTCCCGGGGCTCTTTTTTGAGATTTCAATCCTTGTAAAAAACCCCGAGCGAATCTGCGAGCTGGTCGCGAAAGCTCAGTATGGCCTCGGGACAAATCACTACGAACTGGTGGGGCTGGCACTGTTTCTTGCCTTCATCATTGGTAACGCGTTCATGCTGCTGGTCGCTTTCAACCGGTTGCTTGTGGGCAAGCTCTATCGACGCGCGTTGAAGCCGGAGGAGCTAGAAATCCCGGAAGACGATAGGAAATGCTGGGCGGTGATCGCGCGGCAACTCCTACGAGAGAAGTATGATATAGATCCCCAGGAACTTAGCCAGACTGATTGGAACGTTCTTTACGGGAGCCTGGGCTTGCCGAGTCGCAAAGACTCTGGTGCGAACATTCTCGTGATGGCTTCCGGGGCAATGGGTTGGTGCGGTTTTGCGGCGATACTGTTCGCACATAAACTAGGAAACCCGTATTACGTTCTTTTCTCTCTGTGCCTCGTCGCGGCCGGCTTGCTGCATGACTGGCATGTAGTAAGGCAGACTGAGAATCCCCATTCTTACGGGTTGCTGAGAGTGCGGGTGCTCTTGAGAGAATTAGAGAATTTCAAACAGACCGCCAAAGATAAGCCAGCGTCCCGCTAAGATTGCACCCGATTTTCACTCACTACCGAACTTATCCCTTGGTCCTGTCCGCCACCACCGCGCGGCCCTTCATGAGGCATTTCACGTTGTTCCGGGCACACGGTTATCCGCGCTGACCCGCGAAAAGGTATTCCTCAGGGGCTAAAGCCCACTTTTTCTTGTGCTTTTATGTCGGAGCTAGAGCTCCGACCCCCAGTCCGTGTCCGCTATTGCAGCTTCCGTCAACGGCCGCTCTTTCCCGATAGACGCCTAAGATTTCGCCTTGTTACTCTGGCTGGAGAGAAAATCCAGGTTTTTCATTACTGCCTGTCTGCTCAAGGAGCTTCCCATGCGAAATCGGTCCACGATGGTGTTTGCGCTGGTAGCAGTGCCTCTGCTTCTGGCGCTGACGGCCAGAAGCGCCCATGCCCAGTGCGACAATCCCAAGACCAGCGCGCAACGGGCCCAATGCGTCGGCGACGAGCTGCGCGGCTCCGACCGCACCATCAACCGAGTTTACGGTGACCTCATGAAGTCCCTCTCTCCGGATGACCGCACTACCCTGCGCAACGATCAGCGCTCCTGGATCAAGATGCGCGACCAGGACTGCGGCATCACGTGGAGCAAGGGCGACCGCGAAGCCTGGCTCGCCGATCTCCTGCGTGACTATCAGAAGACGGTCTGCGTTGTGCGCTTTACCAATGACCGTGTCCAGTCGCTTTATAGCTATCAAAAATCGAATAGCGTCGCCCCGGCCGCGTCTGCCCCCGCCGCCGGTTCCGACACGGCGCCGGTCTACGATCTCTTCACGCTCGAACACAAAACCAAAGGCAAATGGTATTTTGAGGTCACCGTCGACGAACCTGGCATTCAAAAACTAGCGGACGCTACCTTTTCCATCGGCGTTCTCCAGTTGGTCATCGAAAATGGCGTGGTGAATAAGCAGGGCGCCATGAACGGAAGTCTCATCACCATCCGCCACACGGATAACAACGTGGCACGCTACGCGCTCGGCTATGCGATCGACCTGGATAACGCCAAGCTGTACGTCAGGAAAAATGGAGAATGGGAAAATGGACTTCCCGGCAGCTCCGGTGGTTTGAACCTCACCCTGGGGCGTGAGTCCGTTGGCATCCTATACTCGAGCGTGCCGATCGATAACTTTCTCAAGTCTCGCCTGCTGGACGTCAATTTTGGGGAGCGTGGCTTCGCCTACAGTCTGCCCGACGGTTACAGCCCGCTTAAGCCCAATTAGCACGCGCTTTGCATATACACCGCGCTGGGCGCGGCAGGAAGAAGAGCATTTCCTCAGGGGCTAAAGCCCACTTTTTCTTGTGCTTTTATGTCGGAGCTAAAGCTCCGACCCCCTAGGCGCCATTTATGGGATAGCGCCTAGCGACCTTGTCCCTTGGTCTTGTCCGCCACCACCGCGACGCCCTTCATGAGGCATTTCACGTTGTTCCGAGCACACGGATACCCGCACTGACCCGCGAAAAGGGAATAGATTCACTGTCCCCGGAGTCAGAATGTACGGCGGTTGCGGCCTGACGGCCGAGGAATGGAGTGCCCGTGAAAAGAGTCTTCCCCTTGTTGCTGTTGTGTTCGTTGGCGCTTGGCGCAGGTTACCCAACGGGTCAGCGGAAGGATCCAGCGGCGCTGGTGCAGATCGAACAGGTGTGGCTGCGAGCCGTGGAGCAGCACGATATGGCCGAGCTGGGGAACATTCTGGCAGATGAATTCGAAGAGGCTGACTTTGATGGCTCAGTGATCGACCGCCGCGCCATGCTGGCGAGCGCCGCGACTCCGAGCACCGTGCACTTCGAATTGTCTGACTTGCATGCGCACGTGTATGGCAATTTCGGGTATGTCCGCGGGCTGGGCGGGATAAGGAGCGATGACGGAAAATTCCATGCGAAGAATCGCTTTACGGATATTTTTGTCTATCGCGATGGGCGCTGGCAGTGTGTAGCCGGCCATGAATCGCATTTTCCTGAAGAACGCTAGCGAGGTGACCCATTTCACGCTGTTCCGAGCACACGGACATCCGCACTGACCCGCGAAAAGGTATAGAATGAGCGAAAGGAGAATCGTTCCGTGGCAGCGCTGGACTGGTCACAATGCCCTGCGGTGGAAAGCGTCCCGGGAAAGGTAAGCGGGGCGTGGGTGCTTAAGGGCACGCGCATGCCCGTCTCCGTCATCTTTGAAAATCTGAAAGCGGGCGCCAACCTAGACGAGATCATGGAATGGTTCGAAGGGCTGGACCGTGAACAAGTCGAAGCGGTCATCGAATTTGCCGCCCGCAGCCTTGACGTGACTCCTTCCCCTGCTGTCTCCCGCTGATGCTGGTTCTTTTCGACCAGAGCACTCCGGTCCCTATCCGTCCGTTCCTTAAGAAACATACAGTTGAAACAGCCTGGCAGCGAGGGTGGGACAAGCTGAAGAACGGCGATTTGCTAAAAGCCGCTGAGGAACCCGGGTTCGAAGTGTTGGTCACTCCCGACAAAAACATCCGTTACCAGCAGAATCTAGAGAAATACAAAATTGCGATCGTGGCGCTTGGAAATCCGCAATGGCCGGTGTTGCGTCATCATGTGGATCGAGTCGTGGCAGCCGTAAACGCTGCAAAGCCCGGTACTTACTGCGAGGTTGAGATTCCGGAACAATGAGGGTTGCTTAGTGTCCTCGATCTTTGGTCTTGTCTGCGACCACTGCCCCGGCCTTCATGACCCAACGCACGTTGTTGATGGCTACATCGATGTCCGCCAGTGGGTCGCCTTCTACGGCCACCAAGTCGGCAAAATAACCCGGCGCAACGGCGCCGAGTTCTTTTTCTTTTCCAAGTAACTCCGCTGCATTCGTCGTTGCCGTGCGCAGCGCCTGCTCCGGGGTCATACCGGCTTTGACGAACCAGTCAAGCTCGCGCGTGTTTTCTCCAAACATGGTGTAAATCGCGTCGGAGCCCATGGCGAATTTCACTCCCGCTTTGTGCGCCTTTCGAGCCGTCTCCAGGTTGCGCTCCATGAACGCCTTGGTCTTTTCCTGAAAGCCGTTGGCATAGCCAATCTTCTGCCAGTTGTCCAGGTAATAGCGGTTGTGATCGATCGTCGGGACGTAGAAAGTTCCGCGTTTGGCCATCTCGTGAATCGTGGCGTCGTCCATATCCGTGGCATGCTCGAGCGAATCGGTTCCCGCGCGCACGGCGTCGCGGGCTCCATCCGGGCCGTAGGAATGAATGGCGATTTTCTTGCCGAACTGGTGCGCAGCGTCCACGGCCGCTTTGATTTCTTCGTAGCTGTAGGTTTCAAAACCGGTGACGTCATCGTCGGTCCCGGTGGAGGCGTACATCTTGATGAGGTCGGCTCCTGCAGCAATCTGTTGGCGCACGACGCGAAGAACTTCGGGAACGCCGTCGGCGATACCACCGGCGGGCGGGTTCAACCCCGGCTTGTACGGCGTGTTGGTGATGTAGAGGCCATAGCCGCAGACAAACATGCGCGGCCCGGTCATTTCGCCGCGATTGATCAAGTCGCGCATGGCGATGTCCAGGTATTGGTCGGCGCCAAGGTCGCGCACGGTGGTCACGCCCGATTCCAAAGTGCGCATAGCACCTTTGCGCGCGAGGAAAAGTTCCACGGCGGGAGGATTGCTCGTGAGTTGTTTCAGCATCGGCACACCGGGAGTTTCGTCCGTGTAGATAGTCATGTGCGTGTGGACGTCGATGAGGCCGGGCAATCCGGTGTACCTGGAAAGATCGATGACCTCGGCGCCCGGAGGAATGGCCGAAGTGTCCGTCGTGACATTGCGGATGCGGTCACCTTCGATGACCACGATCGCATTGGTCCACAGTTTCCCTTTAGCGTCCCACAACTTTCCGAACTTCACCGCCTTGACCGGTTTTGCGGCGGATCTCTCCTGCGCATTGGTGTTCAGAGCGCAAATCGCTATCAGGAAAATTGCGAGAAAAATCCGCGTCGATTTCATCAGACCAACCCCTTGGCGCGCGGAAAATCATTCCGAGCGACTCCTGACTTCTAATTCAGTTGGGAAAGGAATGCAATCAGGAAGAACTGCGAGTCACGGCTGGCGGCGGGCAGTCTGAGTTGGCCTGGTGCCCGTACTCGTGGAGCTTGTGGGGGGGAGCGGCGCCGCAACACCGGCCGTTTGCGAACCCAGGCCCAGTTGCTGCAGCGTTTTCGCATCGAGCTTGCCGCTGGGATTCAGCCCGTGCGCGTCCTGGAATTTTCTCATGGCTTCCACGGTGGAGTCGTCCCACTTGCCATTGGGCGTTCCGGTGAACGAGCCGTCTTTCGCCAGCGCTTGCTGAATTTCAGAAATGCGGTCGGGAGTAGGGGCTTTTTGCCCCTTCTCCCACCGGCTCAGTTTTTTCGGCGCCCTCTTCCTGTGCGCGGTGCTCCTGGAACGGGCGGGCGAGGTTTTTTTCTGCGAAGGAGCGGTCTGCGCCTTTGTGGAAGCGGCGGGCACACCCAGCCCGGCTGCAAAGAGCAGCGTCAGGGCCAGGTGGGTCGCTTTCCGCAGCTGCATAAGGGTTTCCGATGCGTATTTCTAATTCCCTACTGCTGATTGTCCGCCGGCACCCTGCCAGAGAGGTACAGGGTCAGGAGACGGTCGCTGTCCTGGCGGCGAAGAACTTTGAAGACTACATCCTCACCAGCCTTGAGTTTGGAAGCGGCCTTGCGATAGTCGGAAACCGAGGCGACGGATTCGTGGTTGATTTCCACGATGACGTCGCCGCGGTCAAATTTCAGATCGTCGGCAAACGTCGCGGGCTCGACTTCGGTAACGAGCACGCCTTTTTGCCCTTCCATTCCGACGCGATGCCCGCGGTCGGGCGTCAGTTCTTCGACGTGCAAGCCGTATTCCGTCGGCGCCGATTCACCGGAGCCGGGTTGATCCGTCATACGACCAGCCACATTCGGAAAGACTCGCGTGCGGTCTTCGACTGTAGCGGTTACTTCTTTTTGAGAGCGGTCGCGAACATACGTGAGTTTCACCTTGCTGCCGATGGCCGCCTGGGCGATCGGGTTCACGAGATCGTTCCCGGTCTTAACCGGTTGTCCGTTCACGCTGGTGATGACGTCGCCGCCCTTCAATCCCGCCTTCTCAGCAGGACTGCCCGGCTCCACGCGTTCAATGACCAGGCCGTAGGGAGCGCCCAGAGATTTCAGGGTGATCGGATTCGTGCTCTGCTCTTCTTCGAAGCTGACTCCGATGGAACCGCGAGTCACGCGGTGATATTTGACGATCTGATCGTAAACGTTGATCGCGGTGGTGGATGGCAGTGCAAAGCCAACTCCCTCGTAGCCACGGCCGCCCGTAATGATCGCGGTGTTAATGCCGATGACCTGCCCGGCAAGATCCACAAGCGGACCACCCGAGTTTCCTGGATTGATGGCGGCATCCGTTTGCAAGAATCTCTGGAATTGGTGGGCGGCACCGCCGATGCCTGCGCGATCCTTGGCGCTGACGATTCCTGCCGTGACGGTGGCCTGCAAGCCAAACGGGCTGCCGATGGCGAGGACCCAGTCGCCAACTTGCACGCCATCGGAATTACCAAGCTTGGCTGTCGGCAATTCCTTGTTCGCTTCAATCTTGATGACCGCCAGGTCGGTATCTTCGTCGACACCGACTACTTTGGCTGTATATCTCGTCGAGTCACCGTTCAATTGAACCTGGATTTTTGTGGCCTGCTCGACGACGTGGTTGTTCGTCAGGATGAAACCGGCCTTGTCGACAATGACGCCAGAACCGAGGCTGCGCTCGGCCTGCGGGGGGCCGTCTTGTCTCCCATCAAAGAAACGGTCAAAGAAATCCTGCATGGGATCGTCCTGGTCGGAGGGTTGCGCGCGGCGCTTCTTCGTTTGCCGGCGCTCCATCACTTGCGTGGTGGCGATATTCACCACCGCG
>Ga0210404_10000456_pt1 | contig 21510 bp, 18 predicted proteins | sample IncBWH28MmetaG_FD_155455 | JGI IMG/M metagenome (GOLD analysis project Ga0210404, IMG submission 155455) | Forest soil microbial communities from Barre Woods Harvard Forest LTER site, Petersham, Massachusetts, United States - Inc-BW-H-28-M | ecosystem: Environmental > Terrestrial > Soil >... | reverse complement strand
CAGCGCAAATACTGCACCGGCCTTTTTCAACTCGAAAACGGAAAAGTTGAGATCCGCGTGCATGACCGATTCCCATGTGGTGATCAATCCCACGGCGGCAACCACGGCTCCCACCAGCAACCGCCCCGGCCTCAGTTGGATCCGCGCGTTCCGAATCAGCTCCGGGTTTGAAAAAGGCAGGCTCACATCACCTCCCCGCTGGAAATCCGCGAATACAGCCGCTCCAGCGATTCATGGGCCAGTTCCACACCGCAAACGGGTGCGCCCGCGCCGATCAATTCCCGCAACAACGCCGCTACCCGCTGGTCTCCGCCTTCGATCGCGAACTCCACCGCGGTTCCTTCCGTGGCAATCCCGCTCACGTCCGATCGCGCGCCCAGCCATTGCTCCAGGGCGAACCCGGCGGCCGCCAGACGAATCCGCACCCGCCGAACGTTCCGGCCCTCCTGCATTACCTCTGCCAGCGTGCCGACCCGCGACAGACGCCCCTTTTCCATGATCGCGATCGACGTGCAGATCTCCTCCAGGTCCGGCAGAATGTGCGAGGTGATGAAAATCGTCTTTCCCCGCGCGTGCAGACCCTTCAGCAGCGACTTCAATTCCACCCGCGCCTTCGGATCGAGCCCCGCGGCCGGCTCATCCAGCACCAGCAGCGGCGGATCGTGGATGATCGCCCGCCCGATTCCCAACCGCTGCTTCATTCCGCGCGAAAGTCCGCTGATGAGTCCGTCGCGCTTGCTTTCCAGATTCATCAGCCGGATCACTTCGTCCACGCGCCCTGGTATCGCCGCTTCTTCCATCTGGTAGGCGTGCGCGAAGTAGTCGAGGTATTCCCACACCTTGAGATCGTCGTAGAGCGAAAAGAAATCCGCCAGATAGCCGATGTGCCGCTGTGCTTCTTCGGGCTCGCGTTCGACGTCCACTCCGTTCACGGTGACGGTTCCAAACGTCGGCTCGTGCAGCCCGCAAATCATCTTCAGCGTGGTGGTCTTCCCCGCGCCGTTCGGTCCCACCAGGCCAAATATCTCGCCATCGGCAACCTCCAGAGTCAGACGGTCGGCCGCCAAAATCTCGCCCGCCTTACCCGACGGCGGATCATACTGTTTCGTTAAGTTATGGAGATGAATCATAAAGGCCGGTGCCATCTTCCGTCACATACTTCCAACTGTCAACGCCGCCAGCCGTGTGTGTCGCGGAGCTCCTCCCACGATCGCGGGCTGCGCCAATCCCTAACTGGCAGATACCACAAGCGTTAGCCGCCACCTCGACGGGGCTATTGACACGATCTCGTAATTACTGTAAGTTCTGTACTGACAGAAATGAGAGAAAACAATGTCCAAACTCACTCCCGTCGCGCAGAAATTCATCCTCCACTGGGGCGAAATGGGCACCCGCTGGGGCATCAACCGTACCGTTGCCCAGGTCCACGCCTTGCTGTTCATTTCGCCGGTGCCCGTGAACGCCGAGGAAATCGCCACCACGCTTTCCGTCGCGCGTTCCAACGTCAGTACCAGCCTTCGCGAACTCCAGGGCTGGGGAATCGTCCGCGTGGTCCACGTGTTGGGAGACCGCCGCGACCATTTCGAATCTGTAAAGGACGTTTGGGAGATCTTCCGCATCGTTGCGGAAGAACGCAAGCGCCGGGAAATTGATCCCACCCTGAGAGTCCTGCGCGAATGCGTCGACGAACTCCCTCGCGAAAGTGACGACTACACTCGCAAGCGTCTCGAGAGCATGGTCGAGTTCCTCACCATCATGACGGGCTTATTCGAAGAGGTCGTGCGCATGCCGACGAGCACGCTCAAGGGAGTCGCCAAGCTTCGCGGCAAAGTCATCACGTTGTTCGGTGCAGGGCGCCAGAAGGCGGCGGGCTAACCATGATTTCCGTCGCCAAAGACATGCCGCTCATTGCCGCTCTTTGGATTGCGGCGCTTGTGCAGCTGGCGATCGCGCTTGCGAATTTTGTTCTGCCCGGGAAACTGCAATACCGCCAGAATTTGGCTCGTGTCGCTCCCATCATCCGCCAGATCTTTGTGGTGCACTCGGGATATATCGTCGGAATTGTGGTGCTGTTTGCGGTTCTCACTCTTGGTTTCGCCTCAGAGCTTGCCAGCGGCCGCGGCCTGGGGCGCTTTCTCGCGGCGTCGCTGTCCCTGTTCTGGTTCTGCCGTATCCCGCTGCAGTTCTTCTATTACGATCCGGACCTGCGCCGGGCGAACCGCGCGGGCGATGTGGGCATGACCGTCGCTCTGGTTTTCGTTGCTTCTACGTATGCATGGGCGGCCTGGGCTTAGCGTTTCGGATCGAGCAGATGAAAACCATTTCACTGGCGGGAACCCGACTCAGCTGGAAGGCCGAACGTCGTGGCCCGGGACGCTCATTCATCGCTTGGCTGCCGCTTGTGGCATTACCTCTGGCGACGATTGCGTTCCGGTCTGTGCTGATCCCCTGGGTTTTCATGTGGCTGCTGGCCCTCGCCATTTTCGTCGGTTGTAAATGGCAGACCTGGTGGCAAGAGCCTGCCAGGCATCGGGCGAGTTGGCAGCGGTCGGCCGCCTACCTGTTTCTCTGGCCGGGAATGGACGCGGAAGAGTTTCTAGCAACGGACACCCCGCCGCCGCACGTCGAGTGCCGCGAGTGGCTCGTGCCTCTGTTCAGAACGCTGGCGGGTGCCTTGTTGGTGTGGTCTGCGGCACGATTCATTTCTGCGCAACATCCCCTATGCGCCGGATGGATGGGAATGCTCGGCATCGTTCTCGTGCTGCATTTCGGCATCTTCGACTCAATTTCCGCGGCGTGGAGATCGGCCGGAATTCATGCGCAACCGATCATGCGACAGCCGCTCAAGTCTGAATCGCTCGGCGAATTCTGGGGAAAGCGCTGGAATCTTGGCTTTCGCAAACTCTCGCACACTCTCGTTTTTCGTCCGCTCCAGCGGCGCTTCGGAGCCGTCGCCGCCACGGTGGGCGCCTTTCTGGCGTCGGGCCTGATTCACGATCTGGTGATTTCCCTTCCTGCCCGGGCCGGTTACGGCTTGCCAACAGCGTACTTCCTGTTGCAGGGATGCGGCGTCATCGCCGAACGATCACGCACAGGGAAAAAGCTGGGCTTAGGCCAGGGGACCCGCGGATGGCTGTGGATGGCATTCGTCACGACCGCGCCGCTGTTCATTCTTTTTCATCCTTGCTTCGTGTTGCGGGTGATAGTGCCCTTCCTGCACGCGGTGGTCCGCTGAAAGGAGCCGGCCAATGCCTCGAACGATTCAAGAATGGCTGAGCCTGGCGGTGTGGCTCGCCGGCGCCGGACATTTCGTCGTGTTGATTGCCAGCTTCCAGGTTCCCTACCGCCTGCGATGGAAGGAAGATCTCGGCAAGCTCACTGCGTTTAACCGCAAGTTGATGTGGGTCCACGGCGGATTCGCGGTTTATACCATCGCCGCGTTTGGTGTGATGACTCTACTGCTGCACGGCGAAATCCTGAGCGGCCAGCGCGCGGCCCTGGCGCTTTCCATATTCATTGGGGCCTACTGGCTGCTGCGGGTCATCGTGGACTTCACCTATTACAGCCATTCGGACTGGCCGCAAGGGAAAGGCTTCGTCATCGGCCATCTATTCCTGACTCTCCTGTTCGTCTTTCTTTCAGTCACCTATCTCGGCGTCTTTGCTCGCCATCTGCTCGCGCCAACCTAGCAGCTCCGGGTGCCAGGGCCGTGCCGCTGACAAAAGTCCACAGGCGCTCCCCGACTTGCGCTGGCTCTGGTCTCATGCATCATGCTACCGTGCAGAGACTTGAACAGATTGGAGACGCGATCAGTTCTCCGACCCGGACGCCGCGTGCTTGGCCCGAAAACACGCTGCCGACCCTGGCGCGTCGTAAGTCGAAAATAACTCGGTTCTAATCGACAATGAGAAAATATAGAAATGTTCGCAAGCTACTGGAAACAAACAAAACGGGCACAGCCTATTCCACAATAAGCCGAGGGGGCCCAGAGGGCCCAATTTCGCGCTTTCTGGCCCGAATTTCGGCAGCGATCACCGGCCTTGCCCTGGTGCTGACGCTCTCAACCGCGCCCGCTCTGGCCCGGCCGCGCCCTTCCAAATCGCTCACCGTCGAGCGCATCTACGGCGCGCCCAGCCTCAGCGGTCGCACCACTCCGGGGATCGAATGGGCTCCGGACAGCAAGCGCATCTCCTATCTCCAGCGCGATAACGGCAGCGTCGAAATGTGGACCATGGACGCGGCGACCGGCGAGCGCAAAGTTCTCGTCAAAGGCAGCGTGCTCGAAGAAGCGATGCGACCCCGCAAGGCCAGCGCGATCCAGTCCACCGGCCTCGGCCGCGTCGCGCCGGACAACTACAAATGGTCGCCCACCGGCGACGCGCTCCTGTTCGTCGGCTCGAGCGACCTCGTCCTACTGGACCTGAAGACCATGTCGTCCAAGGCGCTGGCAGCCGCCGCGGAAAATCCCGCCGCTGGCGACATCGAAGATCCCAAATTCTCACCCGACGGCAAATGGGTCAGCTTCGTACGCGACTCCAATCTCTGGATCGCCAGCACAGCAACCGGCACGGCCCAGCCGCTCACCACCGGCGGCCGCGAAGAGCTTCTCAAAGGCCAGCTCGACTGGCTCTATCCCGAAGAATTCGATTGCCAGACCGCCTACTGGTGGTCGCCCGACTCCTCGAAAATCGCCTATTACGAAATGGACGAGCGTCCGGTCACGCGCTATCCCATTCTCGACATGAGTTCGCCGCTCGGCGCCACCGTGTACACGCGCTATCCTCAAGCCGGCGAGTCCAATTCCATCGTTCGCGTGGGCGTGGTCGCGGTCAGCGGCGGTGAAACAAAATGGATGGACACCGGCGCGAACACGGACGTCTATCTCCCGCGCGTCGTCTGGCTCGCCGATAGCCGCCGCGTCGCGATCGAACGCTTCAACCGCGGCCAGAATCAACTCGATCTGCTCTTCGCCGATGCTTCCACCGGGGCCTCGCAAACGATCCTTACCGACACGGATCGCTACTGGATCAACATCGCCGATGACCTCTACTTTTTCTCCGACAACAACCGTTTTCTCTGGTCCAGCGAGCGTAGCGGCTTCCGCCACTACTACCTCTACGATCTTTCCGGCCGCCAGCTCAATCAGCTCACCAGCGGAGACTGGACCGTCACCGGCAACGGCGGCTTCGGCCCCGGCGGCGATAGCCACGCCATCGTCGACGAAGCGCGCGGCTACCTCTATTTTCTGTCGAACAAAGACGAGCTTCGCGGCACCCAGCTCTACCGCCTCTCCCTTCAAAACAAATCCGTGACGCGCATTTCCCGCGAAGACGGCGTGCACGATCCGCTGATCGCGCCCAACGCGTCCGCCTACGTCGACACCTCCTCCAACGTGATGACACCGGACCGCCAGGACCTCTACCGCATCGACGGCACTCGCGTCGCGGTCATCAACGAAAACAAGGTCCCCGAACTTGCCGACTATGCTCTTTCGCCCGTCGAATGGGTGGACGTCACCGCCAGCGACGGCTCAAAACTCTGCGCCTCCCTCATCCGCCCTCCCGATTTCGACGCCGCCAAGAAATATCCGGTGCTGATCGACGTCTACGGCGGCCCGCAAATCCAAAATATTCGGAACGAATGGCACGGCGCGAATTTCCTGTGGGACCAAATGATGGCCCAGAAGGGCTACATCATTTTCTCGCTGGATAATCGCGGCTCCTATTTCCGCGGCCACGCGTTTGAAACGCCGATCTATCATCAGCTCGGAAAAATCGAGCTCGAAGATCAGCTTGCCGGCGTGAAATATCTGACCGCGTTGCCCTACGTGGACTCCGCGCGCATCGGAATTTGGGGATGGAGCTACGGCGGTACCATGACTCTCGAAGCGATGTTCAACGCGCCCGATGTCTTCAAAGTCGGCGCGTCGGTTGCGCCCGTGAGCGACTGGAAGCTCTATGACACGGCCTACACCGAGCGCTATCTCGGCCGTCCTCAGGACGATCCCGACGGATATCGCGACTCCTCACCCGTGAACCAGTCATCTCATCTGCGCGGCAAGCTGATGATCGCTCAGGCGACCGGTGATGATAACGTTCACTTTGCGAACACTTCCGAGGTTTTGAACGATCTGATCCTCAACGGCAAATATCCCACCAACCTGATGATTTTTCCCGGCCGCGGCCACGGCATTCAGGATGTCCCCGCCCGAATCGAGCTTTTCAAGGGAATCACGGAATTTCTCTTGAATAATCTCTAGGACAACGAGACTCTATACAACCTTCCGGTAGGGCGCGGTCTCGAATACAATGGCCCTCAGCATTACCGGTCAGACGGACGTGCCCGCGGGAATAAGCTTTCGAAGCAGGGAGTGTCCTGAAAATGTTTCGCACAATTCAGTCGCCTGAAAAAATGCTGCGCATCGGCTTCTCGGTTTTCTTCGCCGTCGCCGCATTCTCCACTTGCACGCTTTCGTCGCCGGCGCAATCGGGAGACGACTCGCAGACGGTCACCGGTGGCGCGGAGTCCGCGCCCGCGCCTCGCATGGATGCGGCGCCCACAGCGGGAATGCTCGACAGCGGCTTTCGCAATCTCTACGAACTGAATTTCAAAGCCGGCCGCGAAAAGTTTCTCTCCTATCAAAAGATGGAGCCCAACGATCCACTCGGGAAAGCGGCCGAGGCGGCCAGCTACCTGTACGAACAGTTCAACGCCAAGGGAATTTTCACCTCGGAATTTTTCCTGAGTGACGACAAGTTTCTCGGTGGCGCCATCGGAACTCCGGCGGAAAATCGCAACGACGCGTTTCTCAACGCCAACCACATGGCGCGGGAAATGGCTGTGACGCGGCTGAAGGCTGATCCTGCCGATCACCAGGGCCTGCTGGTGCTCACCATGACCGACGGCATGGAAGCCGACTACGACGCGCTGCTGGTGAAAAAACAGATGGCGGGACTGGGGCTCACGAAGCAGGCCGACGCGGAAGCGGCAAAGTTGCTGGCCGTCGATCCCTCCGCGGAAGACGCGTATATGGCCCTGGGCGCCGCGAACTACGTCATCGGTTGCCTCCCGTCCTACAAGCGCGCGTTCCTGTGGTTCGGCGGAATTCACGGCGACCGCGAAAAAGGTATGCAGCAGTTGCAGCGCGCCGCCGACCATGGCCACTACATGCAGACATTCGCCAAGGCCTGGCTGGCCCTGGCGTATGAACGCGAGCATCAGCCCGATCGCGCCCGGGAACTGCTCGTGCAGCTGGAAGCCGAATATCCGGTCAATCCGCTGTACGCCAAGGAACTCGCGCTCCTTGACCATCCCGTCGCCGCGAAGCACTGATCGAATTATTTCTCGCGCGATTTACCATTTCACCCGCACCCGGTAATCGAGCGTAGCCGCGCTGTCTTTCTCGACCGGAATCGAAAACCCGATCGTCGTGGCATCGAGCTTGGTCCATTTGTAATTCGAATTGACCACCTCCCAGTCGCCGCCAACCGGCTCGCGCACTTCCACCCCTACCGCCGAATCTTTGTGGTTCCGCAGCGTGATCTGGTACTCGAATTCAGCAAGATTGCTGGCGAGCTTTTTGTAGTCCATCTGCTTGCGCTCGCAGACCACGTCGAACGCATCGCCGACGTAGACGCGCACATCTTCGTCTTTCGGCGTGTGGCGGATGGTGTTCTCGCCGGCGAACTGCACCGCGCCTTTCGAGTCCGCCTGGTAGACGCGTACCGTTCCGGCCGGCAGCGGCATTCCGAGATTGCTCTTCTGGTCGTTCTTGAACTTGTAGAACACGTTCACAGGCTGCAGAATCGCGTTGCCGATTCCCTGCGGATTGCGATACCAGTATTGTTGGCCTTCGACCGAAAGATATTTCTCGACCGGAATATTTGTGCCGGCGAGCAGGCTGATCTGCTTCGTTTCGTTGTTCTGAATCGAGGTGCGCCGGTCGAGCGTGTAGAGGTGAAACTCTGAAAAATTCTCCTGCTGAAACTGCGCGACCTTGGCAGGCGCAGCCACTTCCAGCGCCGCGTAGTCTCTCACTCTCATATCATTCTGCTCGGAACGATGCACATTGCCGGCGACGAGCTGCAGTCGCGCATGGTCGTATGCGACGCCACTGTTGTTGACCAGCGTGACCCAGCCGTCGAGATCCGCGGACTTTTCATCTCGCGCGACAGTGAGCACGTAGTCCGCGCTCCAGTTCATGTTGTTCGTGAGATACGACGCTTCCACGCGCTGCGCGTCCGCCCCGCGATTTTCCAGCGTCCAGATCAGCGTCGGATGGCTGTATAAATCGGAGGGCACATCCGGGTAGCTGTAAGGTTGTACGTTGGTGACGATCTCATCGCCGATCTTCCACACGGTCGCGCCATTGTTGTCCGAGATCAGCGTTCCTTTTCCCAGCACCCATTTCATCTGGCCGTCAACGATTTCGCTATGGCTCACGAGCAACTCGCGGCCCACGAACTTCTTCAGCAGCGAATTCTGGTCGAGCAGGTCGTATTCGTAGTTCTGCTCGAGCACGCCGAGTTTCGCGGGATCGCTCAGCGAGCGGAAATGCACGGTCGCGGGCAGGATGTTGGCGGCCACGTCTTCAAATCGCAGTGGGAAAACACCCGACGCGAGACGGATCTGGCGCACGTCGCGCACCAGGGCGAGATTTGAGTTGTAGACGGTGACCGAAAGATCGGTCTGATCCTTCTGGGTGGTCGCACCCGGAAGGGCCGGGTCTGGTTGGTCGCTTCGCGCGGCGGCTGCGTGGCATTGCTTCAGTTTTCCCGCCAGGGGCAAGAGAATCAGAATCGCCGCGAGAGCGGCGGAAATCGCGAATCGTGCCGGGCGTGATGGCATGAGTCCTCTCCTTCGCATGAACGTGCGTGCCAACTTTGAACGAAGCAACTGGGATTTCTTGCAGGGAGTTTGCGGGCAGGCGAAACGGAGAAGCGCAGGTTACGGCGCAGCGGTCCAGTGCTTGCCGCCGTCGCTGGTTTCGAACTTGTGGCCATCGGTCGATATGACGGTTGCGGACGAGGCGTCCGACGCTCGAACGCCGACGAAATCGGTGCTTGCGGGCGGCTCGATCGTCCGCCATTTCTTCCCGTCGGTGGTGAGCAGGACGATTCCGCCGCGGCCGACGATCCAGCACGTCTCGACGGACGGTGCGGAGCCAGCGACGACGTGCGCGTTCACGCTGGTCCACTGCGCGCGCCAGGTCTGGCCCGCATCGCTCGATCGCTCGACAAATTGGCCTCTGGAAATTCGCCACAAAATCTGAGGATCGGGGGAACGCACGATCGTGTTCACATCGCGATCAAGGGCCGGTTCCACCGAAACGGTTTCGCTGGCTGCGAAACCATTCGTGGCGTTTAGCGTCGCCGGCTGCTGTTTGGCAAGGCGCGCGGGCGCGGTGGGCGCCGGAGCTGCGCCTGCCGATGCGATGCCGTTTGCCGCGCCATCGGCAACCAATGGCGGAGCCGCCTTGGGCGTCTGCGCAGACGAATCCACAGTCACGGTTTGTGACTTCGAGTTCGCTGCGGAATTGTTGCCCCCGCCCCTGGGAAGGTCCCCAACGCGGGCACCGCCCGCTTTGTCCGCGACAGGCGCGCGCTCAGCCTGGACCGCGACCGTCGTATCCGGCGCGGGCTCGATCGGGCCGGCGAATGCGGGCGTCCGCTCGCGGCTTAGCGGTGTCGCGGGTTTCGGCGGCGCCGATTTCTTGGCGCGCGGTTCGGGCGTTGCCGGCGTGGTGGCATCCATGGGCGCCGCTTCGGGAACTGCAGCATCTGCCGGCTGGCTGGGCGTTTGCATGGCGACCAGCGGCGTTTGCTGCTCGAGGGCGCGATTCGTAGCGGGGCGGCGCGCGATCAAAATGGCCGCGATCAGCAGCGCCGAGGTGACCGGCGCAAGCACGAACCACGTCCAGGGCCAGACCCAACGCATGCGGCGGGCTTGTGCGATCGCGACGGACACGGCGGCGAGATCCATGGCGGCAAGCTGGTCGCGGCAGTGCGCGCACTGCGAGAAATGCAGCTCGTAACGCGCGGTTTCCCCCGCATCGAGTGCGCGATCGGCGTAGGCGGCGAGGATTTCCGGATCGGGGCAGGCTTCCGCAATATTCGCGGAGGATGCGAGCGTGCGCCGCCGCAGATTCGCTGCTGGGTCTTTCTCCCGACCTTGGTCGTCCACTGGCACGAACTATACTCCTCCCGTCCTTAGAACGCCGGCAACGTCAAATCTTGCGCGCGGCTGTTTTCGGGCCCGCTGCAGCGGGCGCGCGGGCTGCGTCTGCTGCGCCCACGGGCTTCAGCTGCGCGCTCAAATCAAACGGCCATTCGCCCGCGGCGCAGTCCAGGCATGCGCGCACCTGCGCATCGCTCCATCTCTTCGAGCCGCGCAGCCATTTCTCCGCCTGCGAGCGAACATCGCGGCGCGTGCGGTCGAGTTTGCGCGAGACGGTGGCCTCGTGCTCGCCGAGCAGGCGGCCGATCTCGGCGAGCGTGCGATCGTCCGCGTAGTAGTAAGCAAGACGCAGCCGGTCGTGCGCGTCGAGGGCGCCGAGCGCCGCCGTTAGCGCGGCTTGCAGCGCGGCGAAATAGTTCGCGCGCTCGGGATCGGCGTCCGGCGATGATGCCTGCGCGGCGCGAGGAGATGCCCTTTCGGCTTCGGCGATCACTTCGCCGGTTTCATCCTCGAGCGGTTCGATCGCGCGGGCGCGACGAATTTCGTCGACGTGCCGCTGGGCCAGCACGGCGTGCAGCCAAGTGGAGAGCTTGCTGCGCCCGTGAAAATATTCGAAGAGCGATTGTTGCCGGCCGCCCGATTCGCGCAAGCCGTAGAGGTTGGCGTAGAGCGAATCGGCCAGCTCGCGCGCGGCTACCTCGCCGCCCGCGGCAGTGCCCACGATCGCGCGCGCGGCGCGATACAGCTCGGGCCGGAATTCCGCCATGAAGAAATCCCACGCCGCGGCGCAGCCCTTGCTGCAGGCGACGGCGAGCGCGAGGTCGCCCGCGTGCAAGGTCTCGAGATACGCTTCCGTTTTTTTCGCGTCCGGCGCGGCGCCCGCAAACCGCTTCGCCACGCCGCGTTCGAGCGCAGCTTGAAACTCCTCGCGCGTCAGGTCCCAGTCCGTGGGCGCGGCGGCCTTGCGCCACGCGCGCTCGACCGCGTTTGCGAGCGAAGCAGGAAATCGCGGTGCGCATGCAGCGACGCCTGGTGCGCCGGTGGATGCAGCAACGGCCGTGAGGGGCCGGTAAGTCATGGATGGATGATAGCGGAACCGGGCAGCGGGGTTGTATCTACGGGAACCGAGTTTCCGCTATACTAACCGGCGGGTGCTCACCCGCAATTGCCGCGGAGAGGTGGCCGAGAGGCTGAAGGCGGCGGTTTGCTAAACCGTTGTACGCGCTAAAACGTGTACCGGGGGTTCGAATCCCCCCCTCTCCGCCATTCCTGAAAACAAACAATTTAGCCGTGTGGTTACGTTTTGCGGTTACATGTTCAGTTTTTTCGCCGCGAACGAGTATTGACCTTCTGAGGATAAAACCGATGAGGGTCAAAAAGGTAAGCATCTACATCCGACTGTGCGGCGAGCCGGGGCGACCATTCGAGCGCCTGACAGTGCGTAACCCCCGGCAGTGCGGCAAGCGCGACCACTACTGCCTGCGGGTCGCTGGCAAGTTCGAGTTCTTCGCCGAGGACGACCCAGCGCGGACCGACCTGAACCACTTGAGCGAAGGTTCATACGCAAAGCGGAATCTCTTGGCGCTACCAATCGTTCGGGAGATAGCCGCTTCGGCTGCCGTTCGCAATCTAGCTGAGGCGGTTCTCGGGAAGTGCTTCGCTGTCAAAGGGACATTCTTCAACAAAACGGAAGAATCAAATTGGAAGGTCGCATGGCATCAAGACCTCACCATCATGATTCGAGAACGCGACGAAGTTGCTGGGTTCGGTCCTTGGACGGTCAAAGAGGACATCATTCACGTTCAGCCGACCGAAGACGTACTGAGCCGAATTCTAGCCATCAGACTGCATCTTGACGCGAGCGAGCCAAACAATGGACCGCTCCGGGTGGTTCCCGGCTCCCACAAACACGGGAGGCTCTCATCGGAGCAGGTCTCGGCATATCCGAAGGAAGGTAGTATGGTCTGCACGGTTCCACGTGGAGGTGCTTTGCTCATGCGCCCCTTGTTACTACACGCCTCGTCTGCCTGCGTGGTTCCCAAGCCGAGAAGAGTAGTCCATTTGGAATTTTCTGCGGACGAACTGCCTCAAGGGCTGGAGTGGTTTGTCAGAGTCTAATCTGCACCACGGATTGCCCGGTTGCAGTTGTATTTTGCCGTGCAGGAGAGCCGCGTTACGATTAGGGGCTAATGTACATGAAGCTATTAGGGTGCGCATGCATAGTGCTGGTGCTCGGAGCACGTGCGAGTGCCCAGACACCAGTTCCCGGAGTGGCTGCCACTGAAGAGCAGCCTGCGACGGTGACAATTTGCCAGCTTAAGAGTGACCCAGCGGGATTCAACCACAAACTGGTGGAGGTCACCGGGTTCGTGTCGCACGCCTTCGAAGATTTCACGGTGTTCGATCCGACCTGCCCATCATATCCCGGCGTTTGGCTTGAGTACGGTGGGAAGGCGAAGTCAGGAACAATGTACTGCTGTGGGGTCACGGCTGATAGGCACCGTCCGAAGGAACTGAAGGTTGAGGACATCTCGATCCCGCTAGTCGATAACGATCAATTCCGCGAATTCGACAAACTCATCCAGCCGCCGTTCCGCTCCGGCGTCCATGGCTCGATTGTGCATGCGACATTGGTGGGGCGATTTTTCTCCGGGCGGCTGATCAAGTATCCGAAAGCAACGTTCTGGGGCGGCTACGGGCACATGGGTTGCTGTACACTGCTTGCGATTCAGGAAGTCAAATCCTTTGACTCTCAGAATCGCGATGACCTTGACTACGGTGCAGCTTCCGACCAGCCTGAGATCGGGAAGGTAGGATGCGGCTATCGTGACCTCGTACCGATTGATCCGACCATCGATTTGATCAACGCGCAACGTGAAGCTGACGCTGGGCAGCGAGATTGGGTCTTCGACGACCCGCAGCGAGTCGCATCCGAAGCCATTGCCCGGTTCGCGAATGTGGAAGGAAGCTCAGTCGCCCTGAAAGAAAATCGCAAAGCCCAAGGGCGACATGTGTATGAATGGAAGCCAGCCGACAAACGTGAGACCTACATGGTCGTTGTAAGCCGCCCATACCTGCTCGCTTTCTATGCCCATGATCCAAAGCGGGTAGCGTGGGTAGTGGCCGCCGCGTATGTTTCTTCCTGCGAGAAAAACAACTCGGTCACCCGTCTAAAATAGGCGAAGATTCTTACCCACAAAATTACCCACCGAGAGCGGTTCCTACAGTCCTTTTCAGCAACTTGGTAGCCCAGCAAAGATGTAAGTCGCGGCGTTTTTCCGGTCGCCGATCCTATTCTGTATGACGACGCCCGGCAGATGCGGCAGACAAATGGGCACCTCATAACCTTTGACTGGCAGGCTGGGCAGATGGGCTTCTTCTCTCAAGTGAGCCTATTCAACACTGTGACGTACCGAATACGGATATGTCCCTTCTACCGTGGCATCTGGCATTTGGATTTTCGCAGGGGACATCACTTCAACATCGAAGATCGGACGATTGAGCCTCTCTTTTCGTCGCCCCTTTTTGCACCTTTGGTTCGCTGAAGGGCCCCGGCAATCTCAACAGCGGATTTCCAAAAGTCTTATCACACTTATCACGCATTTGGGGTAGAATCCCGGCTTTCGAGGGCTGCAACGGACTGTAATCCGCTGCAAATCAACTCTCGATAAGCGTTTGGAAATCAGCGAATTTGACGGGTTTTCCGGTAGTTTCTTAACTTGCTGAGGGAATCCCCCCCTCTCCGCCATATTAAAAACGCCCAATAAAAAATCTTCTGCACCTGTTCGGCGTCTTCCAGGCGCACCGGCCGCGCCCACATCCTCTCGGTTTCGAGCGACGGAATCATCGTTGCTCCACCCTGCCACATGTCTAAATAACGTGTTTCCCGGGTGATACGCTACGCGAAAAATCTGCAAATCGCGTGTCGATTCCCCGCCACCCCGTTCGACGCGTAAGTGGAGCGGCACCGCCCAACCGGCCACTCAGAACATTCAGGCAGCGGCGCGGTCCAAGCTCCTATATAAAGTAGCGGCCCTGATACGGCGTCCGCACAACACTCAAGGAGAACACCATGCGTTTCATGATGATCATGTTTCCGAAAGGCTGCGAAAATGCGAAGCCCGGCACGTTACCCGACCTCAAAGCCATCGAGACAATGCGGAAATACAACGAGCAACTACAGAAGGCCGGCGTGCTGCTCGCACTCGACGGTCTGCATCCGCCGTCGATGGGCGCGCGCGTCAGCTTCAAAAGCGGCAAGTCGAAAGTGACCGACGGCCCGTTTACCGAAGCCAAGGAAGTCGTCGGCGGCTACTGGATGATTCAGGTGAAGTCGCGCGAAGAGGCGCTCGAATGGGCCTCGCGCATCCCCGGCTCGGACAATGAAATGGTGGAAGTCCGCCAGGTGATGGAGATAACCGACTTCCCTGCCGACGTTCAGGAGAAGTCCGAGAAGTTCGAGCAGCAGATCGCCGAGGGCGGCTATAAGCTGGGTCAGCAGTAAGAAAAACTCTTCGCACTTTGTCGATTTCGCGACGCCTCGTACGACGTCTATGTAGAGAGGGCCTCTGTCCTAATTCGCGCGACGGCATGGGCAATCGTGCCTGTGTGAACCACGCTTCAGCGTGGATTGCAGCGCCCTGTGAAAAATGTTGAGATGAGTGCTCGACATGTCCTCCGGCACTCGCTCAACAGATTTTCAGGGCGCCACTCAGCGCGACGTCCACGCGGCGATCGACGCCGTGCGGCGCATCGAATCGCCGCGCTTGATCGCCGGGCTCACGCGCATCACGCGCGACGTCGCCGCCGCCGAAGATCTCGCGCACGACGCCCTCGTTGCCGCGCTTGAACAGTGGCCGCGCGAGGGCGTCCCGTCGAATCCCGGCGCGTGGCTGATGACCGCGGCGAAACATCGCGCGATTGACCTCGTGCGCCGCCGCTCGCTGCGCGAACGCAAACACAGCGAACTCGGCCGCGAACTCGAAGAGCAGCAGGAAAAATCCGTGCCCGACTACGTTTCCGCGATCGACGACGACATCGGCGACGACCTGCTCCGTCTGATTTTCACGTCGTGCCATCCCGTGCTCGGCACCGACGCGCAGCTCGCGCTCACGCTACGCCTGATCGGCGGCCTCACCACCAGCGAAATCGCGCGCGCGTTTCTCGTGCCCGAGCCGTCGATTGCGCAACGCATCGTCCGCGCGAAACGGACGCTTGCCGACGCGTACGTTCCATTCGAAGTTCCACGCGGAGCTGAACTTTCCGAGCGCCTCGCGAGCGTGCTGCAGGTGATCTATCTGATTTTCAACGAAGGCTACTCGGCAACGGCGGGCGACGACTGGCACCGCCCCGCGCTGTGCGAAGACGCGCTGCGACTCGGCCGCATCCTCGCCGAGCTTGCGCAGCAGGAGCCGGAGGTGCACGGCCTCGTCGCGTTGATGGAGATTCAAGCGTCGCGCACGCGCGCTCGCGTGAATTCGAAAGGCGAGCCGATTCTGATGCTCGAGCAGAATCGCGCGCTGTGGGACCAGTTGCTGATTCATCGCGGCTTCGCGGCACTCGCGCGCGCTGAGGAACTGAGTCGCGCGATGGGCAGCGTCGGCACCTACACGCTGCAGGCGGCGATCGCTGCGTGCCACGCCCGCGCGCTCACCGCCGACGCGACCGACTGGTCGCGCATCGCTGCTTTGTACGCAGCTTTGGCGCATGTGGCGCCGTCGCCGATTGTCGAGCTGAATCGCGCCGTCGCGGTGGGCATGGCGGAAGGGCCGGCCGCGGGGCTCGCGATTCTCGACGCGATCGCCGGCGAGCCCGCGCTGAAGAACTATCACTTGCTGCCCAGCGTCCGCGCGGATTTGCTGCGCAAGCTTGGCCGGCTTGACGAAGCTCGCGCGGAATTCGCGCGCGCCGCGTCGCTCACGCAAAATTCGCGCGAACGCGAATTTCTGCTCGCCCGCGCCGCCTCCTGCGATTCCGCCACGAACTGAGTCGCTTCGCATCGCCGGGCCAGCGGTCCTCGTCGGACAGCCCGAAGGGTGCGAGAGGGGCTTTAGACTGAACGGGTTGGAGCAAATGAGGAACCGCCTAAATGTCGGTATTAGAGGACGCTACGGTCTGTTACGGTCTCTCACGGAACCTCGAGAAAATCTCTTTGCGGAAGGGAATGCACGCACCGCGTACCTCGCAGCACTTGGTGCGCTTGAATTTGATATGGATGAAAATAACGTCGGGCCGCTCCTTGAGTTTGCACGAATCCTAGCAACTCTGGCGCCAAACACCGCAAACACCCGCGGAGCTCAGACTGCGATCAAGCGTTCCAGGAGCCGTATAGACAATCGGCACTCGCCTTCCAGGTGAGCACAGGAGTGAACTGAGGCTTGGCGTCCAGAGCGAGAAAGAAACTGTCCAAGTATTCGCGGGGAGCGCGTGCGAATTTCGTGGTTCGCTCAGACGTAGGCAGGTAAGGCCAATGATTCATTGTTTCATTCTCCACGTACAGGCTACGGTCGCTCATTTCTTCCTCTGGTCCGCTGCAAATCAACATAGCACCGTGAAGGTTAGCCGGCAACCCCCAGCCTGAGTGGTCAGGTTACGGACGATTCGAGAAAAACCGATGGCGGCGAATCGTCGCATTCTGCTGAGATTCCGCTTCAGGGCGACTCCGCTAAAAAAGATGTACCCCCATTCGTGATGCGCAACGGTTGGACCCGGCCCGATGCAAAGTTTAGCAGAAGCGACGGCGGTGGCATTTTAGCTGTCAAGAGGGAACGGTCGAGATCGGGTAGGCAGCACCTCTTTAGAGGTGAGGATTTTTATGGGACGAAAAAGCCTCAGGTCTGAAGATGTGAGCTACATAAGCCGGTCAGCCCCAGACTTTGCGGGCGGTGGTGGCGACGAGCTCAAGCTTGCGCCACTGCTCGTCGATGGTGAGCAGATTTCCGGCGGCGACGGCGGCAAATCCGCACTGCGTGCTGATGGCGAGATTTTCAAGCGGGACAAAGCGCGCGGCCTGGTCGATACGCCGGCGCAGATCGTCCTGCGACTCGAGCTTGGGCGTCTTCGTGGTGACCAGCCCGAGCACGACGCGCTTGCTGCGCGGCACGAAACGCAGCGGCTCGAATCCTCCGGCGCGCTCGGTGTCGTACTCCAGCAGAAAATTGTCCACGTCCAGCAGCGTGAAGAGTTTTTCGGCGATGGCGTCGTAGCTGCCTTCGGTGTACCAGCGGCTGCGGCTGTTGCCACGGCAGATGTGGACCGACACAGCGACCGTACTGCGCGGAATGTCCTTCAGCAGCGAATTGTCGCCGGCCACGGATTTCTTGAACTCTTCATCGGGATTCAACCCATCGCGCTGCAGCCGGCCGCGCTGGATCGAATCGACGTAATGCGAATAAAACGGCGCGTCGAGTTGGATGTAGGTGGTGCCCTCGGCGACCAACCATTTGATTTCGTCGCGGACGATTTCCACCAGATCGTGCAGCAGCTCCGCATGGGTGGGATAAAACTTCGAGCTGACGCCCCGCTTGTAGCTGGAGACCATGAAATTCGAAGGCGCCGGCACGGTGATCTTGAACGGCCCCGGCGCGGATTTTTTCAAGAATGGGAGTTCGTGCGCGGTGAGCTTGCGGGTTTTTTTCAGCTTTGCGCCCACCGCCTGCGCCGAACTGGCCTCGAACCCGCCGCCGGGGCCTTTCCAGTCGAGAATCACTTTGTCCTTGACGAAGCCCTCGACCGCCTCGGCCATGTCTGTGAGCCAGGAGCCGCGGCGGAGTTCGCCGTCGGTGAAAAGCGGCATGCCGGCTTTGCGCTGCCCGTCGAAGACGCTCAGGATGGCGCGGTCCTCGGCGGTGCGCAGCTCTTCGATTTTGAGCTGGCCGGCCGCGTGAGCGGCGCGAGCCTTCAGCAGGTCCGGCGGACGCAGAAAGCTGCCGACAACCTCAGCGCGATGCAATGGTGGCATGAGCTTGGCCCTTCATTCGCTGATTGTACCGAGTTGGAAAACGAATCGAAGGTGAAACTAAAGGCTTGGTTTCGAGTGGGTTAACCACTGGCCGGTGAAATTGGCGTGACGCCGGAGAGGATTACCGGCATCCCGCCGCTCAGTTTCCCAAGCAGTTAGCTGGGGTTAGTTTTGTGCCGACTGCTGCACGTCCTGCTCGGTCTGGTCCGCCTGCTGTTGCTGCTGGTTCAGATCGGCACCGACGCTGGTGTCGGGCTGGGCCTGGCCGTCCGGATTCGCCTGCGGATTGCCCGCTGGGCCCGTCGGCAAGCCGCCTTTGCCCTGATTGCGCGCGAGTTGCGCCATACCGTCATCGATCTGTTCGCGCAGGTGATTGTTCATCTCCTGCAGGTCGTCGACCGCCACGGGAACCTGCGCACCGGACGAACAGTCGCCGCGCATGCTGCTGACCACGCGCACGTTCACGTTGTTGTTGCCATCGGGCGTGTCGTCGATGCGCCGGATCACGTCTCCTGAGCTGAGGCTGCAGCCCGTGCCGTCGGTGTTTTGCACGGCCAAGGTGCTCGCCACGACGAACGTGCGATGCGCGGGATCAAGTGCCGCGGGCGTTTGATCGTCGCCGCCACCGCCTCCGCCGCCCAGATTTCCCGCCTGGTTCTTTTCCGCGGCGATTTGCGCGGCTACTTCGTTGGCGATCTCCTGCTTGACCTCCGGAGTGAGCTGCGTCTGCTGCCCGCCGTTATCGCCGCCGCCCGTCTGCGCCGCGTAATCCTGCGAGGCTTGCTGGCTCGCGTCGGCCTGCTGTGCTTCGTAGGCCGCCTGCAGATTCTGCGCCATCAGGTAATCGGTCAGCCAGAAGGACGCGCTGGGGTAGGTGGCGAAGGGAGTGAAGTAATACCCGTAGGCGCCATACCACGGGTTTCCGCCCCAGCCCCAGTTGTACGCGATCGCCGCTCCCCACGGGTTATAGGCCCAGCCGTAGAATCCCGGCGCATACCAGTTGCCAGGAACGTAGCCGTAGTAGCGATAGCCGTGCCAGTAATACCCGCGGTAGGCGCGGGCGTAGTAGCGGCCATTTCTATAATACGTCCGGTTGCGCCATTCATGCCCGCCGCGAGAAAAGCCGCGCTCGCCATAGCCGCGCCCGCGTCCATAGCTGACGATGCGACTGTGGTCGGCTCGCTCGGTGACGATGGTGCGCCCGCCGTGCGCGCCCCGGTTGATGGTCATGCCGCCGCTGTGAATCGCATTGATGTGCCCGTGTGAATCGAATCGCGCAGCCGCGCCATTGTGCGTCGTCAGACTGGTCATGTGCCCCGAGCGATTGAAATTCGTAGTGGCGCCGTGCGCGTTCATCGCCGTGTGCCCGCCCGGGGGCGTGCTGAATCCGTGGCCTGCCGATGCGGTGGACAGGCCGTGGGCGCCCGAGCCGCCGATCGTGCTGTGCGTCCCGCCGTTGAGCGTGTTGGTGCCGGCGTGCGTCCCGCCGTTCAGCGTGTTGCTCGTGCCGCCGCGAGTTCCACCGTTGAGCGTGTTGCTGGTGCCATGTGTCCCGCCGTTCAACGTATTGGAGGTCCCAGTATTGGAGGTCCCACCCGTGGTGCCATGCGTGCCGCCGGTTGTGCCGGTGTTGGTGCCGCCGTGGGTCGAGCCGCCGTAACTGCCGTACATGCTTGTGCTCTTGTTGGTGTTGCCGCCAGCTGCGCCGCCCGTACCCGTTGATCCGCCCGCCTTGCCGCCGTAAGAGCCGTACATGCTGGTCCCTGACCCGGTGCTCTTGTTACCGCCGGCTGTGCTTCCGCCCGTGCTGCCGGAGCTCCCCCGATTCCCGTTGGTATTTGTCGAGCCGCCGGTGTTGGTGTGGCCGGTGTTTCCGCCGCCCCCTGCTCCGCGATTATTGTTCGACGGTGGCGGCGAGGAATGCTGCGGCGGAGGCGCCGAGCTGCCGCCACCGTTCTTTTTCTGGGCCAGCGTCATGCCGGGAACAGCCAGCAGAACCGCCAACGCAAAAGCCAGATGCAGGGAGTCTCGCGTTGCTCTGGTCGAATTCATCGTCGCCTCCAATTTCAATGCTCGCGTGATCGGTGTGCAATGATCGGCCGGATGCATTGTTCGGTACTGTGCATTGCGTGAACGGGAGAGGGAAACCGTCACGATAGCCGCAATGATTATTTATGGACGCAAATACCGCAGCTCTTCGCCTGCTCCTGGGCAAACCTGCCAAATTCCGCCCATCGGGACACTTGCAGTTGGTGCGCGAGCATAGTCCGCACACCCTCGGAATGTCAATCGCCGCGACAGGTGGTTTAAATAGGCACATCGACCAACATTCGGCGCACCCCAATGGCGGTTTTGGCCCGATTCGTGCGCAAGGCGTAGGGAGAAGCCCTGGTCCGCTTCGGCAGCTTCGCGGTGGAGTTAACGGGCGCGTCGCCGGCCGCGACACGAATGTTGACACGTATCACGACGGGCCAGTAACATTCCGGCCTACGTGACGGCTGGTAACACGCTCGCTCCGTAACCCAGCGACGGGAGAAATTAGAAGATGAAAAAGATTCTTTGGGCCACGCTCATTCTGGCGACCTTTTTTGCTCCGAGTGCCGGCGCGCAGGCGCCCGCAACACCCCCGCCTCCGGGGGCTGCGGCGGCAGCGCCCGGCGCCGCCCCGGCGCCCGCACAGGGACGCAAGAAGCGCGTTGCGGTATTCGATTTCGACTTCACCGCCATCCCAACCGCCACCGTCGCGCAGCTGGGGAATAACGTCGACATCGGCAAGGGCGTCACCAACCTGCTGGTGAAGTACCTGGTGCAGGACGGTACCTATTCCGTGATCGAGCGCAACGCCCTCGACAAAATCATGGCCGAGCAGAATTTTTCCAATAGCGATCGCGCCAATCCCACGTCCGCCGCGAAGATCGGCAAACTCCTGGGCGTCGACGCGATGATCGTCGGCAGTATCACCCAGTTCGGGAATGAGACCAAGAATACCGGCGTCGGCGGCAACGGCGGCGGCTTTGGCCCATTTGGCATGGGGGGCTTCAAGCACAGCAACAGCAAAGCCATCGTGAACATCGATGCGCGCATCGTCGATATCGACACCGCTGAAATTCTGGGCGTAGCCGAAGGGCACGGCGAATCTTCGCGGTCGAGCACCTCGCTCACCGGCGGCGGCGGCAACTGGCGGGGGTTCGGTGCCGGAAACGTCGACTTCGGCTCGAGCGACTTCCAGGAAACGATCCTCGGCGAGGCGGTAAAGGCTTCGGTCGAGCAGATGAGCACCGGCCTGATTGCGGACGCTGCCAAGCTGAGCGCCCGCACGAGTATCGTTTCCGGCTTCGGCGCCGCGGTGGACGGGGGGCAGGTGGTTCTAGACG
>Ga0210404_10000455_pt1 | contig 21526 bp, 21 predicted proteins | sample IncBWH28MmetaG_FD_155455 | JGI IMG/M metagenome (GOLD analysis project Ga0210404, IMG submission 155455) | Forest soil microbial communities from Barre Woods Harvard Forest LTER site, Petersham, Massachusetts, United States - Inc-BW-H-28-M | ecosystem: Environmental > Terrestrial > Soil >... | reverse complement strand
CCGGGGGGGGGGGGGGGTTGGGGTGGGGGCTTTTTTTTGGGGGGCGGTGGGGGGCGGGGGTGGGGGGGGGGGGGGGGGTTTGGGGGGGGGTGGGGGCGGAGGCGGATTCGGCGGTTTTGGCGGCGGGGGATTCGGAGGCGGGGGCGGATTCGGAGGCGGCGGCGCTGGCGGCGGCTGGTAGCGGAGGGTGATCTACGGCATGGAAACGAAACTCACTGAATTGGTTTCGAAACTGAAAGCAGCGGCGGAGGAGAATCTGAAGGCTGTGGTGCTCTATGGCTCCGCTGCCACAAGCGAATACCAAAGCCGGCATTCCGACGTGAATGTTCTTTGCCTGCTCGAGCGAGCCGCGTTGGGGGATCTCGAGAAGCTCCATTTCGTGACCGAGTGGTGGATGAACGAGAAAAATCCCGCGCCGGTGATTTTCACGCACGAAGAGCTAGTGCGGTCATCCGACGTGTTTGCCATTGAGATGCTGGATATGAAGCATCGCCACCGCATGCTTTTCGGTGAAGATTTTCTGGAAAAAATGGAAGTGCCGATGCGTTTGCATCGCCTGCAGGTCGAGCGCGAGCTGCGCATCAACTGGATGCGCCTTCGCCAGGCCATCGCGGTCGCGGAGCCGCGGAATAAAGCTCATCGGAACATCATGCTTTCCTCCCTGCCGACGTTCTGTGTGCTCTTTCGCCACGCGCTGATCGGCCTGGGCCAGCCCGAGCCGCACACGAAACGCGAAGCGGTTGATGGCATCGCCGCGCTGACCGGAGCCGATGCGTCTGGTTTTCATAGCATTCTCGATCTGCGCGCAGGCAAGCTGAAGGAAAGGGAAGTCGACGTGGAGGCAGCGCTCCAGACCTATCTCGAATTCGTCGAAGTCGTCACCAACGAGGTGGATCGGCGCTTTGAAACAACCTAGCGTCGAGCTGCGTATTAAGAATGAGGCCGCGTAATGGCATCCGATTATCTGTGATAGATTCTGCCCCGGAGGCTGCTCATGAAGGTATTTGTCGGAATTGTCGCGGTGCTCGTGATTCTCGCGCTCATTTTTGGCGGCATGTACATTTCGCGCCGCAACCAAATGGTTCAGCTGAATGAAGCGGTCAAGTCCGATTGGGCGCAGGTCGACGTAGTGCTCCAGCGCCGCTCCGATCTGATTCCAAACCTGGTCGAAACCGTGAAAGGCTTCGCCGCGCAGGAGCAGACCGTGTATGACGACATCGCCAAGGCCCGCGCGGCCCTCGGCGGAGCGCAGACTCCGAAGGACAAGATTGCGGCGAATGGCCAACTGGATGGCGCTCTCAGCCGCCTTTTGCTGATCGTGGAGAACTATCCCCAGCTTAAATCCAACGAGAATTTCTTACGCCTGCAGGACGAGCTGGCAGGAACCGAAAATCGCATCGCCGTCGAGCGCAAGCGCTACGACGACGCGATTCAGGCCTACAACACTTTCATCGCACTGTTCCCGAATAACATTATCGCCAGCATGTCGGGCTTCCAGCGCAACGACGCGTACTTTGCGGCCACCGAAGCATCTCGCGCAGTGCCCAAAGTCCAATTCCCGGGGCCTGCCACGCACTAAGCAGATACGCGGAAAAAACTCCGACGGCCTAACGCGAATCGATGCGCTGCACCGCGGGACCTTCTTTCCGTCCCAGCTGGTGTGCCCCATGGTCGCGCAATATTTCCGCAGCCCGCTCGGCGATTTTCTCGGTCGATACCCGGACGATCAGCACGGCGCCGCCTTGCTTGATGTGATTGGCGTAATACTCCTGTTCGCCAATGTAATTCGGTTGTTCTCCGGCATCTCCGCGAACTTCGGGTTCTTCGGGGTTGCCGCCCGCGCCGAACAGGCGTGCCAGCCCGCTCCGGTGTGGTTCCCGATATTTGGTGGATGGTTCGCTCGCCGTATTCGCGGTTCGAACGTCCTCATCAATGTCGCTGATCACTTGCACCTGTTCGCCGTCGATTCCCGCAAGCTCCAGATCGCGGACAGCGGCTTCTGCATCTGCATAGGTGCGGAAAATTCCAACGACCTCGTATGGCATACTTTGGCCCTCCCTCAACTTGGATGCCCGATCCCCGGAAGGCGGCACAGATGGGAAGGACATCGTCAGCCGGCATGGAGAGAGGGCCCTTAATGAGCTCCTGGAGGCGCCGGAAATGCGAGCTGCTTCAGGCGACTAAGGATCGCGTTCATGGCGTAATCGAAATTTTTGTCTCGGTTACCCAGCAGCAGGGCGCCTCGAACGTACTGAGTAAAAGTCCAAAGCGTGATATGCGTCTGGGGGTCGATCACCAGCAATCGTAGCTGCCCGAGAACAGGGAGCCTGAGTCCCGTATCCGAAAGCGACCAGCTAATATCGAAAACTAGGTCGGCCGAGGCAGGCGAAGTCGTGAGTTGGTATCGTCCCCAGGCTTTCATCGCGGCGTAGAAGTCGTTGTAAGGTCGGTCGGGCCCGCCATCGAATACCGTCTGGTCCGTGACCGTATCCAGACTTTCCCCGCCCGCGTTCGCAATGAACACCGTTTGTGCGGCAGCGATCTGGGGAGGCACTGGAGCAGGCGCCGCCCCTTTGGATTGCTGTGCGCGCAAGACCGGGACAAATCCCAGGATCGCGACCGCCAGATAGACGACCTGAATTTTGATCGACCTCAAGGCTGCACCGCCGCAGAACGTAACTGTGAGCCTAAGCCCCGATACGGTAACGCCAATTTGTTGGACGCATGTTTCACCTGCCGGGGGTACGTTTGCTTGACCGCACTCGCCACCCCGCGCTACGCTAGTTGTGGCCGCGATATTGATGAAACAAACCGTTCGAATCGCCGGAGGCATCAACGAGCTGTTCGGCACGCTGGATGAAAACCTGAAGCTTCTCGAGTCCACGCTTCACGTCACCACCCGTCTCAAAGATCACGACATGGAAATCGAAGGCGACGCGGCCGAGGTCGAGCGCGCCGCGCGTCTGCTGGACGCCTATAACGACCGCGTCCTTGCCGGCCATATTCCCACCAGCCAGGAAGTGAAATCGTTGCTGCAAACCGCCGCGGGCCAGCCCGCCGCGACGCTGCACGGCGCCTTTTCTCCCTCCCACAAGCGTGCGCTCGGCAAGAAAAGCGTCATGCCGAAAAGCGCGAACCAGAAGCGCTACATCGAGGCTCTGGAAACCTACGATATGGTTTTCGCCATCGGTCCGGGCGGCACCGGCAAGACCTACCTCGCCGTCGCGCTGGCCGTTTCCGCGCTGCTCTCAAAACAAGTGAATCGCATCATCCTCGCCCGGCCTGCGGTGGAAGCAGGTGAGCGGCTTGGCTTTCTTCCCGGCACGCTGCAGGAAAAGGTCGATCCCTATATGCGGCCGCTCTACGACGCGCTGCACGACTTGCTCGAAGCGGACAAACTCGAAAGCTACCTTGAAAAGGGAATCATCGAAGTCGCGCCGCTGGCCTTCATGCGCGGCCGCACGCTCAACGATTCGTTCGTGATCCTCGACGAGGCGCAGAACACCACCAGCGAGCAGATGAAAATGTTCCTCACCCGCCTGGGATTCAATTCCAAAGCCGTGATCACCGGCGACGTCACGCAAATCGACCTGCCCGATGCACGCAAGTCCGGTCTGGTGGAAGCGATTGAGGTAGTCGGGAATATCGAAGGCATTTCGCTCGTCTATTTCGACGAGCGCGACGTCGTCCGCCACAGCCTCGTGCAGCGCATCATCAAGGCCTACGAAGAGCGCACCGGTTCGCAGCCGAATGGGACCAACGCCGGCCGCCCGGCGCGCGCCGCCGCTGCCGTCCCGCCGAATGAAAAGTAGTAGGGGCATCCGCCGCGGCGGACGCCCGGCACAAATCCTTGGCTTGACCACATACCGACCGGCCCGCCCTTCGATCGTTGTAGATTTTGTGGCGGCCACCCGTCAGGCGGGCCGGCTTTCCGCTTTTCTCGGACCCCTAGGCAGTCACTCAGGGTAATATTCCAGTTTCATTTTCACCGCACATGAGCGCCACTCTTGACAATTGGGCCACACAGATTCGCGCCGGAGATGCACGTGCCATATCGCGGGCAGTTTCTGCGATCGAAGACCACACCAGCGAAGCCGAAGTGTTGCTTCGTCAGCTTTTTCCGTATACCGGACGCGCCTGGCGTATCGGCGTCACCGGGGCCCCCGGAACCGGCAAGAGCACACTGGTCGACCGCCTGGCGGCTCATTATCGCGGCGAACAGCAGAGCGTCGGCATCATCGCCGTCGATCCATCGAGTTCGTTTACCGGCGGCGCGATCCTCGGCGACCGTGTCCGCATGCAGGGTCACGCCGACGACAAAGACATTTTCATTCGCTCGATGGCTACGCGCGGATACCTGGGAGGGCTGGCGCAGTCAACGGGCGACGCCACGCTCTTGCTAGACGCAGCCGGCAAGGACGTGATTCTCATCGAAACGGTGGGCGTCGGGCAGGGCGAGATCGAAATCGTGCGCCTCGCGAATTGCACCATCGTCGTTCTGGTACCGGGGATGGGTGACGATGTGCAGAACCTGAAGGCCGGACTGATGGAAATCGCTGATATTTTCGTAGTCAACAAATGTGATCGCGAAGGTGCAGGCCGTTTCGAAGAACAACTCGGGGCGATGTTGCAGATCGTGCCCGAACGGAGCGGCTGGAGACCCCCGGTGGTCCGCACGGTGGCGACGGAAGACCAAGGAGTGGCGGAGCTGGCGCAGCAAGTCCGGCTATACCGTGAGCACATCAGCAAGTCCGAAAACCGCCAGGCCAGGGAAGTGGCGTATTGGAAAGAATGGCTGCTGCGGCTGGTGGAATCCCGGCTCGTGGAACGAGTGCTGGGCGACCGCGCCAATTCCGCGGTGTTCGAAAAGCTTGCCGCCGAAGTGGCCGCCCGGACGAAAGATCCGTATTCAGCCGTGAGCGAAATTCTGGCCAGGAGCGGCGCGTGAATCTCGGCGAGCTCGAATTCCACATCATCAACGCAGGCCACGTGCTGCTCGACGGCGGGGCGATGTTCGGCGTGATCCCACGGCCTCTTTGGGAAAAGAAAATGGCTCCCGACGCGCGGAATCGCATCACGCTGTCGATGAATTGCCTGCTCATACATGCAGGTGGCAAGCGCATCTTGGTCGAAACCGGCGCCGGCGGCAAAATGAACGCGAAATTCCGCGACATTTACGGCGTCGACGGACCGTTGCTCGATCAAGGTTTGCGCCAACACGACCTCCAGCCCGCGCAGATCGATATCGTTGTGAACACCCACCTGCACTTCGATCACTGCGGCGGAAACACGCGCGTCGAAAAGGACAAGGTCGTTCCGGCATTTCCGAATGCGCGCTACTTTGTGCATGTTGGCGAATACGAGCACGCCATGAACCCGACCGAGCGCGACCGCGCGAGCTACATTCCGGAAAACTACGTACCCATCGTCGATGACGGCCAATTCACGCTGCTCGACAGCGATCGCGAGGTCGTGCCCGGCGTCGAACTAATCCGTCTCCCGGGCCACACCGCCAACATGTTCGGCGTGAAACTCACCGGCGGCGGGAAGACCGCGTTCCTGTTCGGAGACCTCGTCCCAACCACCGCGCATCTCCCGCTTCCCTGGATTATGGGTTACGATCTGTACCCCGTGACGACGCTTGAGAACAAGAAGCGCTGGATTCCCGAGGTCGTTCGTGAAGGCTGGCTCGCGCTGTTCGCGCACGATGCTCGCGTGCCGTCCGCCTATCTCCGCGAGCGCGATGGCCAATGGGAAGCGGATCCGGTCACCATCGACTAAGTCCCGCCGATTTTGGAGAGTGAATGCCGAAAGCAAAGAAACCGAAGTCTGCAGGTAGTCGCAGCAAGGAAGCAATCAAGACCGCCATCATCGGCGGCAGCGGCCTCTATCACATGGCCGGGCTTACCGATACCCGCGAAGTGCGCGTGAAAACGCCGTTTGGCGACCCCTCGGACGCCATCGTGATCGGCACGCTGGAAGGCCGGCACGTCGCGTTTCTCTCGCGCCACGGACGCGGGCATCGTTTTTCGCCCAGCGACATCAACTACCGCGCCAATATCTGCGCCCTGAAAATGCTCGGCGCCGAAAGAATCATTTCTGTCAGTGCGGTGGGCTCGCTGCGTGAAGATCTGCCGCCCCTCGACTTCCTGATTCCGGATCAATTCTTCGACCGCACCCGCGGCCGCATTGCCACGTTCTTCACCGATGGGATCGTGGCGCACGTCGGTTTCGCCAATCCCACCTGTTCGCAGCTCTCCACCCATCTGGCGGGTTCGTGTGAGCGCGCCGGAGTCAAAGTCCATCGTGGAGGCACCTACGTGTGTATGGAAGGCCCGGCGTTTTCGACCATCGCCGAGTCCCACATCTACCGCCAGCTGCGCTGCGACGTGATCGGCATGACCGGTGTCACCGAAGCCAAACTCGCGCGCGAGGCCGAACTCTGCTACGCTACCGTCGCTTTGATCACCGATTACGATTGCTGGCATCCGCACCACGACGCCGTTACTCTCGACGAAATCCTCGCCAATATGGGGAAGAATACCGACAACGTGCAGCGCGCCATTCGCGAGGCCGTGCGTTCCCTGGACGAGAATCGATCCTGCAAGTGCGGCTCGGGGCTGGCCCACGCCATCGTCACGGATCGCAAGATCATTTCGGCCGCGACGAAAAAGAGGCTCGCGCCGATTGCCGGCAAGTACATTTCGTAGAGTGCAGCGACGCCGGCAACGTGATCCGGATCGCCTTCATTTGATCGGAAATTCATTATCAACGCGCAGACTCCGCTAGCCGCGGTCTGCCAAAACACGGAGAGGCTATGTCACTTCTGGTTGTAGGTTCGGTCGCATTCGACGGCATCGAAACGCCGCACGGCAGGGTCGACCGCACCCTCGGCGGCGCCGCCAGCTATTTCGCCCTCGCGGCTAGCCATTTCGCGCCGGTGCGCATCGTTGCGGTGGTCGGCGAGGATTTCACAGACCGCGATTGCGCCGTATTTCAGGGCCGTCAGATCGATATGACCGGGGTCGAACACGTCGCCGGAAAATCCTTCTACTGGGCGGGACGCTACAGCCAGAACATGAACGAACGCACCACTTTGACCACCGAACTCAATGTCTTCGCCGCATTCGATCCTAGGCTTCCGGCTTCCTATCTCGACTCACGCTACGTATTTCTCGGCAATATCGACCCGATCCTCCAGCGTTCGGTCCTGAAACAGGTCCGTGTCAGGCCCAAGCTCGTTGGCCTCGACACCATGAACTACTGGATCTCGGGCGCCAACCCCGAGCTGCGCGAAACCCTGAAGCATGTTGATATTCTCACCATCAACGATGACGAAACCCGCCAGCTCACCAGCGAGCACAACCTCCTGCGCGCCGCAAAACACATTTTCAAAATGGGTCCGAGCACCCTGATCATCAAGCGCGGCGAGCACGGCGCGATCATGGTTCACAAGAATTTCCTGTTTTCCGTCCCTGCGTATCCGCTCGAAGAAGTGGTCGATCCAACGGGCGCGGGAGACACCTTCGCCGGCGGCTTCATGGGTTATCTGGCGGGCAAGGGCCGCGTCAACGAACAAACCTTGCGTTCCGCGATGGTCTACGGATCGATCCTGGCCAGCTTCACGGTCGAACGCTTTGGTGTCGAGCGCCTCGCGAAGGTGACCCGCAAGGAAATCGCGGCGCGGGCGCGACGATTCGCGCGCCTCACGTCGTTCAAAATCTAATGCGAGAGAAACGCCACGGTGCGTTCGCAGACAGTGCCGCCGCAGCCAACCCTTCGCCCGCCCGCCGAATCCGAGTTGACGTGCCGCGGGCGGGGATGCTATCAATCGTGGCTAACCGGCAGGGGATTGGCAGGCGCTGTGGTAGTTCCCTCGTTCCGCGTTCCCGGCTGCTGTCGGCGAGCGGCCTCGGGATCCCCGTTTGAAAAATTCTAAGGAGGGTGGTTTGAAGCGTTCGCGCTCGGTCGCGCTGGTATCGGTTGTGGCTGGCATCTTCTTGCTCGGCGGTTGTGGCGGCGGGAATCAGCCCGCCTTTAACGCTACGCCCACCGTCACAGGCTTGTTTCCCTCGGTGATCACCGCGGGCAGCGACGGTTTCTTCATGTCGGTCACTGGCACGGGCTTCATGTCAGACTCGAACGGAGTCACCTTCGTCAATTGGAACGGTTCGCCGCGATCGACGACCCTAAACTCGACCACCGGACAACTGTCGGTCCAGGTCTTCGCGACCGACATCGCCGCGCAGAACAATGTCATTGTCACGGTCACCAATCCAGGCCCCGGCGGCGGCACGTCGGTCGCGGGCCAGACGTTCACGGTCGAGCCGGCGCGTCCCGGCCTGACGTTGACATCGCTGGATCCCCAGAACGCCAACGCCGGCGGAGACGCCTTCGCACTCACGGTGAACGGTACTGGATTCACGGCTGGCGACATCATCAACTGGGACGGCACCGAGCTGATCACCACGATCACGCCGCCCAACCAGGCCAGCGCTCAAATCACCAAGGACCTGATCGCCACTGCGGGCACCGCCAGCGTCAACGTCTCCATGGCCGATCCGACGGTCGCCACCCTGTCCACCACCTTTACCATCAGCGGTCCCAATAATCCCTCTCCCACCGTCTCTTCGCTTTCGCCTTCCAGTGCGGCGCATGGTGGTGGGGATTTTGAAATGCGCATCAGCGGCTCCGGTTTCGTGCCCGATTCGTTTGTCCTGTGGAACGGAGGCTTCCGCGCCACCTCCTTCATCAGCTCCTCTCAGCTGGTGGTCTATATTCAGGCGGCCGACATCCTCAATGCGGGCAACGCCACGGTAGCCGTCACGAATCCCGCGCCCGGAGGCGGCACATCCTCGAACCAGATGTTCAAGATCGATTAGCCGGTGCGCCCCACATTTTCCCGTAACTCTTACTTCCCGTCGCCCGCTCGCGCGCTAGACTCGACTCCGCAAACCCCTTATCCTCGATTGCGTCCCATGACTTCCCCGAAAAAGCCGCGCGCGCTCCGCCCGGGAGACGGAATCCGCATCGTTTCGCTGGCCAGCCCGGTCCAGCTCGACCATCTGCAAAAAGGCTGCGAGGAGTTGGTCCGCCTGGGCTACGCGCCGGAAACCGACCGCGACAGCGTGCTGGCCCACCAGGGTTTCTTCGCGGGTCCCGCGGAAAATCGCCTTGTCGCGCTGAAAGAGGCGCTCGTCGACCCTTCCGCGCGTGCGATTTTCTGTTCGCGCGGCGGCTATGGCTCAAGCTACCTGCTTGAAGGTCTCAACGGAACAGCCGCAAACGCCCCCAAAATCTTGTTAGGCGCGAGCGACATCACCGCTCTTCAGATTTATCTCTGGCAGAAATTCCGCTGGGTCACCTTCTACGGTCCCATGGTCGCATCGAATTTCGACCGCGGCGAAGGCGCCGATCACGGCTACGATCGCCTCAGCTTTACGCGTGCCGTCAGTGAAACCAAAAACGGCTGGCAAATCGATCTGAAGGGCGAAGCCCTCGCGCCCGGCGACGGAACCGGCGTCCTGCTCGGAGGCTGCCTCACTCTGGTTGAATCCACGCTCGGCACGCCCTGGGAACCCGACACGCGCGGCGCCATCCTGGTTCTCGAAGATCGCGGCATGAAGCCTTATCAGGTCGATCGCGCGCTGACGCATCTCCGTCAGGCGGGCAAATTCAACGAAGTCGCTGGGATCATCTTCGGTGATTTTCCGGACTGCGAAGGCCCGCTTTTCAGCGAAGCTGTCGTCGACGTCGCGCTGCGCATCCTCGAGCCGCTGAAGATCCCCTTCGTTTTCGGCTCGCCAATCGGCCACACCGCGCGCGCGATGCTGACGCTGCCGTTGGGCGTTCGCGCCGAGCTTTCCGCCATCGGCGCCGGCGTGCTGCGAATCCTCGAACCTGCGTGCCTGCCATGAGCTCCGGGCCTTCCAAACTCGTTCCCCGCCACATTCATCTGCTCGGCATCGCCGGCGCAGCCATGGCACCGGTAGCCGGAATGCTGAAGGAGCGCGGCTTTCACGTTACAGGCACCGACGTAAACGTCTACCCGCCCGCCTCAACTCTACTCACCTCTCTGGGAATTCCGTGGAACGAAGGCTATCGCGAGGAGAATCTCAAGCCCGCGCCCGATCTCGTTGTCATCGGCAACGCCATTTCCCGCGGCAATCCCGAAGTGGAGCGCATCCTCGATGACGCAATCCCGTACTGCTCCATGCCGCAGTTGCTCGAGGAGTATTTCCTCCCCGGCCGCACCTCGATTGTTGTCGCAGGCACCCACGGCAAAACCACGACCACGGCCATGCTCGCTTGGATTTTCGAAACCGGCGGCCGCCGCCCCGATTTCCTGATCGGCGGCGTGGCGCCGAATTTCGGCGACCGCAGCTACGGCCTCGGCGGCGGCGGCGAATTCATCATCGAAGGCGACGAGTACGACACGGCATTCTTCGACAAAGGCCCGAAATTCCTGCACTACCATCCGGTCGGGCTGATTCTCACGTCCCTGGAATACGATCACGCCGATATCTACCCGAATCTCGAATCGATCGCCCTGCAATTTCGCCGCCTCGTCAATCTGGTGCCGCGCCGCGGACGAATCCTCATCTGGGGCGAAAGCGCTGCGCTGAAAGAAGTCACCGCAAAAGCCTATTGCCCCGTTGAAACCTTCGGCCTGACCCCGGATTGCGATTGGTGCGCCGGCGATCTCCAATGGCATGACGAAGCCACCGAATTCCGCGTCGCACATCGCGGCGCCGCCGTCGCGCGGATTCGGATTCCCGTTGCGGGTCGCCACAACGTGCTCGATGCTCTCGCGGCGATCGCCCTGGCCTACGTCCGCGGCGTCGAAGCCGACTCCATCGAACGCGCCATGGCGACATTTCAAAGCGTCCGCAAACGCATGGAAATCAAGGGCGAGGTGGACGACGTTCTGGTCGTCGAAGACTTCGCGCACCATCCTACCGCCATCCGCCTGACGCTCGAAGCCGCCCGCGCCCGCTGGCCGGGCCGCAAACTCTGGGCTGCCGTCGAGCCGCGCTCCAACACCATGCGCCGCAAAATCTTTCAGCACGACCTCGCCGAGTCGCTCGCCCTAGCCGACGTCGTACTGTTTGGCCCGGTCAATCGCGCGCAGCAGCTTGCCGAAGACGATCGCCTCTCGCCTGAGATGATCTGCCAGTCCATCGGCGCTCGCGGCGGCAAAGCAAAAGCCTTCGCCTCGGCCGCCGAAATCGCCGACCATCTCTCCGCGGCAACAAGATCAGACGACCTCGTCTTGATCATGTCCAACGGTGGCTTCGACGGCCTCACAGGCAGGCTCCTCGACAATCTGAAGTCGCGCGCCGGTGCCCGCGCATGAAGTTCGTTTTGGCACTCAAGCCCATACTGTTCCTGCTCGCACTGATCGGCGTCGCGCTGGTCCTCGCTCGACCCGCTCGGGCCACGATCCAGTACCGCATCTCGCTCGAACACCCCGAGCAACACCTCTTCCATGTGACGATGACCATTCCCGTGGGAGATGCCGATCAAGACCTCACCGTACAGATTCCTGCCTGGAATACGTTGTATCAGGTCCGCGACTTCGCCTACCGCGTTCGGGACGTGCACGAAATTTCGCCGGCCAACGATCTGTCCGATCCTTTGCTTCCTCTGAAGATCGACAAGCAGACCTGGCGATTCGATCTGCGCGGCATTATGAAACCGCTGCATTCGATTACCATCGAGTATTCGATCTTCTGGGACGATCCCGGTCCCTTCAATTCGCAACTCAACCCCCATCACGCCTTCCTGAACCTCGCCGAAATCCTCATGTATGTGCCGAACCGGCGCGCCGAAGCGACGGAGGTCGTATTCGACGCCGTTCCGGAGGGATGGGACCTTGCGGCGGAACTCGCCCCGGGGCCGGAGGCGAAGTCTTTTACGGCCGCGAGTTACGACGCGCTGGTCGACGCTACGATCGAGGCCGGCAAGTTCGAAGGATTCGAATTCGACAGCGGTGGTGGCCATTTTCGCGTGATCCTCGACGCAAGCGATGCGTATCGCTCGCGCCTGCAAACTGCCCTCGAACGCATCACCGCCTACGAACTCCGCCTGATGGGCGGCGCCCCATTCCGCCAGTTCACATTTTTCGTTCACATTGGCGCGGATCCGATCATCGGCCAGGGTGGCATGGAACACATGAACTCCACTGCCATCGCCGGACCCTCGGTCGATGCGGCCGCCTCCCTCGCGGCCCACGAATTCTTCCACGTGTGGAACGTCAAGCGCATCCGTCCGCAGAGTCTCGAGCCGATCGACTACACGAAAGAACAGTACACGCGCGCTCTCTGGTTCGCCGAGGGTTGCACCGACGCCTATACCTCCTACACGCTGGAGCGCACCGGCCTGTGGTCGAAAAAACAGTTCTACGATAATCTCGCCGAGCAGATTGAACGGGTCGAAACGCGCCCCGCCCACGCATGGCAGAGCGCCGAAGAATCGAGCCTCGACGCCTGGTTTGAGAAATACGACGGCTATAATGTCCCTGAACGCAGCATCTCCTATTACGACAAGGGGCAGATTCTCGCCTTGCTGATCGATCTCGAAATTCGGGACGCGACGGACAATCGCAAATCGCTTGACGATGTCTTCCGCTTGATGAACGACCGATTCGCCAAACAGGGCAAGTTCTACCACGAAAACACCGACATTCGCGCGGCCGTCGAGCAGGTCTCGGGCAAGAGCTTCCAAGAGTTTTTCCGCCGTTACATTTCCGGAGTCGACGAGCCGCCCTATAACCAAATCCTTGCCATCGCTGGCCTCCAGCTGAAAACGGATGCCGGCTACTCCATCTCCGAATTCAGCCGCACCACCGATCGCCAGCGGCGCATCCGCGAAGGGCTTCTTCGTGGCACGACGGACTAACGCTTCGCGCCCATGATTCGCACGGTTTTTCTCGGACTGTATCTCAGCCTGTGCATCCTCCTCGCTCTCCCTTGGCTGATTCTTTGGAGCATCATCACCGGGAGTCCTGATCTGATGTACGCCCTCGCCATGAAGGCTGTGCTCGTGGGGAACCGAGTCTTCGGCATTCGCGTGCATGTCGGAGGACTCGAGAACATTCCCCCCGGCGCCTGCGTGTTCGTCTCCAATCATGTTTCCAATGTTGACGCGCTGGCTTTCATTCCGTCGATTCCTCAACGCGTCGCCATACTCATCAAGAAAGAACTCATGCGCATTCCGATCCTGGCCACCGGAATGCGCGCCGCCGGATTCGTCCCCGTCAACCGCTCGGACCGCGATGCGGCGGCCGCCAGCGTCGAGCTCGCCGTAAAGCGGCTGAAAGAAGGCATCTCGTTCGCCATTTTTGCCGAAGGAACGCGCAGCTCCGACGGACGCCTCCAGCCATTCAAGCGCGGCGGCTTCACCATCGCGATTGACGCAGGAGCACCCATCGTTCCGGTTTCGATCGCAGGCACGCAGCGCCTGCTTCCGAAGGGCGATTGGAAACTGCGCGCTGGAGACGTGTTCGTCCGTTATGGACCGCCCGTGAATGCCTCGGCCTACACGCTTGATCGCCGCGCCGAGCTGGCGTCGCGCGTCCATTCGCTCATCGCCGCGGGCCTCCCGCCGGAACAGCAGCCCGTGGAAGATGTTCAGCAATGACAATTCTTCTCCGGGCAGCAGTTCGACGGCGTCGGGCACCCAGCGCGGTGCCGGGAAAAGAGCGAAAGGATTCCCGAGTCCGGGAGGGATGATAGATAGCCCAATCCCTTGCAAATCAGTCCCTTCCGGCAGCCCTTGGGAATTGCTTGCTATACTGATTCCCAATGCGTGCGCAACTAATCCACGAAGTAATCCCCGTCGGCCTGCTGCAATGCAACTGCTCTATTCTCGGAGACTCGTCGACCGGCGAAGCCATCGTCGTCGATCCTGGCGATGAGGTCGATCGCATCCTGGAAATCCTTCGCCGCCACAAGCTGAAGATTCTCGCCATCGCGAGCACGCACACGCATATCGACCACGTCGGCGGCCTAGCCGCGCTGCATCGCGCCACCGGAGCACCGGTTCTAATTCACGAAGCTGACCTAGGTCTGTACAAAAGCCTCGACAGACAGGCCCAGTGGCTCGGTGTCCCCACGCCGGAAGTGATTCCGATCAAGGATTTCATCCAAGAGGGCGATGCCCTCCGCTGGGGCGCTTACGAAGCGCGCGTCCTGCACACCCCAGGCCACACGCCCGGCAGCATCAGCCTCGTCGTTGGGTCCGGGACGCCGTACGCGGACGCGCACGCCGCGCGTCTGCTGGCCGGAGACACTCTGTTCCAAGGCTCCATCGGCCGCACCGATCTCCCCGGCGGCTCGTTTCCGCAAATCATCGCCTCGATCCGCGACAAACTCCTTCAGCTGCCGGACAACCTAATCGTCTATCCGGGCCACGGTGACACCACATCAATCGGCGACGAGCGGGAATTTAACCCATTCCTCCGCTAAGTTTGTTTTCTCACACCCTCTGCGTTTCTGCGGTGAGCCTTTCCGTGCTTTGGCGGTGAGGTTCATTGAACCCGCAAAGTCCCGGTGCTATCTTCGCTCGGATTTGAAGCCTCCAACGGAAGGGAACTAGCCGATGAAAATGGTCCGAACTTTCGCTCCAATCCTGCTCGCGGCTGTATTTCTGGTGCCCGTCGCGCAAAGCCAAGCGACGCTCGCGGCCCGCGTCCAGCGCCTGGAAGACATCGAAGAAATTCGTAACGTCCTCATCAATTACGGCCGCTACCTTGACGCCCACGACCTGGTCTCGTATTCCAATCTTTTCGCGAGCGACGGAGAATGGATCGGCGGTTTCGGCACGGGGAAAGGCCCGTCAGGCGTCCTCGCGCTCATGCAGAAGAATCTCGGCGCCTCGCCCCCCAACACGCTGGGTTCCACCTATCACTTGCTGACGAATTTCGTGATCGATGTGAATGGCGACGCAGCCACAGCCTGGTCGCGCTGGAATTTCGTGGTCACCGGCTCGGACAACAATCCCAAAATCCTGTACGGCGGGCACTACGACGACACGCTGGTCCGCGAAAATGACCGCTGGAAATTCAAGAAACGGGTCGCCGTCAACGACATCCTGTCCGGCAATGTAGTGCCGGCTGCCGCCCTGAAGTAACCGCAGTGCGGCGAAACAGCGGTCCGCAACCGCGAAATCCGCCTAGTCCTAGGACTATCTATTGTGCGCTCTGGAACATCGGCGAGCGGCTTTGCTTTACTCATCGCCGCGCGCGCACGATAATCACGCCGGGTCGCCCAATGCAGCAGCGTCAGCTTGCGTCTCTGGTCCGTTGGAACTACAGTATAGAAAGGGCAGCAGTCCCTTTCGGTTATATGGCTCGCACTTGAGCATGTACCGCTCGCGCGAGGGTTCCGTTCCAGGTTCGTCGCCGCGCGGGTGCAAAACCGTTTCCCGGTGGGCCGCCATCCAATTTATGGGGTGAACCAGAGATGAGACGTTCTGATTTAGTGCGACATGCAACCAAGGGCAAGGCCCTGCGCACATCGCAAATCGTTTTCGGCGAACGCCAACACCTGTTGCGCGTGCTCGATTCGGTCGAGCGCAGCGCTTTACCGGCCGCGCGCCTGGAGCAGGAACGCCGCGTGATCGAGCAGCTGATCCACGCTCGCACGCAGGAACTCAATCGCATCAACGCCGGCTGGGACGAAAAAGTCGGCGTGGTGCTGAGCGCCGAAGTGAAGCCCGACGCGCTCGACCAGCTCTCGCGCCAGGCTCCCAAGGAAGATTTCTACCTGCTCCGCCTGATCAGCGAGCATCCGAAAGTCGCAGCGAAAACACTCGCGCGCCTTTCGCACCACCCCTATTCGGCAATCCGCGAAAATATCGCGCGCCACCCGAACAGCGACGCCTCAACGCTCTCGCGCTTAAGCCGCGACCGCTCGCAACCGCTTTGGTACCTGGTAGCCTTCAACCCCAATGCCCCAGCGCCGCTGCGCAAGAAACTCCAGGAACGCATGCGCCGCCTGGGCGAAAAATCCGCAACTCAGTAGCGCCAGGATCCTGACCGAACAGCTCGCGCAAGTGATCTGGGCTTAGCCCCGGCTACGGCTTGGCCACAGCCGCAACCTCGCCAGCCGCTAATTTCGCCGTAATCCACCGCACGTAACGCTGCGTCTCCACAAAAGGTGGGACGCCGCCGTACCGATCGACCATCTCCGGCCCGGCATTGTAGGCCGCCAGCGCCAGCTTGGTATCCCCGCGATAGCGTGCCAGCAGGTCTTTCAGATAATGCGTGCCGCCCTCGATGTTCTGCGCCGGATCGAAAACATTCGTCACCGAATAGCGCGCCGCTGTGGATGGCAGCAGCTGCATCAGACCCAGCGCCCTTTTCCGTGACACGGCCTTGGCGTCGAAATTCGACTCGGCCGCGATCACATTCGCAATTAGCCGCTCATCCACGCCGTGCTTCTGCGCCGAGGCATGAATGAAATTCGCGTAGCGCACGCTGAGGTCGGCGCCGGCGGGCGGCGGTGCAGGGAACTGATCCTCGGGTTCAACATCGATCAATTGGCTCGCAGAAATCTCGACCGTTCCGCCCGCCACGGCCAGCCGCACGCGCTGCCCATCGACCTGGTAGCTAGTCACATGCAGCCTCGCGCCCGAGCGCAGCACCGCATAGTCGGCCTTCGCCACCGGCGCGAAGACGCACCCGCACGCCGCAGCGACCAGTCCCAACCATGCGATGCTTCGCTCGATCATATTCGTCTATTGTTTTGGAGCAGCCGTCGCAGGATTCGCCGGCGGGCGGTTGGCGCTCATCGGTGGAGTCCCGCCGACGTCCCGCAAATACTCGACCATTTGCCCGTAATGATCCATCGCGTGCGTGCAGGCAAACATCGCCAGCGCCATCCGCGTGCTGAGGAAGGGAACTGCCGGATCTTTCATCGGCGTTACCGCATTGTCGGTGTTGATCGTCGCCATCGCCTTGTGTCCCCTGGCGAACGAGTCCTTCAGGTACTGTACGATCTGCGCCTTCGTCGCGATGGTATCGGGTCCGTTCGACCCCACGCCCTCATCCGGAGCGGCCGGCGCGGTCACTCCTAGGATCGAATCAAAAAACCGGTCGTTGGCCGTGGCCACGTGCTTCACCTGCTGCGCAAACGTGCGCACCCCCGCAAAATTCCCGTTTGTCGGCGCAAATGAGTACTTGTCCTCCGGCATGGCCTCTGCGATGCTCACCACTTCGCGCTCCACAATCGCCAGTTGAAAATTCACCGTTGAAGTGATCGTCGGTGGCGCCTGCTGGCCCGGAGGTCCTTGCGGCGGACCCTGTTGCGCGCGCGCTACGGTCCCAGCGATCAGGCTCGACAGCAGTAAAATCCCCACTCCCGTACACAGTTTCATGGCATTCCCCCTGTTGGATTGCCTGCGAAATATCACTGCTGCGAACCCGGCGGATTCCGGTTCCAATCGATCGATGGAGTCGAGCGCCAGCCCGCAAGAACGTGCTTGTAAATCGCTTCAGCGACGCCGCAGTCGTCGTTCGAGGCTGTCACCCTCCACCCGTGCGTCTTCAGTTCCGGAATGGCGTTCCCCATCACCACCGGCAAACCGGCCCATTCTAACATCTCCCGGTCGTTCCAGTTGTCGCCGATGGCCATCACGTTCTCGCGTGCTACGCCGCGTAGCCGTGCCCATTCGGCCAGGGCAGCGCCTTTGTTGACGCCGTGCCCCAGCACGTCGAGCATGGAAAGATTGCGGTGCGGATATTCGGTGAGGGCGAGCGTAAAACTGTGTTCGCGGGCGAGCGCTTCGAGCGATTTCATCGCCCGAGTGATGCGGGCGCAATCGTCGAGGTAAAGTACCTCGACAGGGTCTTCGCCGTCGAGGCAATCGGTGAGCGGATCGATTTCGGCGACTTGATCCCGATGCCGCCGCAGATACGGCCCGACGAACGGACCTTCCCAATCGACGCGCTCAAAAATAATCTGCCTCTCCCGCGGCCGGTCAAAAATCACGCCCGCGCAGGACCGGAACTCCGTGGTCGATTCCAGCACCGCCCGCGCCGTCGCCGCCGGCAGCAGCCGCCGGAAATGCGTCTCGCCGGTCGACGATTTGACCAGCGCCCCGTTGCTGCAAATTAAATGCACGTGGCAAGCGAAATCGCCCGCGATCTGCCGCGCCGAATGAAACCGCCGCCCGGTGACGATCACGATCTCAACGCCGCGCGCCGCAGCCTCCTCGATGGCCCGCACGTTCGCCCCGGGCATCTGGCCGCTGCTATTCAACAGCGTCCCGTCCAGGTCCATGGCGATCAGTTGTAGGGGCATGTGTCCATTGTACCGTGCGAGCGGCGTCGCCGGGCTCGCGCCGCGCGGGACCCCGCGTGGTTGCGCGTCCAATTTGGTCGCGTTTTCGGGAGCGAAAAGCGCGGGCCGGCGTCTGCCATTGTGTCCCAGTTGGCGGGTATCGCTTTCGTCGTCTTCAGCGGCTTAGCGCCAAATGGAAGTGGCTGGTGTCCCACTGAGTTTGCGCGAAGCCATGGCTAAAGCCGGGATCCCGCGCCGATTTTCGTGGGCGTCGAGGCCGACGCCGTCAGCGGACTCCATGGTTCCTCCCGCGAGCGTCGCATCCAAAGTCTGCCCGAACGGGTCCGTGCCTAAGACGCAGATTTCGAACGCTTGGCCGGGTGCGAGGAACCTGACTCTGGCCATTGAACAAATCGGCCGAAGCTATATAAGTAACCAGCCTTTACCTGAAACTCGGTGGCCTTGGTTTGCTGGCCGCGCAAGACAGCTACCTGACTTGTCGGCTAGCACGAGACTACCGCGAGCGCCAGCGCTAAGTAAACGCGCCTCGAAGCTGTGAGTCTTCGAGGTCCGCAGACGAGAGTCCTTGCCTTCCGAGTTGGGCGATTTGGCGCGATCACCGTGAATGTCTCCAGGTAACCTTTCCGTAGAAGCTCCGACGAATCCCGACCAGCGGACCATCATCGCCACCGAATTCTGCATGATGATCCTGGAGCAAGTTCTGCCCGACGAAGGACAGCTCCAGGTCGTGATAGGGTTGCCAGCCAAGTCGCGTATCAGCGGTCGAATACGCGCTCACGGTCGGACCAGCAGGAACAGAGGTTTGTCCCGGCAGGGCCGACACGTATCGATAGGTCAGGTCGAACTCGAACTTCTTTGGCAGATTGAATTGGGACTGCATCTGGATCTGATGGTGAGGACTTGAGCCATTGTCGCTCGCGGTGATGAGCGAATTAAAGGCTCCTGCATGAGAGTTGTTTTCTACGAACAGATGCAGGAAGGAATACGAACCTTTCAGTTCCCACCAACGAAGCGGTTTCCAATCAGGTCCTATCTCAATTCCGGTTGTGTCGCCCTTGGTCGCGTTGGTCAGAGGTATCTGCGCGACGACACGCGTAGGTGGAGGCACGCTTTCAACTAAGAGCGTATCCGGGCCGTATCCGTAAAGGTCGGTATAATTGTTATAAAAATAGGCAACGTCAAGGAACAATGTCTTGGTCAGGAGCGTTCGGTAACCGAGCTCGGTACCGAGGAGCTGTTCGGACTTGAATTGCTTGTTACCGACAATACGAAGATATAATGGTGGCCCCCCCGGCGCTTCTGCCAGAAAATCGGTTAACTGTAAGTCGGTGTCCAGCCGCGAAGGTGTTCGGACCGCCCTGGTCACAGCCGCCCAAAAAGATTGATGGGCTGTCGGGGTCCAGATCGCGCGAACGTTCGGCTGGATTTCGAAGCCACTGTAGTTATTGTGCTCAAACTTGGATCCGACGACGACCGAAAATACTTTCGGAATGATCGATATTCCATCCTGAACAAACCAACTATAGATGCTGTCAGTTTCCTGATGCGGTTCGAAATCCAGGGTCTCGAATTTCTGAGTAATGCTGTCCGGACTCCATCGTGCTCCCGCTCCAAACGACAAGTCATTGCGGTCTAGATCGAGGTGGTACAGAAAATCGATGTCCACCGTGTTGCGCGTTTCGTTGAGCTGCGGGCTTAGTTGAGACGTACGGTCGTAGTACATCTGTAGCTGAAAATCGGCGTTTGAATCGACTTGGTGGCGCCAGCGGCCGAGCACATTCCCGCCCGAGTCGTTGTGTGGATCATCAAATTGGTCGATGGAAGGCGGAGAGTAAAGAGAGACATCGACCCGCTCACCGTCGTAGCCTTTATAAGCGTCGCCTTGCACCGTAAGTGAGTCTCGAGAATCTACCTGCCAGTCCGTTCGGAATCCCTCCTGCCCCATCTGCCACGCGTCAAACGGATCATGATCGACTGGAGTTTGGGTCGGGCCTACGAAAGCGGGATGAAATTCTGCGTCGCGGCCGAATGCGAGTCCGTAGATTCGATAGTCAAAACGATTGCCGATTCCGCCTCCGTACCGAAATTCGCCGATGCCCTGGTCTACATCGCCTCCGGTGACCGATGCCAATCCTCCGTGAGTCTCTTTGGCGCTTTTTGTGATGATATCGATGACGCCATTGACGGCATTCGCTCCCCAGATCGTGCCGCCCGGGCCGCGGATAACTTCGATTCGTTCGACATCCTCCAATAGAACGTTTTGTATCTCCCAGTAAACCCCTGCGAACAGGGGTGTGTAAACACTTCGGCCATCAATGAGCACGAGAACGGATTTCGAGAACTCGCTGCCAAATCCGCGGATACCTACAGACCAGTGGTCAGAATCAATCCGGGCCACCTCGACGCCCGGAACCATTCGCAGGATTTCAGGGACACTGGTGGCCCCGGAGCGACGAATGTCTTCCTGTGTAATCACGTAAATTGCAGCGGGTGTATTCCAGACTTCTTCCGGTTCCTTCGACGCAGTTGTGACCTCCACCGTTCCAAGTTGCTCCAAAGTTAGCTGTTTGAGATCACTCGTGGAACTCTGGTCGCTTTGCTCTGCCTGTGACCAGCAAGGCGGCACGGAGGACAATGAGAAGAAAAGTACTGAGAATAGACTCGCAGCAGCCACCTTCCAACGGGAGGAGCCCATCGATTGCGCGAAGGCACTTTCAATGCCGGGTTGATTCGGAGGTGCCTGTACGCTCATAGCGAATTTCAGCGCCGATAACCGCATCCGCTTTCAAATGACCGGAGGGGCAGCTACTCAAAAGTCTAGCTGCTTGGAAGGTAAACAAAGACTTTTCTCCCGTGGAGTGACACAATCAGATAACACTATCAGTCCACTTCATTCTGTTATGCGCAGCACCTCGGGGACGACTCGCGGCGAAGTGGCGAGCAACCCAGCGTCGAAGGTTACGCTTTTCAAGCTTGAGAACGAGCGCACCCGGAAACTCAGCCGCGATGAAGAAACGCGCCTGCGTGCGGCAAGCGCAGAACTGCACCCGTCGAAGATGCCTGAGTTAGACTTGTTGCTGCACACGGGTGCGCGTTGCTCTAACCAATTCGGCGCTAGCAAGAAGGGACGCGTCGAAATGGCTCCGCTGCAACGGGACGCGGTTGACAATATCGTCACTTTTCCGCGCTCGAAAAGCGGGCGGGTTTGTCAAATACCGCTT
>Ga0210404_10000453_pt1 | contig 21550 bp, 30 predicted proteins | sample IncBWH28MmetaG_FD_155455 | JGI IMG/M metagenome (GOLD analysis project Ga0210404, IMG submission 155455) | Forest soil microbial communities from Barre Woods Harvard Forest LTER site, Petersham, Massachusetts, United States - Inc-BW-H-28-M | ecosystem: Environmental > Terrestrial > Soil >... | reverse complement strand
GAGGGTCCTAGGGAAGGAGAAAGCCAATGAATTTCGTATGCCCTTCCTGCAAGGGTTCTGTGATAGAATGTCGTACTCATTGGGCCTGCGAGAGATGCATGAAGGTTCTATGGTCAAGCCAACTACTGAAGGTCGAACCAGTTTACTCGATACAAGACAATCAGTTCGGAAAAGGAAAGAGAATTGTCTTAAGAGGAAATCTCACTTCGGAGACTAAACAAGAATGACACTCATCGACCCTAAGATGGCGGGTAACTTGATGAAACAGCCTCATCCCTTCTCGCGGTTAGGATACTACTGCGACGACTGCGACATTCTTCTAACGACGAAACAATACGCGAACCACAATGCAGATCACACTATGCGAAGAATCGTCTGGGAATTTGAAGGCTCATCATTCCGTCTCGTTTCAGAGAGAAGGCCAGACAAATGAGATGCCCAATCGGTCATTGTCCAAACGAGAGGAGCCTTTCAGAGAGACCCGAGCTGTTCAAGACTCACATGGAAGCCTGGCATACCAAAGCAGAGCTAGGAAACGCCTTTCTGAATCTATCTAAGTTCTGGAACGAGCATAATGGGAAAGAAACCAAAGAAACCGATTCGTGACTTGAGGGATGAAGAAGTGCACAATATGATCGCTCTCGCCAAACAAGAGAATCAAGTCCATTATCGGATGCTTCTCTGTCTCGCCTTCGGAGGCTTCAGAGGAGGAGAGGTTACAGGAAGCAAAACCCTCCAAGGATTACAGATTCAGGACTTGGAAGAGGATGGAATCTGGGTCAATGGAAAGGGAGGCTATCGAGACTTCCAAGCATTACGCACTGAGGTCGTCAAAGAGCTTAAGGAAGAGGTTGGCAGACGGACCCAAGGCAAGATTTTCCCCTACCATCAGAACACTCTCTACAAGGTAGTCCGACGCTACGCTCGACTAGTAGGAATCTCCGATTGGAAACTGATTCATCCTCATAGCTTCAGGCACTTCTTCGGATTCTCTTACGCGAAGCTAACTGGCCGGGACCCCTGGAAGGTCCGAGACATGATGAGACATCGTAGCATCCAAAGCACGAACAAATACGTTCAGCATCTAGAAGTCGAGGAGAAGAAGAAGCTGGCTCAAGAGGGTCTGGCCTTTGTATAGAAACAAGATAGTCCAGTACGCCGAGGATATGAGGAAATTCTCCAAAGACATGTATCAGAAAGCCAAAGAGAAAGGTGACTCTTACGATATCCAATACTATCTTGGTCGAATGAACTCAGCCAAGATGATCCGGGACGCGGGTCTGAAAATCTTGAATCGGGAGAAAAATGAGAAATGAATCCAGTTGAAGCGCAACTACAGGAATACCTAAAACCACTCTTCGATAGAACATTTGCTAGGACTCAAGACCCAGAAGAAGTCTTTCGCATCGGGTATCTCTGCGGTATGCAGAAAGCTGCGGAAATAGAAGCTGAATCTCATACAGGGAAAGGGCGACGACCTAAGAATCTTGAATCTAAGGGAAGGCCGGACAAATGACAGAGATTAGAATCCCGTTCATGGCTCGATTCAAAGAGGATATGGCAAGCGGAAAGAAGATGGCCACCTGCCGGACTCGGCGATATGGAATCATTGGCGACACCTTCACTAGCTATGGAATGAGATTCCATCTAACTCACGTTGAAGCCATGCCTCTCTTTGAGGTTCGAGACAAATGGTGGCAGGCTGAGGGAATGTCCAGTCCACAAGAGTTTGAAGAAGTCTGGAATCACATTCACCCCGGCATGGATTTCTTCGGGTCTGCCGGAAGAAAGGTTTGGCTGCACCTCTTCGCAAGAATGGATCAGCCAGCACAACAGTTCGAGATCACGAATACGCTTGTAAAGGAGACGAAAGAATGAGAACTATTGACTGGCGACGGCTTTGTTGTGCCATGCCGAAATGCTTTGAGCCAGCTCTGCCTACCTCTATTTTCTGTAAGAAACATCAGCTTCCAAAATCAGGCCTCGGTGCAAAAACAAGATGACAGTGTGGGAATGTAAATGTCCTTCATGCGGACAAATCTTTCACAAAACGAACAAGCATCCCTATCACGACATTGACCATTACAAAGCACTAAGCTATCATGTCAAGTATGGTCACCCAGGTAAGACCATGAGAGAAGTCTTAGGGGAGAAATCCGGCCTTTGACGGTAAACGAGACGCTCAAAGTCGATGGGAAGACCTTCCATCAATGCAAGTGCGGAGTCTATATTCAGGAAGATGCTCCTCACGTTCACATGACCGCGAAGGAGAGGAGATTGGGTAAGCAGGTCGAACATGATCTCATGGGAGTTATTGAAGGAAAGTGAAAGTCGTCATTCAATGTGAGACCTGCAAGACCCGACAAAGAATCATAGAATTACTTCAGGCTCAAGATATGTATCTCTCGGAAATCTCCGCGAAGATGGGGATTGACCGAAGCACAGTAGCCTATCATCTTGGGGCAATGGAGAAAGACGGGCTTCTCGAATCAGGCTATCGAATACTCGACACAAAGAAGGCGGCGAGGTTCTATCACCCGAAAATCTCGATTACATACTAGAGCAAGATCAGAATGAAAGGTGAGACAATGAAATTGCTTGAAGAGACTATCCAGTTACAGCGCAAGAAGGTCTTGGAAAGAGAATACCGAAACGCTCTGGACTGGGTTCTTTGGATGATTAGTCGACCGGAGAATCTTGACAAGGCCTATGAGGCATTATCCGGTCAATCCACACTAGGTGAAAAATCTTGAATCCGGCTGTAAAAGAGAAACGACAGCTACGGGTCCTAGACCTGTTCTCGGGTCTTGAGGGGTTCTCTCAGGCCTTTCGTGATAGAGGCCACAAAGTAACGACATTCGACCTCGACCCTGACTTTCACGCTGACTGGATTTGTGACATCAATGAGCTAGAGGAACTACCAAAAGCAGACGTAATTCTTGCTAGTCCTCCGTGCAACGCCTTCTCTGTGATGAACATAGCGAAGAACTGGACGGTCGGGGGAAGAGCGAAAACAGAAGAGGCTAAACAAGCAAGAGCTTTGGTTCTGCACGTCCTTAGCCTAATCTATGATTCTGAGCCTCGGTTCTGGGTCATGGAGAATCCGGTAGGAAAGCTCAGGAAAATCCTTCGGAAACCTGACGCGACAGTAACATGGTGTCAGTATGGGGCGAAAGTGATGAAGCCGACTGATCTCTGGGGAGCTTTGCCAGAATCCTTCTCTCCGAAGGCGTGTAAGAAAGGTTCGTCCTGTCATGTTCCTGCCCCTCGCGGATCATACACGGGAACGCAGAACCATCTTTCCCCGGCTGAACGAGCGAAGATACCTTACGGCTTGTCACTAGAACTTTGCGAAGCTATGGAGCGAGCGTCTTGATTACACCTAGATTAGAGATGGGGTGAGAGGATTCCTTCGTTATAAGTTCAGAGCAAGAGAGGGAGACTCGGCAATCTGTTACACCTGCGAGAAGCCTTTCGAGAAGGGGGACGAGGTTGTTAGGACCCGTTCAAACGGTTATCAGCGACGTCATGCTTTATGCTACGTCGACGCTCACGGTCAACCCTTTAGAGAGGAAGCGTCTTGACTTCCAGCCTAAATGAGAAAATTGTGAAGAAGTGGAATTGGCTAATTGCCGTCGGCATTGGACTACTTGCTATCAGTCTTCTAGGATTCTACTTCTATCCAAAGATGCTCGAAGCGAAGTATGCTGGATGCGACGGGCCCACGAACCCGCTTCCATGCTTTCTAACCCCCCTTGAAACCATGACCTTCCAAATAATCGCTTATGTGGGCCTGACTGGATGGGGAATCCTCGCGGTCTGGTTTATTCGGATAACTGTTCAGGGGCTGGTAGATTGGTGGGCTTCACGAATTGTGCCAGAAAAGAGACGGGCCTAAAGGAGAGTCGAGGCTTTCCAGTCATGTTTCAGCATGACGAAAGCTAGCATCCAGAACACGATAGTCAGGGAATACGGGAAATAGTTCCCGGGAACCTGGACTGAGAATCTGGAGATAAACACCCAGAGATACAAGGGTCCTCCTATCGGAAACCGAATCAATGGAGCTAGAATCAGCAGAGACAGTCGGACCCAGCGATTCTTGAACAGTATACTTCCGGCTGTGAAGAACAATGGGAGAAGTATCTGGGGCCATGCTATGAAAAATAGTAAGGCAATCCAGGCATACAATGTATTCACAAGTGAGATGCTCGTGTAGCCGGGGAATTTTCTCCGAAGTCTCCACATGATCAACAAGTTGATCAGGACGAATACGGTGAGATCGTTAACCGCCGGGTAGAATTGGCCTCCTAATGATAGGAGATACATTAGCCAGTACCATAGAATAGAGTAGGGTCCTCCAAAATGTCCCATGTTGGTCCCATAGCAATAGTCGTGAGAAAAGTCGGTTGTCGAGGGTCCTAGTCTAGGGCAGAAGATGGCCCAGGGATTAGTCCAGCTCCATCCCATATCCCGCAGCAATGGTTTAGGATAGATGGGGTTTACATACATGGCGATTACTTCGACGGCTTCCATCATGACTGGCCATGCGACGGTGAAGAATAGCCAGTCGTGGAGGGAGAAGAAGTTCTTGGGGTTGAACTCGGTTCTCCAGCCTCGCCAGAAGGTCTTCATTTAATCCGCGCCCAGATGTCCGGGACGCGTTTCTTGAATGTTCTTTTGAGTAGGAGAGAGACGCAGAAGCATATTCCAAGGCTCGTAGCAATGGAGACAGCGAAAAAGACTAGAGCGAAGAGAGAGGTTACTAAGACTCTTACAAAGAGGGGGATTGGGAGGTCCCAGATGAATTGGAGAGAAAAGGTAGAAAATGACCGACTGATATTGTTGAGGGGAACCTCCATCGCTATCTCAAGAAGGATAATCCGCTTATCGAAAATGAACCCTAGTCCTTGGAAGATCAGTCCTGCGAAGGGGAATGGGGCGATGAAAAATGACATGATAGCGAACTGGCTTGCGAGAAGAACCCGCCAAGTGTATTTCATGGCCAGACCAGTACGAACCAGCCCTGACCGAACAGCCAGAGAATCGTCGCCAGGACCATGATTAGGCCCAGCCCGGTGAGGAAGTTAACTGATAATATGCGGGTCATCAAAGACATGTTTGAGACTCCTAGGCCTATCATGCCACCAGACCACCGTCTTCCATAGAAAAACTACCGTGAGAACCAGAACTACCAGCATCTCAAGAACCCCGAGGAGAACCGCCTGCTCGTAAGATAGGAACCATATCGAGATGAAGGGTCCTTGAGAGAGGATTGCGAATGACTGGCCGAACAGAACCGCCGCTAGAACCCCCAAGGTCCAGAACCGTTTTTTAGTTCTTGGGACGATTTTTCCCCGTCTTGTTTTCTTATCTAAATGAGACTTCGAGCGTGGCTTCCTCGTCTGGGCCGATTTTTTTTCCATCCTTTGAACTCCGTGACTAACTAGCTAACAACCCTATAATATATAAAAAAGAGACGACTAAGCCGCCTGTTCAGCCTTCTCAAGCTGGGTCTTCAGCTTCCGGTGTTCATTAGCCTGTGCTGTGCCACGCTGAACCCGTCCATAGGGTACATCCCCGTATCCTTCATCCTTGAGAAGCGTCATCACCTTGTTCAACGAGAACCTCGTTGAATTGGTATCACTCTTAGCCCTGTTCTCATTGGCGAAGATGAGGGATTCAATCATGTCTGCATCAATGGATGTGCGGACTATTGACGCTTCTTTCTGTAAGGCTTTAGCCTTGCTGAGATTGATCTCGCGTCCCTGGTCGAACTTTGCCTGTTTCCGTTTCAGGTATGCGGCCCAGATATCAGGCGGGGTCCTTCCAAGCACGAGGGTCCCTAGCTTTGGGGTGAACTCTTTTGAAGACCTATCAAGCTGGCCCCTCGCCAGTCCATAGATAGTGACATAGCTGGTCTGGTGATGAACATCTGTACGGTCAACCACCATCTGAGACGTGCAGACATCAGCGATCAACTTGTCCAATCGATGCTTGGAGGGAATGGTCATGATCACATGCTTATGCTCGAAACTCCCTGTTTCAAGCTCTTGACCGACAATCTCGTTATCCTCAGTCTGCCAGGTACGATTCCCCGCCTGTTCTTGCATCTCATCAGGGATCAAGTGATCCCATCGCCTCATTATCTTCCGTCGTTCGAGGAAGTCGGGAACATCCCATACCACATTGTCTAGGTCAAGTTTCCATCCGTGAAGCTCTTCGAGGACCCGTAATGACTGGTATAGTGCCGCGTTAGATTTTCCCATCTGAGGATACATCGCGGTGATATACTGATAGATCGAGTGCGGAGGATGCCGAGAGGACCCTTCCTCTGCACTTGCCCACAGCTCAATATATTTCTCAGCATCGAAACCGTTCTTCATAGGTGGCCAAGGTCCATGCTTTTCATAGCGAAGAATTTTCGTCGATGCAACAGGTTCGTGATTGCCCCGAAGAAGTCGATAGGAGATCCGCTCTGTGTATCTTTCCGGTATTGCTCGTCTATCCATTCTGGCAGGATCATCTTGGTCAATATTCTGACCATGCTGACAAAGCTATCAGTATGCCTGCCGAATATGGGGGCGTTGATGCAGTTCTGGAACGCCATCCAGATGCTCATATTATAATCGATGGTTGCTAGGAAGACTCCCTCAGGAAGGGTCTGGTCTCTTCCCCGGTCTGACATGGCCTCTATCAATCTACCAATTATCTTAAATAACTAGCGATGCTATCTCTAAAACGCAAAAACAAATGCCAGAAGAAGGAAGCGCAGGCAGCCATTTCATCAAACTGGCCATCGCTATCGTCATCGCACTCGTGATATCGCCCCTTATCTTCCAAGCGATATCCAGCGCCAACAGCACAGGTAAAATCACAGGAACCCTTTCAACCATCGTCTCATTGGTCCCGCTGTTCTACTACTTAGCCGTAGCAGTTCTAGCGGTCGCCGACGTCTACGTCCACCTGAAATAGGTCCACTACAATGCCAGTTCAGAATGTTCGAATAGGAGCCGACCAAGCCGGGAAGGCAGGAATGAGGCTCCCCAAGTTTTCTTCTCATCCCATAAGAAAATTCTTAGCGGGTATTTCTCTTTTCGCGGTAGTTATGATTGCTACTGCACTAGGGACAACCGCTTACGTCGTCACTAGTCAGCTTCTAAATGTGACGGGGCCATTATTCATTGTCTCAGTCGCGTCCTCTGCGAGTGGAGTCACCTGTACGGGAACCACCACCATATCATGCCCTGGTATCTCTCTAGCAGTTGGACAGACTGAGACTCTTACAGCCACGATTACCTATGGAACAGCAAGCCAGACAACTTTTACTGCCTCATCCTCCGCCCCATCAATAGCTACGATTACTCCGGCAGGACCCACAATGATAACCGCGACCTCTCAAGCTTTTACTATTACAGGTATCGCAGTTGGGACAGCAACAATAACTCTGGGGTTCAACTAGAACCGTGGCTACAAAAAAAAAGTAATCATCCCAGTTCTTCTAATTCTTCTCGCATTAACCCCTATTGTCAACGCGCCTGGAAGCATAACCCTAGTAAAAGGGATAGTGGTGGCTAGCAAATACGGAACGCTCACAGTCACCCAGACAATGACTATGGCAAGCATGATCGACTATGCTAATGGAACAACCATGTTCAATGTCACAGGCTTCGAGCTATCCCAGAAACTATACCAGTTCACACTTCACAGTTACGGCAACGGAACGTGGCCCATACGATTCGCGGGCCGAATACCGATCACGATCACAGACCCGGGGGCGCTAACAGCAAATTATACCTATCCATTTCAGAATATCTATTATAGCACAAGCCAGAACATGCCCCTCATAGTCAATTACATCGGAGCATACCCACAGGAATCGCAGTCAGTATTATTTCGGGACGACTTTCTCTACACCAATCCTTTGCTATCGCCAGATTGGACTATAGATGGCATCTATAGCCCACAGACGAACCCGGGAATCTACACGGGCAGTGGATATATGACGCTGACAAACACGGGTAGCATCGGGACTCTGAAGGAAATAGTAGACCATGTATCTAGCACCCCAGCCTTCACCCCGTCAGCCAGCATCACAACAGGAACTACGATCAAACGGAAACTCACAGTTGCCCTACTCCCTTTTACAGTCAAACAGACAACCGGAACAGATAACATCAACATCGGACTAACCCATCTTATCACAGCTGCAAACGCCTATCCTCAGATAGGTTCCAACCCCCCATATGGTACACCAGACACTAACCATGCAAGTTCTACGTGTACCGATTCTTCAATAGGAGCTAACAATATCGGCATAGAAGCCATAAACATAGCCACCAACGGAGGAGGCATAAGCACTCTCACCTGTTCAGACCCTTCCGGAACCATCACAACCCATTCCTTTCCAAGCATCGACCCGACCAAATACACGGTGATAACCATCGAGCCTTATGGAATATTCTGTTCTAGTTGTCCTGACAATGTTCAGCCGGGGTCCTCATGGGTATTCTTCAGAGTCTACCAAGAAGATTCGACGGGCGCAATTATCGCAGGAACAGATAACAGCTTCAACCAGACAACAAATGTAGCACCCTATTACGGAACAGCTCCCATTTATTTCTATGCGGCTATGAATACGGGCGGGGCTCTAGCAGAAACCATAAAAGTTGATTTTGTCCAATGGCAGAACTATGGAAGCCCAGTTTGCCTAGTCGCTCCGGCAGGGGCTCTCTGCACAAGACTTCCGCCAAATCCTGGCCATCTCACCAGTGACTTTGTAGGTTCCATCGCTTATCTTGCCACTTTGCTTGGGGGAGGAGATGAGCAGGCAGGGGCCATAATCATGTTCATGATCATGAGCGCGGGAATGGCGGGGATGCCTTATCTGTTCACGAAATCGTTACCGTTCGCCAGCTTGGGAGAGATGAGCGTTCTAGGGTTCAATATCTATGCAGGCTTTCTTCCATCGTGGACTCTCTTCCTAGTCCTATTAATGGGAGCAGTCATAATGGTCATGATGGTCAACAGGATAATAGGAGGACACAGTCTTATGGGAGGTAGCGGCGGAGGAGAATCTGGATAATGGCATCAAGTAATCAAATATTGTTCTCGCTTCTTCTCTTCGAGATGGTTCTCTTCCCCTTGATTGGGAGCGCATACACGATACCTAATGTGAAAAGCCCAATCACGGATATTCTACCTAATTATGGGGGAACTAGCCCGGGCTCAGGAATAGGGCAAGGGCCAACTAGCGACACGGTTAGCTCAGGGACACAGGGGATTCAGTCCTGCGTTGTCGGGGGCACGCTAGGTGCTGGAAGCGGGGCAGTAGCCGGGGCCGTGATAGGAGCAGCTTTCTTTGGGGTTGGAGCAATCCCCGGAGCAGTAATAGGGGGGCTTATTGGAGGCGGGGCTCTCGGATGCGGAATTGCTGGCGTATTTTTCCCACAACAAGGAAGCGCAGTATATCAACAAGTAAAGAACTCTGTTCCAGTGGTAGGAGATTTCTTACAGGCTTTAGTTACAGCCCTTTCATATTTCGGTCCCCTTCTCAACTTTCTTTCAGATAGCGCAGTCTATGAATTTCAGTTATTGGCTCTCGCTCCTGAAATAGGCGTTTTCCTCCTTCCAATACAAGCCATGACTCTGATATGGGGCTTCTATACGATAGCCATGTATCTCCGGGGAACAGGGATAATGGCATGAAACTGGTCATCGTTCTCCTATCACTATTGTCACTGTTCCTTCTAGCTCCAGTTCAGGGATTCGCAGGAGACAATCTACCGACAACAGGGACGACAAAATTCTTTGATGATTTCGTATCATCAGGATTCCCAGTAAGCTGGATCGCTGATAGCCAGGGAGCTCAGGGAAACATTACACAGATAGGAGGATATCTGGTATCAACGATCCAAAGCGGGTCCATGACTCAAGGAGTTAATACCCTAGGAATACTTGCCAAGGCCGGACCATCACCCCTTTATGACGGGCTGAAAACTGGATCCACCCAGTTCATCCAGATAGTCTTCAAAGCTCAACCGTTCAATGCCACGAATCCGATAGCGATAAGCTCCGGAAGTGGCAGCCATTTGGTAATAGAACGGCTTCAGCTCGGATTCGCCAATTCCCCTTCCCCATTTGCCACAGGCACGACCGGGGCAATCTTTGACCTCTTCCAGGGCAACGGTCCCTTGAATGTCGGCCAGAACAGTATAGCAAACCTCCCTGGGGCTAAGAGTGCAGTCATACTTGAAATAAACAAACCAATGCCATCAGCAACAAATGCCTACTTTACCGATCACATCGCAGGAAACAATTACGGAATACTCTACAACGGAGGCAACTCACCCATTGACCTAAGTGCCCAGCATATCTTCACTATCCAGATGCAAGTTGACAACTCGACTGCTTCTAATAGCTGGATAAGATGGCAGGTCGACAATCTCGGCTGGATGAAGCTAGAACAAACCGCTTGCAGCTGCATCACAGGAATAACAGGGGATATTTCTAACCTGTTCCCGTTCATTTATGAAACATATACGATCTACGGGGCCGGAGGCACATTCACGATCAACCAAAGCCTAGCAAGCCAAATAGACTATGGGTTCGCTACAACCTATGTCCCATCTGCTCTGCCTTCAGGCCAGCTATTGTCATCCAACATTCATCCACCAACAAGTCTTCCCCAGCCCTACAATCCTTTCGGTTCATCAACAGGCAGTCTAGTCGCGTTTATGCAGTTCTATGCTAACGAGTTCGCCCCCGGCAATATCTACGCGGGAGGAATGTTACTAACGGGGATGATAGTCACGGTCATCGCTGGGGTCCTAGGGGCGATAATCTGGAGAGTGAAAAGAGGAATCCGAGAAATGGGGTTCATGTGGTCACTGTCCAGCCTAGGAATTGTCTTTTTCATGTTCTACTGTGGAATAGTTCCTCTCTGGCTCCCTGTCATCCAGACCATACTCTCAGCTGGAATAGTCTTTGGCATAGTCAGAACTGGATCTCCTTCATCTGGAGGATACGTCCCTGATTGAATCCGTTAATGATCATCCGAGAACTCTACTTGGAAGCCGGACAAGTCTACGAGCCACGATTGCACAGGATAATAGCGTTGATGCTGGTTCCTCTCGCGGTTTTGTTGGCAGCGAACAATTTTGTCATAGCAGGACAACAGGACCCCGGGTGCATGTCTGGATGTCCAGCAGACTATTCTTTAGTCGGGGTCTGGCTGATAATAGTGCCGATCACGCTTATGGCTTTGGCGAATTATCATCTGGTGATGAAACCAACTCTTCAGAGGAAGAAGAGGACCCTTGGCTTGAAGAATGGCCGGAATGGGGAGACTACTAGATGAGCCAACAACCTGAACGCCAAATACCTAACCTTCCCAATTCGCCGATGACAACCGCCGATATGGGTATGACACTCTTTGATCTTGAGGCAATTAATGATTTATTAACCAAGACGGATATTCCACGAGAACTAGTAGAACTATTTACATCAGGAGTTTCTACTGCTCAAGCACTAATCGGTATGGGCAGACCAAAAACAGGGGCGCGTTTGCTAAGTTGGATTGAGAACAACTTGAAACTGCGTGTATCCATCAAAGGCAAACGTACTGACAAGCTCCTAGTGCCTTTCCAGTACGAGCTCCATCGTGAACCACGTAGACGAGACGAAGAGAAGCCTGCAATTTGAGAATCGTACAATGGATAACACACTGGTGTTTCCGTAGACTAGGCTACAAACGCTGTCCTGCTTGCGGGGAGAAGATATGGCAACAATCGAAGTAGACCTAGTATTCTTCCTCATCGTAACGATCATCGGATTGTTCAGCCTGCCATTCATCATAGGCTGGACCCTCTGGAAAGGCTACAAGAACCCAGAGTTCTGGCTCCGACTGAAACATCAGGACTGGGTGTATATCCTGATCTTCAATGCCTTGGGCAAACTCGTTACTATCGCTCTTCCATTATCAAAAATCGGCGAAAACGGGGAATTTACGATCTTTAAGAATCGCAAATATTTCTGGAGATCAAAGGACCCGAAGACTGGGCTCTCATGTCTTTTCGGTTGGAAGAAAAAAATTGGAGCATTATATGATTGGGGTGATCCCTTTCCTCAGGTGAAGATTCCAGGCAATTCCCTAACAAGCACCACTGACCCCGGCGTACTTGACGATATTGGCGAGTTGAAAGTCTTAAAGATGATGATGAACGCTGATTCGATGACCTCACTGATGAAGATGTCACTAGTGATTTCGATAATCGCCATCCTCGTCATCGGAGGGCTTGCCTTTACAATATTCGGGATGCAAGGGAGTCTTGATCATCTGAGTCATGCTCTGAACAATGCCACAGTTACGCCGGGGCCAGTTCGTTGAGACCTTTCGTCTGTTCCTATGATACTTACCGGAAGTTCTGGGTGGTCAGAGAGGGAACTACAAGACACTTGATGACAAACGGGGCGTTCCAATCCTATGTTTCTGATTATCAGAAACGGTCGGAGATGGCTGACTTGAAAGGCATACGCGCCAAGCTCAATTATCTTCACAAGAACTTCTGGAACAAACGGTTCCGATGGGATAGTGAACAGCAGAGGATTGTCGAAGTAGATTGAAGCCTCTCTGTTCCTGGTGTAAGAAGCCGATAGACACTGACAACCATTACATTATCATACGCTCTGTCAGGGGGAAACTCTTGCCTTTCAGGAAGACTCAGAAGTGGGAGTTTCACACATTAGCGGAGATGAAAGCATGGGCTGGTCATAGGCCGAAGGGGGACGAGGAATAACGGATAAGAAGATTAGCCTCGAGTTCTGCCAGTCTGCCCGACAGATAAAACGACAGTATGGGGTCAAAGCCTATCATCGTTACGAGGCCCAAGTACGACGGGCGGTTAGAAAACATCCTCCCGATTGTATGTGTCCTTGGCATGGTGGCCATCGATAAGTGGCTACTTCCGCAACCGACCTAATCCTTCCAGTAGGACTATTACTCTGGATATTCATGACCCAGTTCAGCGTCTTCTTCATCCTGCTCTGGAAAGGTGGACGAATCAGAGACAGGATAAGTTTCGCCTCGATATTCGGACTTATCACGGCCGTCCTCTCATTCGTTCTTGGAATAGCTCCACAGCCTAACGAATGGATCTATGACAATCAGACGGTAACATATGTTTACAGCTACATGGTTCAACAGGGCCAAGGAGTAGACGTTTATCTCGGCTTTCTAGTAATGGAGTTCTTCTTACTAGTTGCTGCCAGCCTGAAGCTAATGCTTGAGACTGATCTATTAGGAGGGAGTGAAGAATGAGTCTTGCGGGTACGGATAATCATAGAAATGTTGCCGCTATTGCCATGCTTGCATTATTTCTAAGTTTCAGCTCTTTCTCTCTCTATAACTTGACGACTCGTCCCGTAGCCTGTTTTCCAGGAGATATTGGAAGTGCCAAATGCCCCGTCTCCGCCGGGTCCGGAGTTCTTATCGGGGTCCAGACTGGGACTGGAACCTGCACAATAGCCGCTGGAGTGTCGAACTGCAATACAGTAGTATCATTCAGCCCAGCATATGGAATCGCTCCAGCTGTCACCCTATCTCCGATTACTAACGGGGTGAACTCCATACTCATCCCTGATGATATCCAATTCGCGTCTCCGAACAACCTCACAGCGATAACCTGGATAATGCCACTAGCCATCACCGAACTATTTGGCCAGAATACAAGCCGGGCCGTGATAGCCACGCAGGGATTCACAAACTATCGAGAGATGATGGATGTCTATTCCGTGAACACGACAGGGGGTGCGGCTCCTCCTAATGTCAGGTTCAATTTCCAGTATGCCTCAGCTGGAGCCTTTGGTCCGGGATGCCAAAACGCGGCCTCGTGGACTAATATGACCGAGATCAACGTGTCAACAAAAGGATACAAGGACACGAGCAATCAAGCCTTTCCGACCGTGGCCAAGAACAATGTCTGTTTTCGGGTAATAGCCTATGGTGGCAACGGAATTACCGCCTCATCCTATGGTAGAATACAATTGAGGCTTCTTTCTCTTGCATCAATCGCATTCGTCTGTAGCGAATCCACGCCAAGCGCTAGCCAGTTTACCTTGACCATTCAGATAGTTCTCGCAGAACAGATAAGCACTAATCCTTCATGCGAATGGGAATCAGGAACTCTGACATGATATCTAATATGTGTCTCTGTGCAATATGCCATGAAGAGGCAGAGGTCCGATGCGATTGCGGAGACCACTTCTGCGAGGACCATTACAAGAGCCATAGGGAAATTGTTGAATAAATCATGAGTATGCAAACCATACAAGAAGTCTACGTGAAAGAGATATTGGCCTGTCGGGCTTGTGGTTCGACTGACCTGATATCCGTAATTAACCTCGGGAATCTAGCCGTCTCGGGATTCGTAAAAAGCCAACGAGAGGCAGTCCATTGCCCATTGGAGTTACTTCTCTGCCAAGGATGCTCCCTAGTCCAGCTAAAGCATTCCGTCGATGCTGACTTCCTCTTCAAGCATTTCTGGTATCAAAGTGGAATCAGCTCATCAATGCGGTCATCCCTGAAAGAAATTGTTGACGCGGTTCGTGACCGAGGCATACTCAATTCTGCCGATTGGATGATTGATATCGGATGCAACGATGGAACTCTTCTCAAGATGTTCCCCGCGAAAATCTACAAGTCTGGATATGAGCCAGCGGTCAACATGGCCGAATTAGCTAGGAAGAATATTGGCGAGAGGATTTTTAATGATTACTTCAATGCGACAAGTTATCTCCAGAAAGGATACGGTAAGCCGAAGCTGATAACCGCAATAGCGATGTTCTATGATCTGGAAAATCCGACAAAGTTCTGTCGAGATATCGTCCAACTCCTTCGGCAGGACGGAACATTATTGGTTCAGATGAACTATCTCCTTTCTATGCTTCAGAATGACAACTTTGACAACATCTGTCATGAGCATCTCGGATACTACTCGTTGAAGAGTCTCACCAAGATTCTTGAGGAAGTCGGCCTCGAAGCCTATGATGTGGAGTTGAATACTGTCAACGGCGGTAGCTTCCGCGTCTACATTGGTTTCAAGGGCGAACATCAGATCACTGGAAGAATATCTGAGACAGAAGAGTCCGAAAAACGGGCAGGTCTCTGGATGCCCTCTGTCTATAGGGCCTTTGTTCGACGCATCTCCGAGAATGGAGCCCATCTTAGAAAATACCTGTTTGATGAGAAGGCGGCTGGAAGAAAGACATGGGTTATGGGGGCATCGACTCGTGGCAATACTCTCCTTCAGGTCTACCAGATAGACAAGACACTTGTTGATGGAGCCGTTGATAAGAACCCGGAGAAATGGGGTCTCCGCACAGTCGGAACAGACATTCCGATCTGGTCGCGTACCGAGGCTCTCCAGCCAGACAATTTCCTAATCCTCCCATACCATTTCCTCGACGAGTTCAAAGAACAAGAAAAGAACTATCTGAGAAAAGGCGGCCGATTCCTCGTGCCGCTTCCAAAGTTCAGGGTGATATCTTGAGTCTCATTCGAAAGGCGGCAAGCGGCGCGATAGATTGGAGGTTCATCTTCGACAAGTGGGTTCTCGGCAGGCACGGAAGCAGGCGGGCAAAGTCTCCCATCTCTGAGCTTCCGGTGAAGAACTTTTTGAAGAGACTGCCAAGGGGGGATGTCTTCGTGGATATCGGGGCGAACGTCGGCGACTATGCAGTTCTCTTACACGAAAGATACCAAATCACTATCGCGGTGGAACCGTTTCCTGATACCATGAAAGTCCTTGAGAAGAGGATTTCTGGAAGCAGAATCATTCCAGTGCAATCCGCGCTCTGCGAATTCGATGGGGAAACCGATTTGCACGTAAACAAGCCGCCTTATACCACGATAGGCATGATCGGACCGAGAACTGGCTCTGTTGATACCATAGAGCCTGAGTTCCACTTTCGTCCTGCGTCTTCCCCGAACACTGACGTGACATGGAAGGAAGTTGAAGAACTGCCGAAGATAATGGTTAGGGCGCAGAGATTCGACAGCATGATCGCGGCCCTCGTAGAAAGGGACTATCGGATAGATCTTGTGAAGATAGATGTGGAAGGGGCCGAGTTCAGGGTCCTAGAAGGAGCCCAAGACTCTCTCCAGCATAGAATAAAACGGATAGTTGTCGAGTTGCATGATCGTGAGCGAAAGAAGGAGCTAGAGGACACTCTCCTAGACAACGGATTTTCCACTCATTGGCTTGACCTAGACCACATATACGGAAGCAAGCCAATCTGAAAGCACTCATAATCCATCCCCGGTTTTTCGTCTACGGCGGGGGGGAATTACTGTGTCTCTATGTCTGCAAGACTCTTCAGGAGAAAGGATACGAGGTTGAACTGGCCTGCGATGTCTTCGACCCGAAAGCAGTAATGAACATCTACGGATTCAAAATGGCTCAAGTGATGGAACGATGCGTCCACATCCCGATTCCGACATTCAAGCCATTCTTTCCAAAATTTCTCGTCTATCAGAGGTTGATATACGCAAAGAGGATTGAAAAAATGATTCTTTCCCATTCAAACTCTGCCGACGTGATAATCTCGACTCAATCCTCAATGTTCTCCACCTCAAAACCGATGAGTCATTTCGTCTATGATATGGTAGACCTCTTCGCATATCCGGCCCCGCTTGCATCTCTCGACGCGATGAGCAAAGGAGGCAGAATGGCCGCATGGAGAAAGGTCTACTATGCAACTTTCAGATTGATAAGAACCAAGAGAAGAACTGCTCACTTCTTCGCCTTATCAAATAATGTCCTGTACGATTTGAAGGCGGCCGGGTTCTCCGATTCTTCCCTGATATACCCGCCATGTGAATCTCCATTCAAGCCAAAGCCAAAGACAAACTCGGTTGTCCAAGTTACTAGGATAGTCCCCCAGAAAAGACTGGAAATGTTCATCGAGGCCGCCAGGAGGATGCCTGAATATGATTTCTACATTGTCGGCAGAGACAATCCTATACTCCAGCGATTCAACCCCGGCTATTCCAAGAAGCTCTTCCATGATGCCCCTGAGAACCTGATTCGGATAGAAGGAGCGATACGGAATACTCCTTGGGTCGTCGAGGATGCCAAGGTCTACCTTTATACTGGAATAGAACCGGGGATTGGGATTGCTCTCGTAGAGGCGATAGGAGCAGGCTGTATTCCCATTTCACCGGATGTCGGCGGGGGCTCTGAGGTAGTTGATGCCGTATTTCCCTATGGGTACAAGTTCAGATCGGACAGCATGGATGATATGATGGCCAAGATTCGGCTTGCAATGGAGGATACCTCTTCGCCTGAGAGAATCTCGCAATCGGCTAAGATGTTCGCTCCGGAAGCCTTCCAGGAGACTATCCGAAAATCTTTCCAATCTTGACTTCCATATCTGGGATAGCGGTTTGTCGCCTTTGTCATGTTAGTTGGTTCAGGATAACCTATCATCCTAGCGCTCCATATGGTCGTCCACGATTGTATAAGGTTCTAAGGCACTGGAGAGAGAAGCATTCCGATAGAAAGTCTTTTCAAGTCTTGAATACCTCCTAAAACGAGATAATCTCCTAACCATGCTAAATTTATCAACCCCAAAATGCCCGAAGTGCGGAAGCTTAAGCCATACTTTTCTTACGGGAACTGAAACTCTTGCCTATTATCCTCCATTCACAGATAAAGAGGGGGCATATCACAACCATGATGGCAACACGCGAACTCAAGGCTACAAATGCAGAGACTGTAACACTGAATGGTCTGAAAATATGAAACAGTCATGCTGGTGCGGTTGGCCAAACAAAAATGGATAGAGAACCCGCATCAGCAAAATCGTTCACTCGTTGTCCTGAATGCCTCAGGGTTCTTCCGCATCATACGCCTCAATGTTCAATCTATCAAGAAGCCAGACGGAAACTCCTCAAGTTTGGATTGTTGGCTGGCGGGGGGACGGTTGCCGCATTCCTTCTTGGTTCACAAGGATTTCCAAGAGTGCAAGCGGTTCCGGCCCCAGGGATCAATAATACTCAGGAACCGGGATCAGCAGCTATCTCCGAAGATTATGTCGTCTACAAAGACGGCTCATCATTCCTGATAAAAAACGGGGCCAGTGGAGGAAATGATAGTTCATGGTCAACTGCGCCTCTCGCAGTTGCAAACGCGATAACCGCGCTTGGTTCTAACGAGGGAACAATCGTCGTCAAGGCAGGGGTCGGACTTACCCTAGCCCAATATCTAGCGCTCACTATTCCCGATAATGTCTTGCTTGTTTTCGAGCATGACACGTTCTCTCCACAGCCTGGGGTTCCTACTCCTACAAAGAATTTCCATTCTCTATACGCGAACATGACTGGAACCGCGGCCCAAGAATCAGTTCTTGACGTTGAGGCAACAGAGAACGCGGTATCAGGAGCAAAAGTGGCAGGATACTTTGCGATGAGAGCAAAGGGTTCCTCGCCAATCTGGGCGTTGAATCCTCTCATTCAGATAGAAGCCACTGCTAACGGGTCCGGGAATTGTATTGAGGCCGATGTGAACAATTTCTCGGTGACTAGCGTGGATATTCATGCCTTAGAGATCACGGGTGCAAGTACCCAACAGTCAAGCGGGGATTTCGTCGGGGTCAATGTGGATTCTCCAAGCGCTAGCCCATTTTCAACCCCTTGGAAAAAAGCGATCAAAGTCGTAAAGTCCTGGGGAGTCGGGGGAAACGGTGTCGCGCTTTACATGGCTCCAGTAGATGATACTTCTCCTACATCTGCCGCTATTGCCCTCGCCAATGCCGCTCTATCCATAAACAAATGGATTCTTTCAAAAGCGGTAATAATTTCGGCTTACAACGGAACCCCGACAGTGGATTTAGGACATCCGGTTCTCTATGCAAGATATGTTAACGGGGGATTGACTGGGGCAGTAACTAACGCGATCAACTATGTTCCACCAGCAACCTCAGGGTTTTACCGTTTGACAGTATTTGTCAACGTTGACGCGTGGACTACCCCGGCAAGTTTCACTGTAACCGTCACTTACAAGGATAATAATGGAACCGCGAGAAGTGACAATATTACATTTTCTCGCGGCTCAAGTGCTGGGACGATGGCGGGGGCGATAACTGCCATTGACCGTTGGAACGGTATTCCCATGTCATTCTTGATCGATGGCTCGGCGACCGCGATAACCGTTTCCTCTTCAGGCACGTTCACTGGCTCCCCTCATTATGCAATGGGGATTGAGCTTGAGCAGTTACAATAAGAAGTCTGATATTTGGGAGGAAAAGCAAGCGTCTCGTTTATACGAAGATTCGTGAAACCATGAGCTCAATGCCTAGAGAGGAAAGCATTCTCAAGTATATCCTAGCCAATCCCGGCTGCTATCTCCGCCAGATCAAGAAGGCCATGGGGATAGAAATGGGAACTGTTCAATGGTACTTAAACAAGATGGAACGGAAAGGGCAGATATGGTCAGTTAGACACTTACCGGGCCGGGGCCCCTGGGGCATACGACAGTTCTACGCGAAAGAGAAGCTACGACTCTGGGGTCCTAGTGATCACGCTCTAGTTAGTTAGTGTTATGTACCTGTACCTATGTACCTGTACCTATGCCTGACCTAGTAGAGCCCTGGAAAGCCAAGAACATACCAAGACCCTCAACGCAGGTCAAACTTTACTGGCCCCCAGGAGATAGAGACATCTGGGAGAAGTTCCTCGAGATCTGTGATAGAGATGGACATGGGGCATCGGCTGAGATACGTGATTGGGTTAAGGCACAGGTTGAGAAGAGGAACCCTGGCAATCCGCAGAAACCATTAGAGCCTTTTCAATCTCCCTCTATTCTATGCAAACACAAGTTCGCCTGGGTCCGGCAGCCAGCGCCACATCTCGACATGGAACTCTGGCGATGTAGACTTTGTGGAGCTAAGGAGAAATGAGCGAACCTACTACGATTAAGCAGAAGATAGTCTATGTCTGGCAGCGTGGGGGTCCACGGGACCCGGATAAGCCTGACGAGCTGAAAAGCTGGATTGAAGCGTTTTTCCCCGGTGACAAATACAAGAGCGAAACTATCGCTCGGCGGGCTAGAGAACTGCGCTCAGTAGTTGCATAACGCATAAATACTCTATGGTGTATAATGGTGTATGGCGATGAGTTGTTTGACACGGGCTGTTTACTGCGAGAGTCACGGGCGCTTCGAGATGCTAGTGGAGCGAGAAGAGGGAGGAATCAACCTTGTCACATTGAACGAGGATGTCGCTGGTCCACATCATATCTCTCGCGTGGACCCTTCTTACATTCATAGCGGAAACGTCTGGGAGGATTGCCAGCTCTGCAAGTAACCAAGAAGCGGTTCAGCATGGAACTTCCAGATGGGCCGTACAAAGAAGTATCTGAGGAAGCTACTCGGCAGCGCAGGACCCTCCAAGCACAGATCCAGGTCATTGTTGACCAATGGCTTGAGAAGAAGAGAACGGTTCCCGAAGAGCATGAAGAATGGGAGGGAAAGAAGGCATGAAATGGGCGTCGAGTTACAATGCTCAATGTATCGTTTGCAGAACCCCTTTTTGCACGATCAACATGAACTCTTGGACAGGGCAGATTTTCATCACTACTAGGTCTGTAAATCAACACTTTCGGTTAGGTCGTCATCATCCACGCAAACCAACCTCCCCTGAGACTCGACTGAATGGCTATTGCACGTGCCCTTCAAAGAAGCCTGGAGAGAGGTTATGGCCATGAGCCATGATGCTCGGCGACGAGACTGGGGGCAACCGCATGGCCACGCAGACCATCCTCTACAACTCGGGAACACTAGGACCCTTTGCAGGTGCGGGAGAGAGTTCGCTGATGAGCGTGGATTGCTGGTTCATATTGGGAGATCGCGAAAGTTGTCAGGTATCGTCGAGAATCTTGCTTTGAGGGAAAAAGGAGAAACGAAATGATAACACCGAAGCGGTTCCCATTCGCAAACACGAAGGTTGACCCTGAAAGAACCAAGGGGCAGATAGTTAATCTCCTCAAGAGCTACGGAGTCACCGATTATGTCTGGGTCGAGCAGGGAGGCAAAGCACAGCTCGCCTTCAAAGCCGAAGTCAGCTACGAGGGACGACCGCGAACATGGACAGTCATTCTCAATCCTCCCATACGGTTCGACCTCAAACAAGTCTATGACGAACACGAAAGACGGATGATCAAGAAGGACATCCCGAACTATCCTCAAGCCTACCGTTTCATGTTCCAATACCTCAAGATCAAGCTAATGGCCGCCTTCTCGGGAGCCTACAAGTTCGAGGAAGAGTTCATGGCTGATATTGAAGTCGTGACCCCTGTGGGTCCGAAGAGATTCGCGGAAGCTATCAAGGAATACAAACCCGGTTTCCTCTTGGAGGGTCCTAGAGAAGGAGAAAGCCAATGAATTTCGTATGCCCTTCCTGCAAGGGTTCTGTGATAGAATGTCGTACTCATTGGGCCTGCGAGAGATGCATGAAGGTTCTATGGTCAAGCCAACTACTGAAGGTCGATCCAGTTTAC
>Ga0210404_10000451_pt1 | contig 21626 bp, 22 predicted proteins | sample IncBWH28MmetaG_FD_155455 | JGI IMG/M metagenome (GOLD analysis project Ga0210404, IMG submission 155455) | Forest soil microbial communities from Barre Woods Harvard Forest LTER site, Petersham, Massachusetts, United States - Inc-BW-H-28-M | ecosystem: Environmental > Terrestrial > Soil >... | reverse complement strand
ACGGAGACGCGACCAGAGGCTTTGCAAACGTCTGCGGCGCGAGTAAGATTCGCGTTCGGTGGGCATCGAGGTGGGAATCATGTTGCGACGTAAGCTCTTTGTGAGACTCCTGACGGCTGCGATGGCGCTGGCCGGATTGTGGTTTCCCTTCGCAGCGGGAGCGCCGTGCGCGCATGCGACGGACGCGACCGACGCCGCAAAATACAATTGCGATCGCGAATGTCTGAAGGGGATTACCGATCTTTACTTCCGGGCACTCGAACAGCACAATCCGTCTCTGCTGCCGCTTGCACCGAACGCCAAATACACGGAAACCGGACTGGTGGTGAAGCTGGGCGAAGGCCTGTGGCGCACTGCTGGAGCGCCCGGCTACCGGCTGGAGATCTACGATCCCGAAACCGGGGGCATCGGACTCGACGCCGTGGTCCCCGATCGGGGCGTACCGACGATCGTGGCGACGCGGCTCAAGGTGGAAAATCAGCAGGTCACGGAGATCGAAACTATCTTGGTTCACAAAGGGGATAAGGCCGTCTTCTCCGCGCCGGAAAAACTGGTCGAAGCGTCGGCGCATTTCACGCGAAAAATCGCGGCGCCCGAGCAGAACTCGCGGCTTGAACTGATGGCTGCCGCCGACGCGTACTTTCGCGCCTTCCAAACCGAGGGCACGCCGGAGTACATTCGGGCGCCGCTGCTGTCGGAGACCCTGCGGGTGGAAAACGGGATGCAGGCGACAAATGTGGCCACGCCGAACCATCCCGCGATCAGCGCCGGCGAGCAATTCGACCGGGCGATTTTCCAGGGCACCAAGATCTACGACCGCCGCTACCCGGTGGTCGATACGCAGGTCGGAGCGGTAATGGCGCTGGTGCGATTCCATCACGACGCCGCAGCGCCTCCCCCGGGAGCTGCACCGAACCGCGGCGACACCGTGGTATGCGAGATCTTTGCAGTCGAGCAAGGGAAAATCGTCGAGATTCAGGCGACCTGGATTCCGCCGACTGAGCAGCTTACGACTCCCTGGTAGCCCGTCGCAAAATCAACGTGCGTTCGCTGGCGGCCACCGGGACGCCTGATGCGGTACCAGGAAAACGGTGGTACGGAAGTACCGCCGCGACGGGCGACCCCGGTACTGCGCGAATGTGACTTTGCCTCTACTGCAACGACGGACCGACCTGGGATATCGTCTATCTTCGGACGATCACGGACTTACACGAGGCCAAGCTAGAATGAGCGATACGTTTGAATCTTCCTTCCCCGAGCAGAATGCCGGCGGAACTCCTCCGATCCCGGCATCCGCTGACACCAACGCGAACGTACCGCGCAACGCACACACCACACCGCAAGCTGCCAGCCTGCCCCGTGCCGAACGCCGCAGCCGCAGGCGCGCGTTGATTTCCGCGCCCGTGCGCGTCCGCAGCGTGGATGTGACCGACGGCGGCCCTGATGAGATTTCGACGACGCTAGACGTTTCGCGCGGCGGCGTCCTGTTCGCCACAAAAAGCGGCAATTTCGAAGTGGCCATGGTTGTGGCCGTGACGTTTCCTTACAGCGCATCGCCCGTGGCCGTACAGGCCGAACAGCTAGGCCGGGTGGCGCGGGTCACCAAGATGGCGGATGGGCGTCATTCCGTGGCCGTGATGCTCAAGTCCGGCGCCGGCGAAGATCTGGTCGATTCAGGCGGGCGCAAGCTCGAGAGCAAGGCGAACGAATCCGCACCGACACCCGTGTATTCGACCGAGCTGGGCAAGAAGAAGCCGCTGGTTTTGGTGGTTGATAAGAATCTGGCGGTTCGCGATTCGCTGAAGTCGTATCTGACGATTGAGGGTTACGACGTGATCGCGCTGGCCAGCGCCCTGGAAGCCCATCACGTGCTAAGCATGTTCACGCCCGCGCTGCTGATCGCGGAAATTGAAGGCGAGGACCTGCCGGGTTACGAACTGTGCGCGTTTGTGAAAGGCACGCCGCGATTGCAAACCATTCCCGTCATGCTGATGACCAGCTCGGCCTATCCGAGCGACTATGCCAACGCGCACTCGCTTGGCGCGGTGGTATGCATCGCGAAGCCCTACCGCCAGGAGCGGCTCGGCCACGTGGTTCGCTTGCTCGCCCCGATTCCCCGCGCCAAGGCAGAGGCCGCGCCGGCGCGCCCGGGAGACCCGTCGCGAAAACCCTGCGCCGGGAACGCCACCGGGTACTCACCGAAGATTCGCTTTCGCCCACCCTGGTAGGTGTTTCGCTAGCGGCCTGCACTTGAAACACCCGCTGTTAACCCTGAGAGCGCATCGAACGCCATCGACCCGCTGCATCCACGTCATCCGGGTAAAATAGAGCCATGAACTGCCCCAAATGCGGCTCCGAGGCTCGCGACATCGCGCGGTTTTGCCCGCGCTGCCACGCCACGCTGCGCTACGAGTGCCCCTCCTGCCATCACGAGCAGCGGCATGGAGGCACGTGCGAAAAGTGCGGGGTCGACTTTCTGAAGTACATCAACGCGGTGGTGGCCGCCAAGAAGAATGAGGCCGATGCGGCCCGCGAGCGGCTGGAACAGCGGTCGAACCTAGTTAAGAACCTGCTCTTCGTCCCCTTCACGATGGGCATCCCGCTGATCCGCAACTTGCTGGTGGGCTCCTCAAAAGACCGGCGCTGACCGACTGCAAATTCCCTCCTCGAGCCGGCTTACCGTGAATGCAAGTAACGCCATGCCGATACGGGCCGCTGCGCGAAAATTCCCTGCCGTTGATGCCTAACAGTGATTCGGCCGCGCGATGCGTTCCCGCCGACGCAGCTCGGCTGGCGTGCGACGATGGATGCGGTCCCGCCTGCGCATTTCGCCAACCCGTCACGAATCGCCATCAACGTGAGCACACTCCAATCACCCGGAACCCACTCGAACATCAACGATTCATTCGCAGAAGCTTGGGCTGGATGGTTGGTTTGGATCGGGGACGGATTGAATCGGAGAAGAAGTGGGCGAAATGAATCTGTATTTCTGAGTTTGCGATTACTGGCCGATTAGTTGCGCGGGGGCCAGGGCTCTAATAGCTGCTCTTTGCGGTAGATCATGGCGTTGATGTCGTAGGGGGCTAGATCGATCGAATGGCCATGGGTGATGGCGTCGGTGGGGCAGGCTTCCACGCAGTAGCCGCAAAAAATGCAACGCGAATAGTCGATGTTGTAGACGCTTGCGTAGCGCTCTCCAGCGGAAATGCGCTGCGCGTCGGTATTTTCCGCGGCTTCGATGTAAATACAATTCGCCGGGCAGGCTGCGGCGCAAAGAAAGCAGCCTACGCATTTCTCGAAGCCGTTTTCGTCGCGCTGCAGGACGTGAATACCGCGATACCGCGGTTGGACGCTGGCGGGAACGTCGGGATAGGCCTCGGTGGTGGTCTTCTTGAACATGGTGCGGAGAGTGACACTGAAGCCCTTGGCCAGCGTCACGAAAACCGCGCCCACTTCACCAATGATCGACGGCATGGACACTCACTTTAACAAAGTTGCCGAGGGCTGGCAATTTGCTCTTCCGTGAATTTCTCATCGCTACTCACCCGGAGGAGCAACGGGCGCCACCTCGTGCAGCGCGCCCTTGCCCGTCATGGCCGAAATGATTTGGCGACCGTGAAAGCGGCCGTTCTCGATAAAGATGTCGGAGGTCTTCAGACCGCCGACCACGACACCGGCGACGTAGATTCCGAGAACGCTGGTTTCGAGTGTGTCGGGATTGACTTCCGGGCGGCGAGTTTCGGGATCGAGGCGAATTCCCTGCTCCTCGAGGAAGTCGAAATCGGGGTGATAGCCTGTCATCGCGAAGACCTGCACCGCGGGAATGCTTTTTTCCGGCCCCGAGTTCTTCACAAAAATCTTGTCCGGCTCGATGCGCGTCACGTTGGTTGAAAAGAACGCCTGGATTTCGCCCGCGCGGATGCGGTTTTCGATGTCTGGTTTGACCCAATATTTTAGATTCTTGCCCAGTTCCGAGTGCCGATGAATCAGGGTGACATGGGCGCCGCCACGAAAAAGGTCGAGCGCCGCTTCGGCTGCTGAATTCTTCCCTCCGATCACCACGACGTTCTGATTCCAATAGGGATGTGCGTCGGTGAAATAGTGCGATACGTTTGGCCCGTTCTCGCCGGGGACGCCGAGAGGGTTGGGGCGGTCGTAATAGCCAGTGGCGATGATGATTTTCCTGCCGTGATACTCGTGGCGCCCGCCATCGGCACCGTGCGTTTCGACGACGAACGATCCCACTTTGCGATCGATCCTGGCAACGCGCTCGTAGAGACGGGTTTCGAGGCCATAGTGTTCGACGGCGCGACGGTAATACTTCAGCGCTTCGACTCGGGTGGGTTTGCCGCCGGTGGTGGTCATGGGCAGGTCGCCGATTTCCATGCGCTCCGGCGTGGTGAAGAAGAGCATGTTGACCGGGTAATGGTAGAGCGAGTTGCACAGCGCGCCCTTATCGACCACCAGCGAGCGCAGGCCGGCGCGCTTGGCCTCAATGGCGCAGGCCAGGCCTGTCGGGCCGGCGCCAATGCAGATCACATCGTACCGGGCCTGATCGCGGCTTGAGGGATCGGGGGCCATTAGAACAGGTCCCGCCTCACCGCGCCGCCAAGCTTCGTGTCGTGGATCACCCCGGAAGGGTGCCGATCCTTTGTTTTGAATGAGATAGGCAGCAACTTGCTTTGCACGGTGTGTTGACCTGGGTGAGGTAGGAACGTGCGGCATCCTGGGGCTGCTGGTCGCAGCACGCGGTCGACAGAAATGCGGTTCCCTGTCATCACGGACCATCTTATTTACAGGGAAGCGTGAGCGCAAGCACGTATCCCGGTGCGCACGGCGTCCGGTTTTCTGGGGCAGCGTTGGTAACTTGCCCGAGGAGATGTCGGCCGCCCGGCGTAGCCCGCCGCGGCGGGCAATGCCCCTTGAGAACACGCAGCGATTGACTTGTCACAGAGCGTCGACTCCCGGCCAGCGGGAGCGGACGAGAACTGCCCATCCCACGAGGCTGGCAGATTGCCCGCTGCGAGTCTAAGGCCTTCGGGAGGGAAGCCATCTCCTGCGACGCCCCACGTATCGCGGTCGCCAGCAGTCGTTGCTGCGGCAGTCGCTTGTGTCAGCTGCTGGGCCTGGGGCCTGTGGTTGTGAAATGGATGGTCCAGGAAAAGCCGAAGACGTTCATGGGCACATCGTAAGCGGTTGAGAGGTAGATGGTACCGTCCTTGCCTTCCCCACTGCGTTCGACGTTGACTTGTTCGGGTCCGAGATGAATGCCGTGTTGGGCGGCGTGTTGAATCACGAGATCGCGAATCTGGTCCGGAGTGCGCGGATCGACCAGGCCGATGCGGGTGCCGGTTAGCGACGAGAGATCTTTCAGGTCACCGGCGAGCTCCACGTTGGCGAGGTAGACGGCACCGATTTGATAGGCGGCGACCGCAGCTGCGCCGAGCAGCATCAGAACGGCAACCAGGAGAACTCTTTTCATCGAAGACCTCAGCGATCGAAATTTCATAGTAGCTGAGTCGCGGGATGAAGGGTAGGACACGTGCCGAAAGGCTAAAGCGGCATTGGGCCGCGGCGCTCAGCACTTTTCTGTTCCTACCGCGGGTCGCAGTCGGATTGGCAATCGACGAGGACTTTTTCGTGGGCGATGATCTGCGGCACCTTGGCAGCGAAGACGAATTTTGCCGGCGTTTCGCGGGCCCGGCTTGCGGCCGTGAAGGCCCTGGTGCGCAGATGGAGTGCAAAGGTTACGCGAGGCTGATTCAACGGCCAAGAGGCCTACCACAGAGTGGGCACAGAGCACGGAGAAGGCAAGCAGCGAGCGACTAGCGGCTAGGCCACAGGGAGGAGGGCGTCGACGAGTTCGGCCGGCGAAGGCTCCAGTTCGGCGGAGCGCTCGGGGCTGGCTTCAAGTTTTTCTTTCTTGCGGACGAACCAATGGCCGTCGGATTGGATGGTGCGGGCGCTGAGGCCACCACCGACCAGGTAGGAAGGCTCGCCGTACAGCGTGAAGCCTTCGGTTCCGGCCGGGGCAAGCAGCGCACCGCAGTTCCCTTTCCGGACGCCGACGTAGCTTTCGTACATCGGAAAGGCGACGACCTCGAAGCCGCGGCCTTGCAGGCGGGTGAGAATCTTGATTTGCTGAGGCGAGAGCTCCATACCGGAATAGGATAGCAAAAACCGGGATCGGCCACAGAGGCACAGAGAAAATTCCGATGAAAGGAAAGGCTAAGAGATTCGGGGGCAAACAGGTAGAGCAAAGACTTCCGGTCCCAGGTTCGGTGGTAAGATTCCGGCACTTCAGCTGGATGAGGATAGCGATGCGAAAACTTTGGATCGTGCTTCTGCTGCTGTTGCCGTCCGTCGCGTTTGCGCAGCAGCCACCGGACTTCTCGAAAGTCCAAATCAAAGTGACCAAAGTGGCGGGCAACATTTTTATGCTCCAGGGCACGGGCGGAAACATAGCGGCGTCGCTGGGAGACGATGGCGTGCTGATCGTCGATACGGAGTACTCTCCGCTGGCGGACAAGATTGAGGCTGCGCTGAAAGGCATTGGCATCACGGATCAGCCGGTACGATTTGCGATCGATACGCACTATCACGGCGACCATTCCGATGGAAACGCGGCGTGGGCCGCGCGCGGTGCGACGATCATTGCCCACGAGAATTTGCGGCGGCGACTGGAGAACGGAAGCTCGATCGGGGATGGACCGGGCGGGGCGATCCACGTCCAGCAGCCAGCGCAGCCGAAGTCGGCGCTGCCGAGAATTACATTCAGCGACGGGCTGACTCTGCATTTCAACGACGAGGAAATCCGCGTGATGCATTTTCCGGCCGCGCATACCGACGGCGACGCCGTTGTTTACTTCACGAAGAATCATGTGGTGCACATGGGCGACGAGTTCGTGCGCTACGGTTTCCCATTTGTGGATGTGAACGGCGGAGGCAGCGTGCAGGGCATGATCGCGGCGTGCGAGAAGGTCGCGGAAATGGTCCCGGCGGATACCAAGGTGATTCCCGGGCACGGAGAGCTGGCGGGGGTGGACGATCTGCGCACCTACACGAAGATGATGAAGGACACGATGGCTGTCGTACTGAGGGCCGCGGCGCAGCATGAGACCCTGGAACAGATGAAGAGCGAAAAGATTCTGGCGGCGTGGCAGAAGTATTCGGGCGCGTTTGTGAGCACGGACGCATGGATTGAGACGATTTACAATTCGCTGAACGCGCCGGCGGGCACTACGGCCAAGGGCAATTAAGTATTTCCTCGCCGCTGCGAATCCCGAGCAAGCTTGCTGGGTATGCCGTGAGAATCATGCGGCGGTTGAACACAGCTTCGTGCAGTTTTATCCCACGCTGAAACCAATTGCTCAGCAATTCGGGACCTACCACGAGCACGGCCAAGCGCCTGCGACCCACTAGGGTCTCGATTGGCGGCCGCCGTACCCTTCTCGCGGTCCAGTCCGTCTCATTTGCCGAATTGGGTGGCGCTCGCTCTGAGGAAGAGACGCAGCGTTCAATCGCCCGTGCGGAACTCCGTGTCACCCGTTCCCGGCGCTGTGCTACGCTCCGTGCCGGGCTAACTACCATGGCGCCCACGGGCGCTTTAGGAGAGACCAATCATGCGCAGACGGGATTTTCTGGGAATGCCGGTAGCGTTCGGCGGGATTGCTGCGATGTCGGGAGCGGGGATGATGATGAGCGGCACAGAGAGCGCAAGAGCGGCGGGTCTTCCGGTCGCGCCCGCGGGCAACTCGCTAGGCGTGAAGGCCATGGTGTTCGACACGTTCGGCACGGTGGTGGATTGGCGCGGATCGATTATCCGCGAGGCGGCCGGGTGGGGGCGCGAGAGGAATTTGCAGATCGACTGGGGGAAATTCGCGGACCAGTGGCGCGCGGGCTATGGGCCGTCAATGGACAAGGTGCGCCAGGGCGTATTGCCGTGGATGAAGCTCGATGATTTGCACCGGATGATCCTGGATGACCTGCTGAAGCAGTACAACATCACCGGGTTGACGGAAGACGAGAAAGTACACTGGACGCACGTGTGGCACCGGTTGAGCGGATGGCCGGACGCGGTGGAGGGCCTGACGCGCCTGAAGAGGAATTTTATTATCGCGACACTATCGAACGGGAATGTGTCGCTGCTGGTGGAGATGGCGAAATTTGCGGGGCTGCCGTGGGATACGGTGTTTGGGTCGGACTTGTTTCATCATTTCAAACCAGATCGCGAAGTGTATTTGGGCGCCGTGGATTTGCTGAGCTGCAAGCCGGGCGAGGTGATGATGGTGGCGGCGCATCCGTTGGATTTGAATGCCGCGAAGGCGCTGGGGTTGAAGACGGGGTACGTGTCGAGGCCGCTGGAGAGCGGTCCTGACCGGAAGTTCACGCCGCCTACGGCAGAGACGCTGGCGGCGTTTGATGTGGTCGCGACAGACTTGAACGATATGGCGGCGAGGATGGAAGCACGAAGCAGCTAACCAGAACGGCTGCTTCGCATGCGGTGCTGACCGTTGTTACGCGGCCGAAGACGAGATTGACCCGGACTCGATGCGGCGGAGTACGGCACGGAGCGCGGCGGCGAGCTCTTCATCGCCGACGTGGCTTTTGCGAAATTGCAGCTTGAGGCGGAACGAGCCGTCCTCGGACTGGAAGTCGAAGGTGAAGGGCTGGGGCCGGGGCGCGGATTCGGTTTCATCCTTGCGTGCACGGCGTGCTTCATCGCGCGTCATTCCACCCTGGGCGATGCGCTGAACCATTTCTCGCATTTTCTTTTCGCTGGGCTGGCGCGAGACCTGCAGCAAAAGCGATTTGGAGGCAATTCCCTTCTCGACGCAGGCGCGGCGGACGTCTTCCGGGATCACGCGCAGGGACATGGTTTCGGTGACCGAGGAACGGGCGCGGCCGATTTTCTTGGCGATGTCGTCGTGGGTGTAGTCGAACTGGTCGGCGAGTCGCTGGAGGCCGTCGGCTTCTTCGAAGGGTGTGAGGTCCTTGCGCTGGAGATTTTCGATCAGGGCGAGCTCCAGAGTCTCGGCGTCATCGGCGATTTTTTCGATGCAGGGAAGTTCGTGTAAACCGGCGGCCTGCGATGCGTGGAAACGGCGCTCGCCGGAGATGATGTAATAGGTGTCGTCGCGCGGCATGTATCGAACCAGGAGCGGCTCGAGGACGCCCTTTTCGCGGATGGAGTCGGTCAGCTCGCGGACATCGCCGATATTCTTGCGCGGCTGATCGGGGTTGGGCCGGATCTTATCGATGGGGATCATGCGACCCACCGACGCGCCGGAAAAGCTGGTCAGCGTTTCGACGTAATGCGCGTCATGCCGCATCTTGAGAGTGACGGGTAACCCGATCCTCTTCGACACGTTGTAATACCTCCTGGGCAAGCTTTTTGTATTCCTCGGCGCCGGAAGATTTTGGCGCGTAGGTAAAAACGGTTTCCTTGTAGGCCGGGCTTTCCTCCAAGCGAACGTTCTTGCTGATGCGCGTCTTGAAGAGCGCGTTCCCGAAGGTAGCGCGGATCTGTTCATGGGTGTCGCGCGAAATGTTCGTGCGTTTGTCGAACAGGGTGATGACCACGCCGAGAACTTTTAGGTCGGGATTCGGACGCGAGCGGATGCGGCCGTAGGTTTCGAGCAGGTCGTCGGTGCCCTCGATGGCAAAGTAGGCGGCTTGAATCGGAACGAGCAGATGCGTCGAGGCGACCAGGGCGTTGACGGTGAGGATGCCGAGAGCCGGAGGCGTGTCGAGCACGATGTAGTCGTAATTTTTCAAAATGGGCGCGAGAGCGTCCTTTAGCTTGAAGGGGGCGTCGAATTGACCGGCAAGCTGCTGCTCCAGACGCGCGAGCGCGAGACGGGCCGGCGCAACGTGGAGATTCGGATCTTTTGTCGGGCGAATAATCTTCGCCAATTCCACGGGATGCTCGGCGAAAATGTCGTACATCGTGGTCTGGATTTCGTCCGAAGAGAAAAACGCGATCGAGGCGTTCGACTGCGGATCGAGATCGATCAGAAGGGTGCGTTTTTTCTTGATTGCCAGCGCGGCGGCTAAGTTGATAGAGGTAGTGGTCTTCCCGACTCCGCCTTTTTGATTGGCAATGGATAGGACGCAGGTCAAACCGCCCCCTCAAACCCGAATGGCAACCCCAGAGCTATATGTGGAGCCGCACTGGCCCCTTCGCCACTACGAGTAGCGCCCACTCTACCTATTCTGGACTCTGCAACGCAAGCGAAATTTGACGTTTTGGCCCGGGCATTCAAGAGAGGCGAGCTTGGAGGCGTTCGGCGGGCTTGCTACACTGCAGGCCATAATGGATGAACTAACTACCAGCGGCGCGGGCGAGATTTCGGCGGAGCCGTCACCCGCCGGGCCCGTAGGATTAAAACCAGTCGCCGCGGTTTGGCACACCGTCATATTGCTTGTGGTGGTGATCGGATTCTCGGCGTTGCAGGGCGTGCAGTCTTTGTCCCACGCGGCTGTCACCGTGAACCGCTTGCAGACCTACGTGGCTACCTTGGTCTATGAGGTGCTCTTGCTCGGGTACGTGTGGCTGCTCGGGCTGATGCTTCGTAAGGTACCGCTGCGCGAGCTGATCGGCGGGCGGTGGGCGAACGCGAAGGACTTCTTCCTGGATGTGGGCATTGCCCTACTTTTCTGGCTGACTGTAGCGGGGATGCTGGTGTTCGCTCATTCCGAACTTGGATTCAGCGGAGTGGATGCCGCGAAATCGATGTTCCCGCAGACAGCGATCGAAATGGCGGTGTTCATCGTGCTGGCGGTCTTCGCCGGGTTCTGCGAGGAAATTGTCTTTCGCGGATATTTCCAGCGCCAATTTACGGCTTGGACGGGAAACGTCGGCGCCGGAGTCGTCTTACAGGCAATCGTGTTCGGCTCCGCGCATATTTATCAGGGCTGGAAGGGAGTGCTGGTCATCACCGTGTACGGGGCGATGTTCGGGGCTCTGGCTGCGCTCTGCAAGAGCTTGCGCCCGGGAATCATTCAGCACTGCACGCAGGATGGCTTTTCCGGGTTCGCGGTCTGGTACGCGCAGAAGCATCACCTGCTGACGATGATTATGCGGTTTTAGGCCGCCGGCTTCCGGAGAAATGCACCGGCTACTTGGTGGCGCCGCTGTCTTTGAAGATGATCGCGATGAAGTGGCCATCGTGCTGCGGCGAGGTCTTGAAAACGGGTTTTGAGCCGGCGGGCACCCACAGCACACCGCCCCGCAGGGCATAGGCGGAATCAAGCCCCGACACGCCTGAGACCGATACGCCGTTTAGCCCGGCAATCAACATGTCGTGAGGATCGTCCAACGGGGATGTGGTCCTCGCGCGATCGAAGAACCAGGATTCGACAACGATCTCGTCTGACTCGAAATCCGGCGAATGGTAATGCGCTTCGCCGGCCGCACTGGGCGCGTCGCACGCCCCGGGGGGCTGGTCCCGCATGATGTTGACGCAACCGTTTCGAAGGGTTCCCTGTGGACGAACCAGTTCGACAGCGAGATTGCGAAGCGTGACATCGCTGGAGTTTGTGACCGCATGCGAGAAATTCCCCGCAGAATACCCCACCTCGGGACGCCTTTTTACGGGAGCGTCCTCGTAAAGCAGCGCGTCGGGTCCTCCCGGAGGGACGGAAATGTACGGCAAGTCGTGGTGATGCGGCAGCGTCGATTCGTGCGGCGGGATTTCGACGAAGAAGACATTCACGTAAGAGTTTTGAAAGATCAAGTGGTGATGGCTTTCTTCGCGCATGGGAATCGCGTGCTGGTTTGTTGGTGTGGAAGTCTGAGCAAACAGCGAAACAGCCACGAAAAGAACTACGACCGGAGAAAATTGGGCCCGCCGCGCGATGGGGAGAGGAATCACGCTAGGACTTACATCTTGTAGCGGCCGAGGTCGTCGTCGTTGAGGCCCTCGAGCCATTTGCGGAGCTCTTCGTTGGTGCTTTTCTCGGAGACTACGCCGGACTTATTCGAGTTCTTGAGGACCTGGTCTTCGACGAAGATCGGGCAGTCCAGACGCAGGGCGAGCGCCAGCGCGTCGCTCGGCCGCGAATCCATGGAAATCGTCTGGCCGTCGCGCTCCATCCAGATAAGTGCGTAGAAGGTATCTTCCTTTAGATCCGAGACGACGACTTTTTGCACGTGGACGTCGAGTCCGATGAGGACGTTCTTGAGAAGATCGTGCGTTTGAGGCCGCGGCGCTTCGATTTTTTCGATTTCGCGAGCAATGGCCTGCGCTTCGGGAACGCCAACCCAGATCGGGAGCACTCCCGTGCCGTGCGTTTCCTGTAGCACCACGACAGGAGTATTCGTGGCAGGATCCATCATGAGACCCCGGATTTTCACTTCCAGTTCCATGGTGGCCTCCGCTGGATCAGCCGATCTGCTCGCCGACGAGACTGAAAGGCGCGGCACGCGTGATGCGCGCCTGAACGTATTCTCCCAGAAGATTCCCATGCGGAGAACTGAAATTAACGATCAAGTTGCTCGAGGTGCGCCCGGCCCACTGCGCGCGAGCCGCGTGATGCGTGTCGACGAGGATTTCAAAGGTCGACCCGATCAGCTTTTCGTTGCGCGCGACTTGAATCCGGCGCTGGCGATCCTGCAAGACGGTGAGGCGGCGCGCTTTCTCTTCCTCCGCAAGCGGGCCAGGCAATGACGGCGCGGTCGTATGGGGTCTTGGAGAATAGGTGAAGGCGTAGACGCCGTCGTAGCCGACTTCGTCGAGCAGCAAAAGGGACTGCTCGAAATCGGGTTCGGTTTCGCCGGGAAAGCCGACAATCATGTCGGTCGTGACGCTAATCGAGCGACGCGCGGCGCGAATCCACGAAATCTTTTCCAGGTACTCTTCGCGCGTGTAGGTTCTGCGCATGGCGGCAAGAACTCGTGTCGAGCCGGATTGGACGGGCAAATGAATGTGATCGCACAGTGCCGGCGTGGCGTCGATTGCTTCGACGATGTCGCGATGAAAGTCGTTGGGATGGGAGGTAGTGAACCGGACGCGGCGGATTCCGTCAATCGCGGCGACTTCGCGGAGCAATTCGGCGAACTTCAGATTGCGCGGCGAAGGATCGCGATACGAATTCACCGTTTGGCCGAGCAATTGAATTTCGGCATAGCCCGCTTCGGCCAGTCGACGGGCTTCACAGAGAACCGCATCGCTGGCACGGCTGCGTTGGGGGCCGCGCGTGTGCGGCACGACGCAGTAGGAGCAGGCGTAGTCGCAGCCTTCGATGATGGTGATGTAGGCGCGAAGCGGATTGTCGCGGCGGGTGATTTCGGTCTCGAACGTTTCGTTGGTATCGAGGTCGAGGCCCATGACGCGGCGGCCGCCGGATTCGAGTTCGGCGACCAGCTGCGGAAGCTTGCGGTAGCTTGCGGAGCCACATACCAGGCTTACCCAGGGCGCCCGCTCGAAAATCTCCTCGCCTTCCTGCTGAGCCAGGCAGCCGATCACGCCGATGATTTTGCCGTCCGCGATTCCCCGCCAGGCGCCCAAACGCGAGAACACTTTCTGCGCGGCCTTTTCACGGATGGAGCAGGTGTTGTAAAGCATGACGTCCGCTTCGGCAATCGACTGCGCGGGTCGATATCCGCGCGATAGAAAGACGCCGGCGACCTTCTCGGCATCGTGGACGTTCATCTGGCAACCGAAGGTTTCGATGAAGAAGGATTTGCCGTTGGCCGGGGCGCCGACATCGGACGGGTGTGACTTGGCCTGCGCGCCGAATGCAACCCCGGTCGCCCGAAAGTCATCGACTCCGACGTCATACGCCTTACTCATAACGGATATCGAAGTCTAGCATAAGGCAATTCCCGTCCGGAGCTACGCCTCTAGCTGCCGGGAAGTGACTGAATCGGCTCCGAAGCCCAGTTCGAAGGGGGCCCCGGACGTCGCGCCGCTCCATTTACCTGCGTTTGCGTCGGTATTCTCCGGGCGGCAATCGCCCCAGAATGAAAGCGAACAGCAGCGGGGCTACGATTCTGGGGTCGGATTCGATTACCCGGCGCGGCGCGTTCACGCTTGGTATGTGCCAGGTGATTGTTGCGTTGGGTACAGCGCCGAAATAGGATCCTGATCAACGCCAGGGTTTAACACAGGCGCTTGCACCGAATCTGGCGAGCCCTTAGACTCGCTATGGTGCCGTTTTTCTTCGCTATCCATGTGCCGTGATTAGACTTTATCGAACTCGTCGGCGGCCACGTACCTCGAGTGTTTTAGCCCTTCTTGTGTGTCTGGCATGGGTGGGCTCTGGGCCGGGACGAGCGCATGCTCAAGTGCCTGATTTCGACGCCAGTGCGTCGCGATTGGCCGATGCCGTCCTGTTGTTGTCCCGGGGGCTGATCGTCAAACCGAGCGTCGTGGTGATGGATTTCGTGGAGACGCACGGCGGCTCAGACGAAATGGGGAAGGAGCTTTCCCGTCAGTTTTCCCATTCATTGGCCAAGAATGCGCGAGATTTCGTAGTCGCTGACTCCAACGGCGGGTTCGACGCTTTTGGTGCCGATCGGTCACCTTCCCATTCCACAGCTGAGGCGCCTACGGTGGACTGTTCAGCCGGTCAGCCGAAGCCGACCTTTCTCGTGGAGGGATATCTGGACGAATTGCAGGATCGCGTCGTGGTCAGAATCAAGGCCACGCGGACTGAGGACAACAAGGCCGTCTTCGATGAGCGGGTTACACTGGCACTGACGCCGGAGCTGAAATCGCTGGAATCGAAACCGCTTTCTCCCGCTGAGAAATCCTCCAGCCAGAATGGCACCACCTGGGTACGGCCCGGTTTTCGTGTCGCTAATAATGGGGCTGACGTTCCGTCGATGGATTCCGTTGACAACTATACTCCGCCGCGATGTCTCGAGTGCCCACACGCGGATTACCCCGACTCCGCCATGGCAGCGAAAGTCCAGGGAGTGATCAAGCTCAGAATCCTGGTTGGCGCGACGGGACAACCGGAAGAGATCATCGTATTGAAGGGGCTTCCCTGCGGTATCAATGAAAGAGCCGTTGAAACAGTGTCGACCTGGAAGCTCGAACCGGCCAAAGGGCCCGACGGAAAGCCAGCGGCCGTCTGGCAAAACGCCGAGCTAAGTTTCAGCCTTGCCAACTAAATTGCGTCTCGGCCTGGCGACACCGCATGCTGCCTCGTCACCATCCGAGGATGTACGCGAACATCAGCGGAGCGACGATCGTGGCGTCGGATTCGATTACGAAGCGCGGCGTGTCTACGCTGAGCTTGCCCCAGGTGATTTTTTCGTTGGGCACGGCGCCGGAATAGGAGCCGTAGCTGGTGGTCGAATCGCTGATCTGGCAGAAATAGGCCCAGAGCGGGACATTGGGCCGCTTCAAATCCTGGTGCAGCATGGGCACGACGCAGATGGGAAAGTCCCCGGCGATGCCGCCGCCGATCTGGTAAAAACCGAGCGGGGTTTTGGTGGCGGTTTCGGTGTACCAGCGGGCCAGCTCGATCATGTATTCGATGCCACCGCGAACAGTGGTGGCGTTCTTGACGTTACCGCCGATCACTTGAGCGGCGAACATGTTTCCAAGAGTGGAATCCTCCCAGCCGGGGACGAACATCGGCAAATTCTTTTCCGCAGCGGCCATCATCCAACTGTCCTTGGAATCGATCTGGTAGTACTGCTTCAGTTTTCCTGAGCGCAGGACCTTGAACAGAAATTCGTGAGGAAAGAATCGCTGGCCACTTTTGTCGGCGGCCCACCAATCTTCCATGACCACACGCTCGATGCGGCGCATGGCTTCCTCTTCGGGGATGCACGTGTCGGTGACGCGATTCAGGTGGTGATTGAGGAGATCGACTTCGTCCTGCGGAGAGAGATGGCGGTAATGCGGGACGCGCTTGTAGTGATCGTGCGCCACGAGATTGTAAACGTCTTCCTCGAGATTCGCTCCGGTGCAGCAGATCCCGTGGACTTTGTCGCGACGAATCATTTCAGCGAGCGAAAGGCCCAGCTCGGCGGTGCTCATCGCGCCAGCGAGGGTGACGAACATTTTGCCGCCGCCCACAAGATGCTTGACGTAGGCTTGCGAGGCATCGATCACCACGGCTGCATTGAAATGGCGGTAGTGATGCTTCACGAAATTCGTGATCGGGCTGGCCGACCGCGTCTCAGGCGCGCTCATGAAATCTCCTTGGCTCGAGTGGCAATGCAAAAACACCCGTAACGGGCGTCGTGTCGCGTGGCGGCGTGCGGCTAAAAGTAGCTGGCCGTGTACTTCAAAAGACGGAAGAATTTATGCGGAGATATATGAGAGAGCGATGAATGGATGCGATTCCCGTTGTCCACGAAGGATAGATAACACAGTTCCGCGCAACAACCTAAGAAAATGTGGACTTTATTTCGACGTACGTCGTTTTTTTAGTGACTGAAACGATTCTCATTGCATCTGAACTGTTTGAAAGTGCGGAGTGCGTGTGCTACGGTAGTTTTGGCCGGCGAATTTTCGCAAAAGGGGGAAACAATTTCTGGCCTGGCGCTGCTTCTCTTTGCCAGTCCCCTCACTCTTCTAGAACAGACGAGTGGGGTGGCGAGAGTCATCCTCGGAATTCTGCTGCTCCTTTCAATTTTTTCCTGGGCGTTAATCCTTCAGAAATATGCGCAGCTGGGCGGGATGGAAGGCAAGACTTCCCGGTTTCTGCAGATGTTTCGCGCCGGGCGCGGACTTTCCGATCCCAACACGTTGCGCGCGGGCGCGGGAAGAACGCCGCTGATTTCGGTTTACGCAGCTGGCTATCGCGAGCTCGAATCGCAAATCGGAGGGCCGGGATCACGCGGCGGCACGGCAACGGCGACGAAACTCCGAAATGCGAGCGCGGTTGGCGTGGAGATGCAAGTCACAGCCGGCGAAGAACTGCGGCGGCTGGAGAAAGGGATGTCGGCGCTGGCGACGATCGCCTCGGTTTCTCCGTTCATCGGACTATTCGGAACGGTTTGGGGCGTGATGGACGCCTTTGCGGGACTCGGCGACGCCGGGGCGGCGAGCCTGCGTGCCGTGGCGCCCGGAATTGCGGAGGCGCTGGTGACCACGGCGGCCGGGTTGTTCGCCGCCATCCCTGCCTTGATTGCTTATAACCACTTTCTTCACGGAATTCGCGGCCTTGGGTCGCGTATGAATGATTTCTCGGCGGAATTCGTTTCAAAGGTTGAGACACTGTATAACTCGTAGTCACAGCGATGCCCAAAGTCGAGCGACAAACCGGCACAACGCTTTCGGAAATCAACATGGTGCCGTTCATCGACGTGGTGCTGGTGCTGCTGATTATTTTCATGATCACGGCGCCCATTCTGCAGTCGGGCATCGACGTGGACGTGCCCAAGACGAAAACAGTGAAGGAACTGACCGAGGCGCGGATGGTGGTCACCATCGATCGTGGACAGCGCGTCTACCTGAACGACAAGCCAGTCAACATTCATGAGATCGGCCAGCAGGTGGTCGCGCAATCGAAGGATCCGAAAACGCAGGCGGTGTACGTGCGGTGCGATGAAAGCGTGCCGTTCGGCAGCTGGGCGACCGTTGTGGACGCTCTGCGCCAGGCGGGCATCCAAAACGTGAGCGTAGTGACGCAGCCGCTCAGCGAACGACCTCAGGTTCAGTGAGATGACGACGCTTGCCGCAAGCCGCCCGAACGAAACCCTCCAACAGTTTTTTTACATCTCGCTGATCGCCCATCTGACCTTTTGCGTGCTTGCTGCGATCGGCTACTACTTTTCTGATCGCCATTCCGACTGGGGCGGGCCGGGAGGATCGATTACCGTGGGACTGGTTGGGAATGTGCCGGCCATTCCGCTTCCCCGCCCCGATGTGGTCTCAGAAAATCGCGTCGTTGACGAATCGAAAGGCCTTTTCACGGCGGAGCCCGTGAAGAAGCTCACTCCTCCTCCCGACGCGACGCCGATTCCGAAATTCGAGAAGAACAAGCCGCCGAAGTACATCACCAAGCCGTCGAAAGTCCTCGAGAATCCGACGCCTCCTCCTCAGAACGCGATTCCTTATGGGGGAGGGGGCGCGCCGACGGTGCCCACGACGTCATTTGCGATGGGGGCAGGAACCACGCAGGCTGGGATGGCGTTCACCGGGACCGGCGGCGGAGATTTCGGTTCGCGATTTTCCTGGTATGTTGACGCAGTGCAACGACGCATCAGTGGCAACTGGCTGCAGTCAACCGTGGACCCGAGCGTAGGTTCAGCGCCTCGGGTGATCGTCGTATTTACGATTCTGAGAAACGGGACGGTGACCAACGTTCAAGTGACACAGTCGAGCAACAACTACTCGGTGGATAGCTCGGCCACGCGCGCGGTGAAGGAATCCAGTCCGCTGGCACCGCTGCCCGCAGAGTATTCGGGATCGAATGTGAATGTGGAGTTTTGGTTTGATTTTCATCGGTAATTCGTGGGAACAGTGTCGATCGTAAGAGGTGTCCATTGGTAGAACGGATTTTCACGCGGCATTCATTGGTACGGCTTATATTGGTCGCCGGCCTGGCGGCGCTGGCGTTTGCCCAGCCGGCCGCGGCGCAGGATTGGTTCAAGACCGGGACCGGGCTGGGTGTGTCGAAAGTGCGTCTGGCGCTGCCCGATGCGGTGGCCCGCTCGACATTTGCGCAGCCTTTCCCTAAGACCTTTCATGATGTGGTCTGGGCTGACCTGGACTATTCCGGGATTCTCGACATGGTAAGCCCGAGCTTCTACCCTCTAGCGGCGCCCGCGCAGCCTAGCGAGTTAAAGTCGCAGGATTGGGTGGCTGCACCAGCCAATGCGTACATGGTTGCCTATGGGAATCTGGGGAACGACGGAACGGGCGTTGCGTTCTCGGGATATCTCTCTGACGTGCGCAATCCCTCCGCGCCGCTTGCGCTGCAAAAAATTTATCGCGGCGCGGCTACTGACGCGGATGTGCGCAAGATGGCCCACCAGTTCGCGGACGACATCATCGGCGTGCTGAGCGGCGGACAGCTCGGCATCGCGCAAACACAGATTGCTTATGTGAGCGCGCGAGGCGGCAACAAAGAAATCTGGGTGATGGACTACGACGGTGCGAGTCAGCATCAGCTGACGCACTTGAAGTCGATTTCGCTCACGCCGCGGTGGTCCCCCGATGCAACGAGGATTGCCTTTACCTGCTTCGCGCCGTATCGCGGCGTCACGTCGGCGCAGATCTGTATCTATTCCACCGCGTCGGACCGGTTGATCGCATTCCCGCGATTTCGCGGGACCAGCGGATCGCCGGCATGGTCTCCGGACGGATCGCAGCTCGCGTTCATGTCCAGCCAGAACGGCGACCCGGAGATATACATCGCCGACGCGAGCGGCGCGCATTTGCACCGCATTACGTTCGCGGCCGGAGTCAGCACCTCACCAGCGTGGAATCCGAAGACCGGAAAGCAAATGGCTTTCGTGAGCGACCGCGGCGGTTCACCCGTTCTGTACATTTCGAATTCCGACGGATCCGACGTCTCAAAACTGAACCTGCCGGACATGGGATACGTGATCGATCCGTCGTGGTCACCAAATGGACAATTGCTCGCATTTAGTTGGCGACGTCCAAGCGGCAATTACGATATCTACGTCATGGACATCGTCAGCCAGCAGCTCGTCGAGTTGACCAGGGACGAGGGGCGAAACGAACGTCCGAGCTGGGCGCCCGACGGGCGGCACATCGTTTTTGAATCGACGCGCACGGGAACCCGGCAAATCTGGTCGATGTTGGCCGACGGAAGTCAGCCGCATCAATTGACTTTGGAAGGGCAGAACGAATCACCCAGCTGGTCGCCGAAGTGAGGAGCGCAATACTTAGAATCACCCCAAGGCATATTAAGCGCAGTACGAATTAAATTTATTCGCGGCGACTCCACCGTGCCCTCGTGGCGGCGCCGAAGGAGGCAGCATGCACCGACGTACTTTTCGCAGGTTCTCACTGCTGTTAGGCCTGGTGGCACTGGTTTCGCTTGTCGGTGGCTGCAAGAAGAAAGTGGCCTCGACACCGCCGGCGGCGGCTCCGGCGCCCGTGCAGCCGACGGTGACGCTAAACGCGTCGCCGGCATCGATTACTCCGGGCCAAACGGTCACGCTCAGCTGGTCTTCGACGAACGCGACCGATTTGGAAATCGGACCCGATCTTGGAAAAGTGGCGCCGCAAGGATCGACGCCGGTGAATCCGACGCAATCAACGACCTACACGATTACGGCAACGGGAGCCGGCGGCAGCGCGACCGCCACTGCCAGCGTCGAAGTAGGGGCAGCGCAGGCTCCGCCCCCTCAGGCCCCCGCGGCACAGCCCAGTTTGAGTGAACTGTTCGATCAAAATGTGAAGGACGCATACTACGATCTCGACAGGTCCGATTTGCGCGAAGACGCCCGGGCGGCGCTCACGAAAGACGCGGAGTTCCTGCGATCGTATCCCGAGGTGAAGGTTTCGATCGAAGGCCACTGCGACGAGCGCGGCTCGACCGAATACAACCTCGGCTTGGGACAGCGTCGTGCGGAAGCAGCGAAGAATTATCTGATTTCGCTCGGCATCCCGGCAGATCGCATGGAAACGACGAGCTGGGGCAAGGAGCGCCCGTTCTGCACCGAGCATGACGAATCGTGCTGGCAGCAGAATCGCCGCGCACACTTCGTCTTGGCGAAATAAGGCGTCCCGCGGAGCTGCGCCGGCGGTGAGCGGCGGTTGCCGCCGGCGCAGTCCGGTATTTTCGGCGCCACGATTGCCGAAAGAAGTTTGCGGATTCGTTCCGAGGAGGCATTCCATTGCGCACACGCTGGATCGTTCTCATATTCGTAGCAATAGTTTTCGGCGCGCTCGGCGGAACTCTATTGGCTCCGCAGCCTGCAGGCGCCGTGTCAAAGGAAATGATCGAGCTTCAACAAACGGTCAACCAGATTTTGCAGGCTCAGCAGGATTTGCGCAGCACAGTTGACGGCAACAACGCTGCGCTCCGAACACTCGTGCAGCAGTCGCTCGATTCAGTCGGCCGTCTGAGCGGCGAGATGAGTGCGCTGCAAAAATCCGTTCAGGAAGTTCAGGCCAATACCGGTTCGCGCATGGACACCATGACGCAGCAGACCCAGGGCCTGTCTGACAATCTGCAGGACGTGCAGGCCCGCGCGGCAAAACTTTCGCAGCAGCTCAATGACATGCAAAACCTGCTGCAAAGCATCGACGCAAAGATCTCCGGAGGTTCCACCACAACCCCGGCGGCTCCGGGCGCTCCGGGAGCCACTCCTGACAACAGCGCGCAGCCACCGTCTTCGTCCGCGTTGTCGCCGATTTCCGCCGACACGCTTTATCAAAACGGACTGCGCGACCTGACTAGCGGCAAGTACGATCTCGCACGCCAGGAATTCTCCGACTACATCCACAATTTCCCGTCAAACGATCTGGCGGGCAACGCGGAATTTTATCTCGGTGAAATCGCCTACGCACAGAACGATTACAAGACCGCCATCACCTCCTACGACACGGTGCTCGCGAATTATCCCAAGAGCTTCAAGCTGGCGGCCTCCCTCCTGAAAAAGGCTTCGGCGGAACTCGAGCTGGGAATGAAAGCCAGCGGGATTCGCGATCTTCGCGAAGTCGTGCGGCGCTTCCCTGGTT
>Ga0210404_10000450_pt1 | contig 21636 bp, 22 predicted proteins | sample IncBWH28MmetaG_FD_155455 | JGI IMG/M metagenome (GOLD analysis project Ga0210404, IMG submission 155455) | Forest soil microbial communities from Barre Woods Harvard Forest LTER site, Petersham, Massachusetts, United States - Inc-BW-H-28-M | ecosystem: Environmental > Terrestrial > Soil >... | reverse complement strand
GTGGGTACATAATATATTTTGTAGCCCGCTCGTTTTACCCGTTCATTGAAATCTGCATCTTCGTAATACAGAAAATATCTATTGTCAAATACACCAATTTTTTTGAGAACCTCTTTTTTGATAAGCATACAACAACCTGTTGCAAAAAGAGTTTCCTCTGCTTTATCGTATTGTCCATGATCTACTTCATCAAGGCCCCTATGAATACTCATGACATTATTCCAATCAGGATGCCCCCCCGCATACCAGATGACTTTGCCTAGCTCTTCAGGTTTGTATTTTTCTTTATGATATTCATGTCCTTTGGCAAAGTATATTTTTGGCACTGTCATGCCGATTGCAGGATTTCTTTCCAGTGGAGTAAGGAGATTGGTAATCATTTCCGGAGCAACGATTGTATCGTTATTGATAATCAGGATATAGTCATTATCACGTTTGAGTGCTTCTTGTATTCCTCGATTATAGCCACCTGTGAAGCCAACATTTGGATTGATTCTGATAAGCGAAATAGGCAGCTCTTTACATTCCTTTGGGATTTCAAAGGGTTTCTCAGATCCGTTATCAACAATAATAATATCAAGAGCAAATCCTACGGTATGTATTTTCTCGACCGATTTCAGGAATAGTTCAGTATCCTTTGCCGTATTATAAGTAACAGTAACAATAGCAATTTTTTTCATAATGGGAAAAATGATTAGCGATATTTGTTGACGTTTTTTCTTCGCATATTTTCTATCTGCCAAAAGATGAGAGTGGTTAGCCAGTTGGGATATTTGGTGAGATAGTGCTTCTTATAAAAGATTTTCATGGAATCAAAACGTGCATTTTGAGATTCAATTTTACTTGTTTTAGATGCTTTCGTAATATCTTGCGATTCTTTTCTGATACCCATTGTTGTTCCTTTCAGATGAATAATTGAGACTTCAGGGACATAATAAATTTTCATACCAGCTTTTTTAATTCGATAACAAAAATCAATATCCTCACCATACAAAAAGAAATTTTCATCCCACCAGCCAACTTTTTCACCTGTTGTTCGAGGCATTATCATGAAAGCTCCAGCGAGGGCATCAATTTCATGTGTTTTTTCCATATCTTTTACATAGGTCATTCCATAGCTTCCGAAAAGTTTCGTATGAGGGAAAAGTTTAGCTAGACCAGAAAAGTGTGAAATAGCATTCCAGGGGGTAGGAAAGCTTCTATGCGATGCGTCATCAATACCACCGTTTCTAAGATTTACTTTACAGGTAGCAGCGCCTGCATCTGGATGTTCTTTAAGGAAAGAAATCATGTAAGGCAAGACTTTTTCGTTGACAATTGTATCATTATTTAAAAACAGGATATATTCACCATCAGCATAGGGAAGACCGGCATTATTGCCCCGTGAAAAACCAAGGCCAATAGGGTTAAAGACTGCATGAAATTTTTTAATTTTTGTTTTTTTAGCATATGCTTTGATGGCATCTTGTGATTTATCAGATGAACCATTGTCGACGATGATTACTTGATAGATGCCATCAGCTATTTCTTTAGGATAGCTTTTTTCAATCGATTCAAAGGCTTGGATAGTAATATCCTTGGCGTTGCGGTTGACCATGATGATTGAAAGTAATGATCTATTTTTATTATTCATAGAGAACTGCTCTATTTTACAGCATTAAGTGCTTGAGAGTAAGTGTCTTTTAGGTATTTATTATGCGTTAATTTGCCTACCATAAGTAATACTGCTGCCTTTGTTTTAAGAAGAAGTTTTACATAGTGATAAGCAAAAGAGGATTTATGCTTTTTATAAAAGTAAGGAAGATTTTTATAAATATTAACAATGGCAAATGTACGATTCGTGCTTCCTTGCTCTTTATGTTTAATAGAAATATCTGGAAAGAAGACACATTTCAATCCGTGTTTGTGTATGCGATAACAGAGCTCTATATCTTCAGTATACATCCAGATATGCTCGTCATAACCTCCTACTTTTTCGTACAGTGTTTTTTTGATCATAAAAAGAGCACCTTTTATCCAGTCGACTTCTTGAATCGTTTTTGGATTTTTGTCGATAAGACCAAATCGTTGCATTCCTAAAATGAAAAGGGTGAAAGTGAACAATGAATAAAATTTTCCTGAAGATAGTTGTTCGCTCCCATCAAAATTTACAATTTTTCCACCCAATACTCCAATTTCTTCATGCTGTTTAAGATATTCGAGCATTTTAGCAATACCTCTGTCTTCAACAATTGTGTCATCATTTAAAAAGAGCAGGTAGGTTCCTTGTGCTTTTTTGACTCCAAAATTATTACCAGCACCAAAGCCTGCATCTTGGTTGTTGGCGAGCAGGTGAAAGTTTTTATATTTTTTTATTTCTTTTCCCAGGATATGAAGTGAATCATCTTCTGAAAAATTATCGACGAGAATATACTCAAATTCGTTTGCCTCAAATTCTTTTTGATACTGTTTCCAAAGCGATGCCATACACGTAATGGCTTGTTGGGGTTTTTTATGGTTGATAGAGATAATCGATAGTTGCATAGATTGTAATTGTGACTAGATCACATTATAATACAAATATCTTTTATAAAGAAATATCTTAAGTGATAGATTTTACTAGTCTACAATAATGTATTTCTTTTTATTTATCAGAATATCGGATGTTGCTATTGCAAATATTTACAATCCTCTTTGTAATTTGTTAATTCAAAAATATGAATGATGAAATACCTATTGGCCTTAACTTTGAAGAGATACAGCAATTTGACAGGAATGAAGCAATCAGTAATTTACTGGTTGCTAGTATGTATAATTCTACTGAACAATTTAAAACTATTATTTTCTCAAAGGAAGGTCATGATATTAATAAGATTCTTGAGAATCGCTCAGAAATAAACGAAGAAATTTTTGAGCAATTACAAAACGCAAACAGCAATTTGTCTCGGGAGTCATGGACACGTGCACTTACAATTGCAAAGACTTATCAAGATAATCCTGATTTACGAGTTCCAGATCGTGTAATACATGAGATCTACGGATATGCCGATGAATCTCAAATAAATCCTGAAGAAAAAGTGTTGATCATTACTGGACATATCGGTAGGCATGATTCCAATGATGCATTAACATTTACAGGTGAACGGAAACATCAAAGATTAAAGAGACCTGATGTATATTTGGGAAGTGTTGAAGGAGAAAAAAGACATGATAGAGATGAAACGGGGCGCTTTGATTTTACAATAGAGGGATGTGACAATATTATAATTGGTCCAGATACATGTGATGAAGATAAAAAAAAGGATGCGTACGGAGTTCTTTCAGGCAAGGGTAAATGTATCATTCTCCCTCATGCAGACTTATCTCTTCAGGGTCTTTATTTGCATGTTGCCGATGATATTATGCAATATCCCGGCAGTACCATTTCTCTAAGTGATGCAAAGTGTGATAGATATTTTTTTCTTGGAGGAGAGATAAAATCTCGTACCCATTTGCCTATAGAAATACATTGTAGAGAATTTGTTTATGGCAAAGGTGTTGCAGAGCTAGACCCCGCATTTGTAAGGATAAGTGGTGATGTTGACTATGTGAATCGAGAAACAGAGCTTGCAGCACAAATAATTAGGAACCAATCTGGAATGGGTGCAGGGATAGAATTTAATGACCACTACCCAAACTATGAAGAGGTAGCTACAGAAATGGGTATAACCCGAAGCTACCAATCGATTTCGTTAGAAGATTTTCCAACATTCTTTACGACGGCAATAGCTCAAGGATGGACAATAGATGCTAAGCAGGTTGAAGAAGGTATGTCTGTTACATTAACGCAGAAAAAATAACAAGATGAATATGTCTTGAGTTTTTGCTAGCAGTACTACTTGATAGGTTCACGGTATGCTATAGGTTATTTTTTTAGTTTTTAACTTCTTTTACAAATTGTTTTAAGATTTCTTTATCGCTCACTGTAAATTTTTGAAGAATTTTTCTTCTTTCAGAACGAATTTTTCCAAGTTGTAATAGCGCAAAGAAAAAACCTTTGAGAAAAAGCCAGTTGCCATCTTTGATTGCAGTAAGAATATGATAAGGGAGATAGAGTAAATGGTTTCGAAACATTTTTTTATCGGTAATATTAAGCCAAACGAAGAAGAATTGATTGCGATATGTTGTTTGTATCACAAAAGCAGATTTTTCTCCTTTTTTAATTGAACCTTTTTTATGTTCGTGGACGACGCGGGAAGATTTCTCAACTTTTACTGAATAGCCCATTTTTTGAGCACGATAGGAAAGATCAACATCTTCCCAATAAAATGGCCGGTATAACTCCTGCAGACCGCCGATACGATCCCAAATTGATTTTCTGAAAGCTCCGCTTCCACAATCGACCCAAAGTGTGTTGTTATTAATAAATGCTCCGTTGCGATGCATCAAAAAACCTTTTTCCCACTTGCCAATGCCTCTCCCACGTAAAATATTTGTCCCGATATCCTCATCGCTTTCGTTTGCGCAACCAACAGCAAAAACAGTTTCATCGGTAAAATAGGGAAGTAATGGCTTAATGAAATCTTTTGCAGGGCGAACGTCTGATCCAAGAAGGATAACAACATCTCCTTTTGCAGCATGAACACCTCTGTTAGCGTTGATTGCAAATCCACCGTTGAAACTATTTTCCAAAACAACAACGGGAATAGGTGCTTCCTTTTGTAGCTCTTTGAGATAGGTAATTGTGTCATCGGTAGAATGATTGTCAGTAACAATCAGTTCCACTTTGTGTGTATCGTACTCTGTAAGAGCTTCGATGACATGAGGCAAGTTTTGACGCAATAGTGAAACGACATTATATGTTGGAATAACAACGCTGATAAACATAGATGTATTATACTGCTAACTCATGATTTATAGCAGTGGCCAATTTTGGTCTTTTGGAGATAAGATAGGGTTTGCAACAGGCCAGGTAATATCCAATTTTGGATCATTCCATCGAAATCCTTTTTCATATTCAGGGGCATAGTATTCGGATACAAGATATTCTAAAACACTATTGTCAGTTAAGGATTGATAGCCATGAGCGAAACCTTTTGGGATACAAATCATCGTATTATTATCCTCTGAGAGTTCAACACCAAACCATTTTTGGTAGGTAGGCGAGTCTTCCCTCATATCAACAGCAACATCAAAGACTTTTCCTTTTATACAATGAATGAATTTTATTTCTTGTTTGGGTGCAAGTTGTGAGTGGAGACCACGTAATGTTCCTTTTTGAACTGAAAGTGCCTGATTAATATGAACAATATCGAAATCAATGCCCATTTTTGCCAGTTCTTCTTTAGCAAATACCCGAACGAAAAAACCACGTTCATCTGTGCGTGGTTCTCGTTTAATAACATAGAGATCTTTAAGATCGGTTGGAGTAATAATCATAGTGCCCAGGTCAGATTTTTTTGTTTTGCTTTTGCAACATATGCATCAATTTGTTTGACTGTATAGTCAAATAAGTTGTCTGTTTTTTTATGATAATAGGTATCATACCACTCTCCAGTGAAACGAGCCGTCTCTTCAAACGGTAATGTTGGCTTCCATTGGAGGTAAAAGAGTGCTTTGTCACAGTTAAGTTTTAACAAACCTGCCTCATGATAAGCGGTATTCGGTTCGATGGAAAATTTTTCTTCTCGTTGTTTAAATTCCCAGTATTTACTAATTTCTTCCAAGAGTTCTAATACTGTGTAATTTTGATCAGCATTTGGGCCAAAATTAAATGGTTCACCATGAATCTTGTCAGAATTTTCTTGTAGGATTTGAGCAGAGCGTAAATAACCGCTTAATGGTTCAAGAACATGTTGCCAGGGGCGGGTTGATTTTGGATTGCGAATTTTTACTTTCTCTTCTTGTGACCATGCTCGTATGCTGTCGGGAACAATCCTATCAACTGCCCAATCTCCTCCACCAACAACATTGCCAGCACGTGTTGAGACTAATTTGATATTTGAATCAGAGGTTTTGAAATAAGAATGATAGTATGTTTTAATGATTAATTCTGCAGCTCCTTTAGATGCACTATACGGATCTTTTCCTCCAAGAGCATCTTTTTCTCGATATCCCCATACCCATTCGACATTATCATAGCATTTGTCGCTTGTAATCATAATAGCATTGCAGCGATTTTCAAGTGTCCTTAGTGCTTCAAGGATATTTGCTGTACCAAGGATATTTGTTTGTAACGTGCTGATGGGATCCTGATATGACACTGAGACAATTGGCTGAGCTGCAAGATGAAAGACAAAATCAGGTTTCGTTTCCTGAAAAATTTTTTTTATGTTGTCCAGGTCACAGATATCGGTATTATGATGCTCTATTCTTTCTTCAAGTTTCAATTCTTCAAAAAGAGAAGGATTTGTGGGGACATCTTTGGAAATGCCGACTATATGAGCTCCAAGATGATGAAGCCATATGGTAATCCAAGCTCCTTTAAAGCCAGTATGGCCGGTAACAATTATTTTTTTATCCTTGAAGACATTGTTAAACATATATTTATTGCCAAACTTTCCAGGGGACTTCTCCAGAATTCCAAGTTGCATTTAAGTCTTCAAGTTCTTTATTTGTATCAACAGATGCCCAGAAGCCTTCATGTTTATAAATAGATAATTCTTTTTTGGCAGCTAAGCGTTTGAGTGCAGGATGTTCCATTTCATTTGGTTTCAAATAATCAAAGAATGCACGTTTGTAGACACCAAAACCACCATTAATCCAGTCATCAAGCACGGGTTTTTCTTCGAAACCTGCAACTTTATTATCTTCCATCAATTTTATAATGCCATATTTTGATCGTGGATGGACTCCCGTAATTGTTCCAATGGTGTTTTGCTTTTTATGAAATTCGACTAACTTAGTCATGTCAAGATCTGTTACTCCATCACCATAGGTCCACATAAAATGTTCATCAGTTTCTGGAATATATTTTTTGCATGCTAAGATTCGTTCACCAATCTGTGTTTCAATACCTGTATCAACGAAAGTGATTTTGAAATCAGTAATTTCGTTTCTGCTTTCTAAGAAGAATTTCATTTCATGCGTTTTCGTCTTTATTTCAAAATCAGAAGAGTATGCTTTTTGGTTGATGAAGTAATCTTTTATGTATTCAGCTTTATACCCAAGTGCGAGAATGAATTCGGTGAAGCCATAATGGGCATAAATTTTCATGAGGTGGAGGAGAATTGGTTTTCCGCCGATTGCAACCATTGGTTTTGGCTTATATTCTGTCTCTTCTTTTAAACGGGTTCCTTTTCCACCGCAGAGAATTATAACTTTCATAATCTAAAAAAATTGACCGAGTCCAATAAAAGCTATAATAACTTTTTAACTGGATGTTGTCAATGACTCATCAGGTATTTCTGTAAGCGCTTCTTCCAAAGTATGGAGTTTGATGCCAAGTGACATGAGCGTATCATTATATAAAGCAGTATTTTTGCTCCTTGGGGCACGATCTTTAAAAAATGTGTCTCTTGTTGTTGGGCTAACTAATGATTTATCAAACTTAAAGGTATCTGCAATTTTTAATGCAATTTCATATCCACTCCATTTTTCCCCACTTGCTCCGTGGATAATACCAGGGAGTTTTTTTTCAAGAATCGCTTGAAGGACAATAGCAATATCATCGACATAGGTTGGTGCATAAAAACAGTCTGATACTGAGCTAAACGTTTTTTTTTCTTTAAAGAATTGTAAAAATAATCGAGCAAAATCACGTTTTTCAGAGAGCCACATGTAAGGATAAGCAATACGTAAGATAGTAGCTTCAGGATCAGCTTCTTGCACTTTTAGTTCACCTTCATATTTGGTTAGACCATAAAAGTTTACAGGAGAAGGAGTATCTGATTCATGATACCATTCTTGTTCAATTCCTCCGAATACCATATCGGTTGATACATGGATTAGCTTTTTATTGTACTGTTTGGCTGATTGTGCGACATGCATAGCTCCTAGTACGTTGATTTGCCAGGCTGGGCTTTTTTTCCCAAGGCTTTTTTGTTTTTCCGCTTCATCAACATTAGTATATGCTGCTAAATGAAGAATTGTTTCTGCATCAGTTTGTCCGATAGCATTTTCTACAGCGTGTTTATCAACGATATCAATACCTTCTTCATACCCTATGGGCACTATTTGATATTCTTTGGAGAGTAATGAGACGAGTCTTGTTCCGATAAATCCGTTGGCACCTGTAATAGCTATTTTCATAGAGTATTGGTAATTATTCCATATTAACAAACAAAAATAAAGACAGTATAATGCAAAGTAATTCTTATGATGAAGATACTTTCCATAAAGACAGTTTTTACCTCAAAATACTTTAGAATCAAACATATTGATATTGACCGAAACGGTAAACACTTTTCTAAAGATTTTGTTGATCGTGATCCTGTCGTTTTTGTTATTCCTTATACTGCGTCAAATGAAATTTATCTGGAGTCACAATATCGGGATGCTTTGCAGGAAATGACTCTTGAGGTGGTTGCTGGGTCAATCGAAGATACGGAGGATCCGCTTACAGCTGCAATGCGTGAATTAAAAGAAGAAACTGGTTTTATCGCCAAAAAGTGGGATAAGATTGCAGAATGGAATACTTCTTCAAATACTGTAGCAAAAATGCATCTTTTTGCCGCAACAGATTTAGAAAAAGGGAAAAAAAATTTGGATGATGATGAGGAGATCTCTCTGATAAAATTACCTTTGGAAACTATCTTAGAAAAAATTGAAAACGGAGAACTAACGATAGCAACCCATATCGCAGCTTTAGCAATTTTTGATAGATTTCGAAAAGAAGGTAAACTGTAAGGGTAAATAGATTCGGGACTTTTATATTGTACCCAATAATGGTACAATATAAGAACTAGTTATTATGACAATAACATTTGTGGGACATGGTTATGTTGGTTTAGTAAGCGCAGCAGTATTTGCCGATTTAGGGAATACGGTTTGGGTTATCGGTCATACCTCTGAAAAAGTTGAAAATCTTAAAAAAGGCATAATTCCGATTTATGAACCTGGTTTAGATGAACTCGTAAAACGAAATGTGAAAGCAAAACGATTGCTTTTTACCCTCGATTATGACCCTGCAATCTCAAAATCAGATGTTGTTTTTATTGCTGTTGGTACTCCTCCAAAAGCAAGTGGCGAAGCTGACCTTTCAGTCGTATACGAAGTTGCAGAAAAAGTTGGAAAGCATCTGGATGGATACACGGTTGTAAATGTAAAAAGCACTGTCCCCGTCGGTACAAACAAAAAAGTACAGAAATTAATGGAAGAAGTAAAGTCTGAGTCTGCAAAGTTCGATATTGCGTCAGTGCCAGAGTTTCTTCGTGAAGGACAAGCAATTGCAGATACCATGCATCCTGACCGGATTGTTATCGGGACTGAAGAAAAACGGGCAGAAGATATTTTAGTTGAATTGCACAGGCCATTGATGACCTCTTTGAAGGGTGAAACACAAGAAGGCGGATTATTCCTTTGCAACATTGAAACTGCAGAGATGGTGAAGTATGCATCAAATGCATTCCTGGCGACAAAAATTTCCTTCTCAAATGCAATAGCTCAGCTTTCAGAAGTTACCGGAGCTGACGGTATTAAAGTTTTGGAAGCAGTTGGTCTTGATAAGCGTATTGGTACAGCATTTCTTAATCCTGGAGCGGGATATGGAGGTAGTTGTTTTCCCAAAGATGTAAAGGCACTCCTTTCAATTGCAAAAAATTACGGTTATGATTTTATGTTACTTCGTGCAGTTGATGCAGTTAATGAAGATGCTATTATGGGAATTGTCAAAAAAGCAAAACAATTTCTTGGTGACAAATTAGCTGATAGTACCATTGGTGTTTTAGGGTTATCTTTTAAACCTGATACTGATGATATGCGAGATGCACCATCTCTAGTGATTATCAATGCACTACTTGACGAAGGTGTAACGATAAAAACATTTGATCCCGTTGCAATGGGCAATGCCAAGCGATTGTTGAAAGATCGTAAAGGTATTCATTTTGTTGAGGATGCTTATGAAGCAGCAACTGATGCTGATTTGTTACTTATTATTACGGAATGGAATGAATTTAGACAGTTGAATTTGAAAAAAATAAAAGATGTCATGAAATCTCCCAATCTCATTGACGGCCGCAACATCTACAGCCCTGAGAAAGCGAAGGAATTCGGCTTTCACTATGTTGGGGTCGGAAGAAAATGAAAAAAATTCTTATTACGGGTATCACTGGTTTTGTCGGTAAACACTTTGCAACGCACCTTCTTTCCCAAAACGCATATACTATTGTTGGCACGTATCGCTCTGAATCTAGTTTAGAAGTAGTTGAGAATATTAAAGACCAGATAGTGCTTAAGAAGGTAGATCTCAATACTATTGATGCAGTTGAAGAATTGATTCTTTCTGAAAAGCCTGATTATATCTGTCATCTTGCTGCGCAGTCATCACCTTTGAAAAGTTTTTCAATTCCTGTTGAGACATTAACCAATAATATTGTATCAGCATTTTCAATACTTGATGCTTTGCGAAAACATAAGCTTCAAAATATACGAGTACTGATTATTTCGACAGGGGAGATGTATGGCCTTATTAGGCCAGAGGATATTCCGGTTGATGAGAATACCCCCTTTAGGCCGGCGACCCCTTATGCTGTATCAAAACTTTCCCAGGATTTTTTAAGTTTACAGTATTATCTTGCATATAATCTCGATATTGTTCGAATGCGTCCTTTTAATCATATTGGTCCTGGTCAACGAGAAGGGTTTGTAGTTGCTGATTTTGCCAAACAAATTGCTGAGATTGAAGCAGGAAAACAAGATTCTGTCATCTCTGTTGGTAATCTTGATGTAAAGCGTGATTTTACTGATGTTCGTGATATTGTGAAGGCGTATGAACTTGCTTTACAGAAAGGTAAATCAGGAGATGTATACAATATCGGTTCGGGAAAATCCCAGAAAATTAAGGAGATTTTGGACATATTGCTTTCTTTCTCGTCAGAAAAAATTACCGTGAAGAGTGACCCTGCTCGATTCCGGCCGATTGATGTTCCGGAGATCGTTTGTGATAGCAGTAAATTTCATAAACTTACCAATTGGCAGCCATCAATATCTTTTGAAAAAACCTTACAAGATATACTAGACTATTGGCGAAAAGTAGTATAAAATGGGTTAATTATTGCCTATGCAAAAACATGCACTCATTACAGGTATTACCGGACAAGATGGCTCCTATTTGGCAGAATTTCTTCTTAAGAAAGGATATAAAGTATACGGTACTGTTCGTAGATTGAGTACTCCAAATATGGAGAATATCCGTCAACTCCAGGATAAAGTAGAACTGCTTTCAGCTGACCTTTTGGATCAAACCTCGCTTACTGAGGCTATTGAACAATCAGAACCTGATGAAGTATATAACCTTGCTGCTCAATCCTTTGTTAAAGCATCTTTTGATCAGCCAGTTTTGACAGGTGAATTCACTGCTCTTGGTGTGACTCGAGTTCTTGAAGCGATCAGAAATGTTAATCCCAAAATTAAATTTTACCAGGCATCAAGTTCTGAAATGTTTGGAAAAGTAGTTGAAACACCACAAAAAGAAACAACCCGCTTCCATCCTCGAAGTCCCTATGGCGTTGCTAAGGTATATGGACATTACTTAACGCTTAATTATCGTGAAAGCTATGATATTTTCGCATGTAACGGAATACTCTTTAATCATGAATCTCCTCGTCGAGGAATTGAATTTGTAACGAGAAAAATAGCACATGCAGTTGCACGAATAAGTTTAGGTAAACAACAAAAATTAGCATTAGGGAATCTTGATGCCAAACGGGATTGGGGATTTGCAGGAGATTATGTTGCAGCAATGTGGCTAATGGTGCAACAAGATAAGCCTGATGATTATGTTGTTGCTACAGGTGAAACACACTCCGTTCGTGAATTTGTTGAACTTGCGTTTGCACAAGTAGGCATTACCGATTGGCAAAAATATGTTGTGTCAGATGATCCTAAGTATCTCCGCCCAGCAGAAGTTGACTATTTAATTGGTGATTATAGCAAGGCAAAGAATATTCTCGGGTGGGAACCAAAGACAAGTTTTAAAGAATTGGTGTCAATGATGGTAGATGCAGACATTGAGCGAGAAAAGAAGCAATAAGTTATTTGTAACTTTACTCTTCCAATAATTCTTCTTCTTTAGTATTATACTGATATGGCAAAAGTAATTGTGACCGGCGGGGCGGGATTTATTGGTTCTCATCTTTGTGATGCATTGGTTTCACTTGAGCATGAAGTTATTTGTATTGATAATTTTTTGACCAGTTCTGAAGAGAATATTGCACATCTTAGGGATAATCCTCGTTTTCAGCTTATTAAACATGATGTAATAACTCCTCTTCCCAAAAATCTTCAGGCAGAATATGTGTTTCATCTTGCTTCTCCTGCCTCACCTAATCATCATAGTGCTATTAGCTACCATACATTACCTATGGAGACAATGATGGTAAATACCGTTGGTACATTGCATATGTTGGAGTTTGCACATATGCAAAAAGCAAAGTTTCTTTTTACCTCTACATCTGAAGTTTATGGAGACCCGCTTGAGCATCCGCAAAAAGAAACATACCGAGGTAATGTATCTACCACTGGTCCCCGATCTGTCTATGATGAAGCGAAGCGATTTGGTGAGACTTTGGTTTCTTACTTTTGGCGAGATAAGGGAGTAGATGCACGTATTGCTCGTATCTTTAATACATATGGACCTCGTATGAATATAGCAGATATGCGTATGATCAGTATTTTTATTTCTGAAGCACTTGTAAATGAAACAATTACTGTGTATGGTGATGGAACACAAACGCGTTCGCTTTGTTATATCTCAGATACAGTTGAGGGATTGATTCGATTAATGTTTAGAGAAAATACGAAGGAAGCAATTGTCAATATTGGATCACCTTATGAACATACAGTAACAGAATATGCACAGATGGTGAAAAAATTAACTAATAGCTCCAGTGAGATTGTTACAAGTGAAGAATTACCTGAAGATGATCCGCTTCGTAGACGGGCTGATATAACCAAAGCAAAAGAATTGCTTGATTGGGAGCCGAAAATTTCATTAGAAGAAGGCTTACAAAAGATGATTACGTTTTATAAACAAGCTTGATATACGTGTTTACGAAATGAAAATTGTTATTATTACACCTACTTATAACGAACGAACAAACATTGAAAAAATGATTCCTCTTTTGGAAAACGATGTGTTTCCAAAAATTAAAAATCACAAATTATTTATCCTCATTGTTGATGATAAATCTCCTGATGGTACAGGTGCTGTTGTTAAAGATTTTAAGAAAAAATGGCAGAATATAGAATTGCTTACTGGTGAGAAAAAAGGACTTGGACTTGCCTATGTTCGTGGGATGAAATATGCCATGGAAAGTATGAACGCAGATGCGGTAATGGAATTTGATTCTGATTTTCAACATGACCCTCATGATATTCCACGATTGATTAACGCAATGAATGAGGGCGCTGACTATGTCATCGGTAGCCGTTATATCTCAGGTGGTTCGATTCCTAAGGAATGGGGCATTGATCGGAAGATTTTAAGTGTTTATGGAAGTCTCTTTATCCGTATTGCTTGGTTAAATTTCAAGATTCATGACATGACATCAGGTTTTAAGCTTACGAAAACATCATTTTTGAAACGAATTGATCTAGAGCATTTATTATCAAAAAATTTTTCATATAAAATTCAAATGCTTCACGACATTGTGAAGCTTAAGGCAACAGTTACAGAAGTTCCGATTGTCTTTTATGAGCGTGAGAGTGGCAAAAGTAAAATTCATGTAAAAGATCAGTTTGAATCATTTTATATTGTACTCCGTTTAGCATTGGAGGATCGCAAACGGTTTATTAAATTTTTGTTAGTTGGAGGAACAGGGTTTGTGCTGCAATTTTTTACTGTTTATGCTGCAATAGTTTTAGGTGCCAAACAATTTATTGCCGCGATGGTTGGGGGAGAAATAGCTATTTTATGGAATTTTTTTGCAAATAATATGTGGACATTTAGTGATACGAAATCAATTACAGAACAGGGCAGCTTTATCATACGATTATTGAAATTCAACGTTGCTTCTTTAGCATCAATTGGTATTCAAGGGCTGGTAGTTTATTTAGCAGTTACAATTTGGGGAGAAAAGATACAATTTTTTAGTACATCACTTCCCACTTCAATTGCTATTCTCTTCCCGACAATTATTTTTCTTGTTATTCCGTTAAATTATGTAATATATAATAAGGTAATATGGAAAACACATTATTTAAAGAAACACGATAATTAAGTATGAGTAAAAAGACTGCATTAATTTTGCTTACTCTTATTCTTTTCCTCGCTGCTTTTATGCGTTTGTATATGATCTCGGATTATATGACATTCCTAGGGGATGAAGGTCGTGATGTACTTGTTGCAAGAGATATCTTGCAAGGTCATTTCACCCTCCTTGGACCTCGGGCTTCAGCTGGTAATTTTTTTACTGGGCCAATTTATTATTATATGATGGCGCCATTTTTATGGTTGTTTCAGTATGATCCTGTTGGTCCTGCAGTAATGGTAGCATTAATGGGAGTTGCGACCGTATGGCTTATCTATCTTGTTGGTAGTAATTTTTTTGATAGAAAGACAGGACTTATTGCGGCTGCTCTATACGCTGTTTCGCCTGTGGTCATTACCTATTCTCATTCTTCATGGAATCCAAATGTGGTTCCTTTCTTTGCATTATTGACATTGTATCTTCTCTATAAAGCTGTTACCAGCGTCCGTTCGTGGAAATATTATCTCCTTGTTGGTCTCTTGTTAGGTATTTGTATTCAGTTGCATTATATTGCATTATTTCTTGCTGTGATTGTTGCTATCTCATTATTTCTCATGCAATGGTTTCTTAATAATAAGATTCAGATTTTACCGTTACTTATGTACTATTTGGAGATATTTGTTGGTTTTATCATAGGGTATTCTCCCTTTCTTGCATTTGAAGTAAGACATGGCTTCCCCAATACCCAAACAATTATTAGTTTTATCACTACAGATACAACAAGTGGACAGTACGCTACCTATCACGCTTTTTACCAACCAATCGTCGATGTGTTTTTCCGATTATATGGCCATCTTATATTTCATTATCCATCTTTTGATCTCACTCATGGGTATTCGTTGCTCCAACTGCAGTTGTTTGGGCTACTTATCATTATTTTTGCCATTGCATCAATGGTAACTTTGTTTCGCAATAAAAATAAATTTGTTGTGATTCTTCTATCAGTTTGGCTTGTTTTAGGAGTCCTATTATTTGGTCTATATAAAAAACCGATTTATGATTATTATTTGGTTTTTATGTTTCCGTTACCTTTTTTACTAATTGCAAACCTAATTGGACAAGCTATTGAGTTAAAAAAAGGAGCATTACAATATGGCATTGCTTTAGGTGCGTTTTTATTTATCGGTATTTTTGGGTATAATCTCTATTTTCAACCATTCCAATATGAACCGAATAGACAAAAAGCACAGACTGAAGAAATTTCAAAATTTGTTATCTCCCAAACAGATAAGCAACCATTTAATTTTGCCCTTCTTTCAGCAGGTAATGGCAATTCTGACTATGCATATATCTATTATTTAACAATTTTGAATCATGCACCAGTAACAATTGAAAATTCGATGGTCGATCCGCAAAGAAAAACAGTTACTGATCAACTGATGATAGTTTGTGAGGATATTAAATGTAAACCGCTTGGCAACTCTCTTTGGGAGGTCGCAGGGTTTGGACAAGCAACTGTCTGGAAGAATTGGGATGTTTCAGTGGTGAAAGTATATAAAATGGTACACGTAGTGATTCATACGACTACACGATAATTGTTCGTAACCATTTGTTGATTGCTTCAACTACCTCCAAGACGCTTTGTTCAGCTGTAAGATGATGATCTGCATTGGTTAATGTATAGAATGTTTTTTGTCCACTTAGTGAGTTGTAGAAAAGCTGTGATTGTTTTATAAAGACTATGGAATCTGTAGATGAATGAATTACAAGAACGGGTATTTTGATATGTCTTGGCTGATATGCTTTTTTTAGAAACTGCCAGGAATGTTTATAGCGAGGAAGAAAAAATGAGGCACCTTTGTAAAGGAGATAAAGACGTAAGGAAGTTATCCCTAAATGTCGTGTTCCAAAAAATCCATTAATTGTGATCAATCCTTTTACCTTTTTTGATTGTAATGCTGCTATTGAACTGCTTAAGGCTCCAAAACTTCCAGCAAGCAGCATAACTCCTTTATATTCTATGAAGTATTTTATAATACTTTCGATATCTTTTGTTTGTTCTTCAATGGCTGTTGCTTGTGCGCTTTTTGAGAAATTAAAGGTAAAAACGTTATGACCGCGTATATAGAGTGATTCGCTTATTTTTTTGATTGCAGGGTGTTCCATAGAACTGCCATAGCCATGACAGATAATAAGGAGTGGCTTTGTTGTATTGTGCTTGAGCAATATGCCAACGATGGGATCACTCTGTGTATTGGTAATAGTAATTTTTCTTTTGTAATTTGAAGGCATGATGATAATGGAATGCTATTTTAAAAAGGTAACTGAGTTGATGATATTTTGAAAAAGAGTGCTGTTATACTCTGATACATCATTTGTGAGAGAAATAAAAGCGATATCATAAATAGTCTTATTTTTATGAATGAGATAATGTGTTTCATATTGTGTATATGGCTCTCCAGGTTTAATAAGGGTATAGTTCACTGCTTCGTATCCTTGAACAGTAGTATTGGATATTTTTGTTGTAATATTTTTAGATTGTGGGTCATAAACAATAATACCCGGTGAGGCTCCAATGAGTTGATCAAATGCATTTCCTGTATAGGCTGATATATTGATTGTCATCCAGGTTCCTCCAGTAATAGTGCCTGTATAGTTATTGTAAAAAGTAACAGATTTAGTATTCCAGTGGTAAAGATTCCATCCTTGTGGATACGATAGCGAATAGCCATTGAAAGAATCTACATATATTTTTACGGATTGCGATGCAAGAAAATTATTCTGCTGTCGTTGGATAAATGCCAGAAGTTGTTGGTAGTCTTTTATTAGTAAGAAGGCTATCAGTAAATAATTAATGAAGCCAAAGAGTATGATAATAAGAAAAAGATAATGTGTTTTTTGATTGCTAGAAAGGTTTTCTTCTTGAGTACGGAATTTTAAAGTAAATTTTCTTCGAAGTAAAAATCCTAAGAAAACACCTAATGCAATGGCATAAAAGAGGCCGACGGTTAATCCAAGATAAAGATAAGCAATGATAGCCTTCCAGATGAAGAGAATGCTAAATAGAGCGAGGAGGATATAATAGAATAGATAGTAAGGAAGAGACGCTTGAAGACGCATTCTACCGTGTCTCAGGGCTTGCTGAAAGGGTATATGATCAAGTAAGACTGCGAAATATGCTTGACACATAATAATGCTGAGAATAAAAAGACTTAGAAACAGTGAGGCTCCTAGAAAAATGATGATGAACCAATAAATAATAGATCCACTCCAAAAAATATGCAAAAAATCAAAAAAATATCTAACAACGAGTGCAGCAATAAAAAAAACTACAAATGTTTCTAAAATAATGGCTGCTTCCGTAAGGAGAGGGAAGCTAATCGAATTAAAATGCCGCAAGATTACCAAAAAGCTTTTCCAGATTGAAACGGGATCACCTGTCTCCCTACGATCAATGCAATAATATAATGAAGAAATACAGAAAATATTAAGAAGTAGTATAGGAATGAGCGCGATAAGAAAGGTAATTATTGAAGTCTGGAACCAGTTGAGTAAGAGGATACTTGTTGGAAAAGTAAGTGCAAATACAATAAAAATTTCAGAATAACATGTGATAAGAATTTTTATCATGTCTCCAAGCAGTAATATAACCGTTGCAAATAGTGGTATTTTCATAAGGGGTTTCCCGAGTTTGCGAGTAAGCTTTACAAAGCGTAATGAGAATGTTGATTGGAAGAGGAAAAAATATGTTTTTTTTATTGATTTAAAAAAAGTGTATGTACTACGTTTGAGAAGCAATTGTATATCAGCAACAAATTTTCCGGTTCTAACACGATACTCGATATACTCTATACAGCTTGTGAGAAAATTATCAATTGATTTGAAAAAATGAATGAATACTTTCATCATAGATCTATTGTTTCATCTAAAGAAATTATGTGTCAAGCTTTCGAGCATTTTGGGTATCCTTTAGTGGGGTTTATTGTAGCATTGCTCTCTTTATCAATAAGCAACAAAGAAAACCCCGCAGAAGCAGGGTTTTCTTCTCCGTGCACCATATGGTCGGAGTAGTGTTCCTTGAAATAGATATTTCAAGGAGTCTCTATACAAGACTATTTTGAACCAATCTTGTACATTCCGGTACCACAAACTGGACATTTTGCTTTAAGAGCTGGTTTGCCGTTCTTCATGGTAACTTGTTCAGGATTGTCGACGTCTCTTTTTGCGCGACATTTTACACAATACATTGATGCCATTATTGATCACCTCCTTCCAAGTAACTACAAAATTGACTTCTATTTCATAAATGAAGATAAAAAAGTCGAATTAAGAGTTCTGCAATAACAATTGCTCCAGTAACTATCGCAGTTTTCATGAGATCTTTTAGTAAATAACCATATTCAGAAGTAGAGATGGCTACTGGATTGCTCATTTGTTGTGTGGATTTGGGAGTTGCTGGTTTTTTTGGAGTAGTCGAAAATGAGAATGTCATATCTGTAGTTGCAGTTTTTTGAGTAGGTGACTGTGTCTCAATTTTTTGTGAGGGGGTATCTAGTGGTTCTATTTCAAGAGCCATATCTTTTTTTTGAGCAGTCTGAATTTTTTGCTTGCGAGTTTTTCTTTTTTTAGGCATGAATGAGCCTAGGTTACACTATTGACTTGATGCCTGTCAAGAGGTTAATATGGATTAAACAAAATATTCAAGGCTAAAAGTGAAGAGTTTTTGTTATAAGAGCTATTTATGATACTTTATCTTTTTCTATTTATAGTTATTGTGTGGCTTGGCGTGCTCACTTATTACTGGTTTCATTTGAGAAAAAATTATCTTACCCTGACACAGGGGGTAAATAAAAAGATGCTTGATGAAGTTCTCAGTAATCTTGTCCATGGGGAGCAAAAGATAAAAGAAGATATTGCAAAGTTGGTAGAGCGTTGTGATAGAATAGAAAAAGAAGAGGGATACCATATCCAGAAAATTGGGCTTCTGCGTTTTAATCCTTTTAAAGATACCGGAGGCGATCAAAGTTTTATCTTGTCCCTAGTTGATGCACATAATACGGGAATTATTATTACGGCATTATATTCTCGTTCAGGTACCCGCTGGTATACAAAACGGGTGACCAATGGTAAAAGCGTGGAGCATGAACTATCTGAAGAAGAAAAGAAAGCTCTACATAAAGCAGCCGAATTACGATAATGTATGAATAAAAAAGCGCTTATCCTGCTCTCAATCATTGTTTTTTTCCTTTCGGCGGGAGTTTCCTATTTCTCATTTTCAAAACAAACCTCAGCAGAACAACAAGCAGGTAAAACAAATCCTGCACTTCTTGGTAAAGTGAATAACGATTATCAAGCTTTAACTTTTGACCCAAATGTTCCCAAAACCGAAGCATGTCCTCTCACAGGGGTAAAATATGGAAAAGATCAAGCGGCATGGTGGCAATCACATGAACCATTGGGAGTTATGATTGAGAATCATACTGATGCTCGTCCACAATCAGGTATTAATGCTGCTGCTGTGACCTACGAGGCAGTTGCAGAAGGAGGTATTACAAGAACACTTAACGTTTTCTACTGTCAGGATGCAGGAATCGTCGGCCCTGTACGTTCTGCACGGACATACTTCCTTGATTTCATTTCAGAGTATGGACAAAATCCATTATATGCTCATGTCGGTGGTGCAAATTCACCAGGTCCAGCAGATGCCCTTGGTCAGATTATTGATTACGGGTGGAATCAATATAATGATTTGAATCAATTTTCTATAGGGTTTCCTGTGTACTATCGTGATGAAACCCGTCTTGGTCATGAAGCCGCAACTGAACACACGATGTATTCTGTAACAACAAAATTGTGGGAAATAGGAAAATCGAGAGGAATAACGAACGTGAATAAAAATGGTAAAGCTTGGGATGCGAATTTTACTCCGTACAAATTTGCTGATGCTCCAGTTGTGAGTATGAGACCTGCAAGTCAAGTGATTAACATTCCATGGGATGGGCCGGAATATGCAGTTAAGTGGACATATAATTCAAAGGATAATCTCTACTATCGCGATAACGGTGGACAATCACATATAGACCGTAATACGCGTAAACAATTAACAACGATGAATGTGATCGTTCTTTTTATGAAAGAAAGTAACGCGATAGATGGTTATCAAGGGAATGAACATATGTTGTATGGAACCACCGGTTCTGGTGATGCTTTGGTTTTTATGAATGGAAAAGAAGTAAAAGCAACGTGGAAAAAATCAAGCAGGACAGATAGAACAATTTTAACTGATACTAGTGGTAATGAAATTACCTTTACAGCTGGGAAACAATGGTTTGAAATCCTCGGTACTGGTTCTGAAGTTACTGTTCAGTAATACAATATACCGCTGATCTAGTTAGCGCTATTTAAATTGAGTAAAAATTTGCTATAATATCTTCACCTTGCCCTTAGCTCATTATGTTCTCAGATCTTATTACATCCAAAACTAGGGTGAAACTACTCAATCTCTTTCTCACCTCTCCTCATGATATGTATCATGTTCGCGAATGCGTCAGACGAATCGAGGAAGAAATCAATGCTGTCCGGCGTGAATTAATTGCACTGGAGAAAAAAGGTATTTTACGACGGGAACAGCGTGCAAATAGAGTGTATTACTCTCTTTCAAAAGAGTATCCATTTTATTTTGATTTATTGAAGATTGGAGCAAAGACAATTGGGCTTGGTCAACAAATTATTGAAAATCGCGCAAAACTCGGTAAAATGAAATATGCAATGTTTTCAGGGAAATTTATCAGACGGATTAAAGAAAATCCTGAAGATGTTGATCTCATTGTTGTCGGAACAATCGTTTTACCTGAGTTAGCAATTCTTATTCGTAATGAAGAAATGCGACTTGGAACAGAAATAAATTATACAGCAATGACTGAAGAAGAATTTAAATTCCGTAAACAACGTAATGATCCTTTTCTTGTTGGTATTCTCTCGGGGTCTCGCGTGATGATTATTGGTGATGAGGAGGGATTCTTGGCGTGAGACGGCATTCGCTGCTTGCACTTTTTTTTGTCGGTTTATTGATAATTTTGAGTGTGGTAATTACTGCTGCAGCTCCTGCGACTCTTAATGTTACCCTCCCTAATCCTGTTAGTCTTAAATCTGTTCCTATCCATTATTCCTATCCTGGTATTCCTGTAATTAATAAAATTCGTGATTTATCATTCCGATTGGGACTTGATTTGCAAGGAGGCAGCTCCATTATCTTTAGAGCAGATATGAAGGATATTCCACAAGATCAGCGGGATAATGCCTTAAACTCTGCAAAAGCTGTTATCGAGAA
>Ga0210404_10000449_pt1 | contig 21682 bp, 20 predicted proteins | sample IncBWH28MmetaG_FD_155455 | JGI IMG/M metagenome (GOLD analysis project Ga0210404, IMG submission 155455) | Forest soil microbial communities from Barre Woods Harvard Forest LTER site, Petersham, Massachusetts, United States - Inc-BW-H-28-M | ecosystem: Environmental > Terrestrial > Soil >... | reverse complement strand
AGGTTACATCCAGAGGTAAAACAAATGCTTTGGGGAGGGAAATTCTGGACGAGTGGATATTATCTCAATACGGTAGGACAATTTGCCAATGAAGTAATCATCAAGAACTATGTCAAGAATCAGGGAAAAACATATAACCAAATTTATCGAGGACAACTAACCATGTTTGAGGATTTACCCTGAAGGTGGTAATGTAGAAAGGATACTTCGCAGCTCTGCTGCGGAGTAGTTCATTTCTCGCTCTTTTTACCTACATAGTAACTATGAGTCATGCTTTAAATAAGCTTTAAATTTAAATCGTTATTTTTAAGATCGACTACATCTAGATATCACTATTGATTACTCTTATTCTGATCTAATAAAAGCCTCAATCTATTGCACTATTATAGGTTATCGTTTATAATACTATTCTAGTTTTTAAACTACTGTTCACCATCTAAAAAAGCTAGAATTATTCTTTTGACTATGAAGAGCGTGATAACTACTAAAATAAGACGAATTTTTTCTAACCATAAAAACACTCTATACAAGATAAAAATCTTTATTTTTTGCCTTACTGTCACGGGGTTAGTTATATTTTCTCTCTTTAAACTAAACCTGAATAAAGATTTTATGAATACATTAACGATGGCTACAACCATAAAACCTGAAAAGTTTACAGAACTTTACTTTGAAAATAATTCAAACTTTCCCTTTACTATCAAACAAAACCAAAAAAAATCTTTTCAATTCACCATTCACAATATTGAATATCAAAAATACACCTATCCATATGTTGTATATCTTGATGAAAATGGTAAAAAAATAGAAATTGATAAAGGACAATTCACCTTGAGTCAAGATGGTTATAAAACGATTACTGAAACTTATACTGTATCAGATCCAATATCTAGAGCACAAATTGTCATAAACTTGACTAGTAAAAAACAACAAATCTTCTTTTGGGTAAATATTGTAGGAATAGTCACATCTACCCAAAATCAAAGTGTAAATCAAATAACTTCTATTCATATAAAACCTGTAGCAAAATCCTATGGTGCTTGGTATTGGCAACCGCTTTTGAATAAATCTCTTATGTGGCTTGGATTAGATAAACTTGGCCATGATATTTGGGGTAGTAGCTTTCCTTCTAAAGCAATAGCAAAAAATACTACAACAAAAAAGACAACTAAATAATATGAAAAAAATAACAATTCTCATCCCATGTTATAACGAAGAAAAGGGCATCAGCCGTGTAATCGATGGTGTACCTGTTCGGTTGCTCAAAAAACTTGGACTAAAAACAGAAATTGTCGTTGTCAATAATAATTCAACGGATAAAACTGCAATCGTTGCTTATGAAAAGAATGTCCGTGTAGTTGATGAATTAAAAAAAGGCAAAGGTCACGCAGTGATGACAGGATTCAATTCCGTTGATCCTGATACAGATTATGTTGTAATGCTCGATGGTGATAATACTTACAAATCTAAAGAAGTTCTCCGGCTTATAGAGCCACTCATAAATGATTTTTGTGATGTTGTAATCGGATCGCGGCTTGGCGGCAAAATGCGAAAAAATTCACTTAAATTCCGAAATCGTGTTGCGAATTGGGTTTATACTTTTCTTGTCAGACAATTTTATCAAGCAAATATAACAGATGTCTTAAGCGGTTACTTCGCATGGAAAAAAGAGGTAATTGATGATCTAAAAAAATATCTTGACTCTGAAGGATTTGAGATTGAAATGGATATGATTACAAAAATGAAAAGACTTGGATATCAAATGTACTCAGTCCCAATTACTTATGATGAACGTGCAGGGGAAACAAAAATTCAAGCAATCAGTGACGGAATGCGAGTCTTAAGAACTTTCTTCAAAAATCTTAATTGGTCTCCACGAAAAAAGCCGTCCAAAAAATTCTTTTTTAATCAGATCCAAAAAATGATTAATTATGAAAAATAAAAAATGTCTAACAATTGCTTTTGTCAGTGATGCGGTCTATCCCTTTAACAAAGGCGGGAAAGAAAAACGTCTATATGAAATGAGTACTAGATTAGTAAATGCTGGACATAATGTACATATTTACTGTATGAAATGGTGGAAAACGAAGGATAATGAACGATTTGAAAATGGAGTTTATCTTCATGCTATTAGTCCTTTATTCCCGCTCTATTCAGGGAAAAGAAGATCTATAAAGCAGGCAATTTTTTTTGCTCTTGCATGCTTTAAACTTCTTGCAGTCGATTTTGACGTTATAGATGTTGATCATATGCCGCATCTCGTTCTTTTTTCAACCAAAATTGTAACCGTTCTAAAACGAAAAAAACTCTATGTTACATGGAATGAAGTATGGGGAAGAGAGTACTGGAATGAATATCTTGGACGGCTTGGAAATATTGCCTATATTATTGAATGGCTCAGTGTTCGCATGCCTGATGAAATCATCGCAGTATCAAAACACACAAAAAATAAACTAATTACTGATTTGGGTATACAAAAAAACATTACTGTTGTTCCAAATGGAATCGATTTAAAAGTTATTAATAGTATTAAGCCATCTAAATGCAAATCGGATATTATTTTTGCAGGACGATTGCTTTCTCACAAAAATGTTAATTTACTCATCTCATCAATTCATTTACTAAAGAGTAGTTTTCCAAATATCAAATGTATCATCGTTGGAAAAGGCCCGGAAGAGAAAAAATTAAAGAAACTCGTCAGATCATTACAAATAAAAAATAATGTACTTTTTTATGATTTTCTTGAAAATCAGAACGATCTCTATGCGCTGATGAAGGCATCTAAAGTCTTTGTTTTTCCATCTACACGAGAAGGCTTCGGAATTGCAGCACTAGAAGCAAATGCCTCTGGAATTCCAGTTATAACTACTGATCATCAAGATAATGCGACTAAAGATCTCATCAAAAATGGTTTAAATGGTGAAACTGTACAGCTTGATAAAAATAAAATAGCTAAAATAATAAAAAAATACTTAACTACCAATTTAGTACCAAATAACTATATCACAATAGTCAAAAAGTATAATTGGGATGCCTTATCGAAAAGAATTGAGAGAGTATACTCTATATGAAATTATTATTAATTACGCCATATTTTTATCCTAAATTAGGGGGTTTAGAAAAATATGCTTATGATTTTTCTATTGCTTTAAAAAAGTATTTTAAATGGAACATCGTGGTGATTACATCAAATCACAAAAATAATTCAAATGAGATAATCTATAAAAATGGAATGAAAATATACAGACTCGCTCCATTGTTTACATTTTCCAATACACCAATTAATCCTCTCTGGTATTGGAAAATTAAAAAAATAATAAATGTTGAACAACCAGACTGCATAAACGCTCATACCCCAGTTCCATTTATGGCAGATATGGCGGGTTTAGCAGCAAGTAAAATACCATTTCTCGTCACTTACCATGCATTTAGTTTATATAAACATAACTTCACTATATTTAATTTTATTATTAAACTTTACAAAATATTTGAATATCTATTATTCAGAAAAGCGAATAAAATAATATTGGTATCTGACGCTTTAAAGGAATCCATTCCAGCAAAGTTTAGAAACAAAATTTTTATTATAAATAATTCACTTTCATTACAAGACATTCCAAGATATAACAACCATATGTCAAAAAAAACACAAAATATTGTATTTATTAGTAGTCTAGACAAAACTCATGAATGGAAAGGATTAGATGAAATATTACATGCAATAAAAATTTATACAACTAAAATGAATAATAAAATAATATTAAATGTCATCGGAGACGGTGATAGTAAAAGGTATTATCAACATCTTGCAAATAAGTATGGCATTACAAAACAGGTAAAATTCTTAGGTAAAAAACATGGCAGAGAGAAATATAAAATTCTAAAAGACTCTTCAATCGGAATCATATATCCAAAGTCTTCAAATGATGCATTCCCGACTGTCATGTTAGAATATTGGGCTTATTCTCTGGCTATAATTGCTTCAGATATTATGCCCATTAATAAGATTATTAAAAACAAAAAAACAGGTTATTTAATTAAACCAAAAAATCCGAAAAAATTAGCCAATGCTATCAATTTATTATTAAGCAATAAAAATAAAACTAACGAAATTGGATATAGTGGATATCAAGAACTCACAAAAAAATATGTATTAGAGAATGAAATAAAGAAATTTCAAACACTTACCGGTTCAATAATTATATGAAAATAGCATTTATAACAACTGGAACAATTAATAGTAGCATTTCTTCAAGAGCACTTGCTCTTGCAAAAGAATTGTATAAAAGAGGAAATGAAGTCTCTATCGTTTCGCCAAGATTTGATAAATATTCTAAATTCATTGATGAAGGGATAACCCAAATCGAAGGAATAGAAATAATAAGACCTTTACAAATAAGGAAAGTTCCTTTTGAGATTGGCCTTATTCCTTATATCTTTTCTTCGATAAAAATTCTTTATCATTTAAACCCTGATGTTATTCATATATTCAAACCTACACCAATTACAATTAGTGGTATATTTTTTAAATATATTAAAAAAATTCCTGTAATTGTAGATGCTGATGACTTGGATAGCGAGGTAATGAGAATAGAAGGACATAATTCTATAATGATAATACTTGTGACAATTTCAGAAATAATATTATTCTATCAATCTAGCGCTATTACTGTAGCATCACAATATCTGTCTAAATTTTATAAAAAGAAATATAAAAATAGAATTATTAAATATATGCCTAACGGTGCTGACTTTACATTATCAGATGTCATACAAACAGATACACTATCTAAAAACAGAGTGATATTTGTTGGCAATTTAAATAGAATAAATATTCTTGAACCTCTCTTATATGCAATTAAAAATATTAAATTACAAAAAATATTTATTAATGTTATTGTCATTGGGGATGGACAATATTTAAATTACTTCAAAAAATTGTCGAAAAAATTGTTCATATCAAAAGATATAAAATTTTTTGGATTCATACCACAAAATAAATTATATAAATATGTCAAAGTTGGAGATATTGGTTATTGCTATATGCCAAACGAAATTACTGCTCAAGCATGTAGTAATATGAAAGTTTTTCAATACATGCAACTTGGTGCAACACCATTAGTTAGTAATGTTGGCGATTTACCCAATTATATATTTAACGGCAAAGCAGGATATATCGCCAAACATAGCAATATTAAATCGCTTACAGACACAATTTGTTTAGCTATGTCCGAAATAAAAAAAAGAAAAGAAAAAATCGAATTCTCACTTGAACACGGCAAAAAACAGTATTCTTGGCCTGTCTTAGGAAAGGAACTTGAACTTTTATACAAAAAACTGGTGTAAAAAAACATATGAATAAAAAAAACAACATATTATTTAGTATCGTCTTATGTACATATAATCGTGAGAAACATATTGAACGATGTTTAGAGTCTTTAGTTAATTTAGACTATCCAAAAAACAAATTTGAAATTATAGTAGTGGATGATGGATCAACAGATGCAACTATAGAAATAGTTAAAAAATATCCTGTCACATTAATCAGGCACAAAAAAAACAGAGGAGTTGCAGCAGCTAGAAATACTGGGTTAAAAAATGCTAAAGGAAAAATTTATATATGCTTCGATGATGATTGTTTTGCACATAAAAATTGGTTAAAAAATTTAGAAAAAGCTTACAATAAAATTGGAATAAATAAAACTCTCGGCATCGCTGGATTTATACAACTTAAAAATAATAGAACAATGATTGATAAATATATGGATGAGATTGGATATGCAAATCCTTCTCCAGTAATTTATGGTATTAGCAAAAATCCAATTATCAGATTTTATGCATATCTTAAAAATATGTTCTTTCCAATTATTCAAGGAAAAGAAAAAATATTAATAGTTAATGAAATTTGGGGAGCGAATTGCTCATTCCCCATTGAAATTTTAAAAAAGGTCAATGGATGGAACAATAAAATGAGCGGAGTGGAAGATACAGAATTATGTAATCGCATAAATAAAAAAATAAAAAATAAAAAATTATTTTGTACAAAAAGTGCGATAATTTACCATGATCATCAACTATCCTTGCAAGGATTTATTAAAAAGCCATATAGTAGAGGTAAAGTGACGCTTAAATTTTATCAACAAAATAACAAAATTCCTCCAATATATCCATTCCCTCCAGCTATCATTTTGATAAGTTTAATTATTACAATAATAAATCCTCTATATGGACTACTATCACTGCTAATTCTTCCACAATTATTCTACGCATGGTGGGGAATAAAAGCAATTAAAAGAATGCAATTATATTTTCTTTCTTTTCCCTATCTACAAGGAGGCTATGAACTTTCAACAGTACTAGGTTTAATGAAGGGTTTTATATGAATAAAGAACGCATAATATTATTGTTATTATTTTTCTCAGGAATGATTGTAAATTGGTTAATTTTAGGAAATATAAAATTATTTTTTCTTCGAGAAATAATTACAAGTACATACCTATTGTTAGTTCCAGGAATATTATTATCTTGGATTATTTATCCTAAATACAAAAATATTTGGGAATTAATATATTATTCGTTGGGATTTAGCTTGACACAATTGATGTTACTTGGTCTTACAATTAATTGGATACTCCCATACTTCAAAATTTTTCAGCCACTTACTCTACTTCCAATTCTTTTAGCATTCGATGTGGTGAACGGCTTACTTTGGATATATTTATTCATAAGAACTAAACCTTTTCCGCTAGAATCAATAAAAAGTAAACTCTCTAAAAAAGCTATTCCCTTTATTATTTTTCCGATCTTATTCCCTATTCTTAGTACTATCGGTGCTGTTAGTCTTAATAATAATCAAACCAATGTCTTTACAATGGTTATGCTTGGACTTATTGCTTTTTATATACTTTTGTTAACTATCATAAGAGATAAAATCAACGAACATTTTTACTCATATAGTGTCTTTATGATAGGCTTATCTCTTCTTCTTATGACATCGCTGAGGGGATGGTTCATCACTGGACATGATATTTATCTTGAATATTATGTCTTTCAACTTACCAAAACGCAAGGCATTTGGAACATGGCAAGTTTTCCGAATCCTTATACAGCATGCTTAAGCATTACAATTCTGCCAACAATGCTATCTGTTCTTACTCATATTAGTGATATGTACATTTTTAAGATCCTCTTTCAAATAATTTTTGCAGTATCAACTATAGTAACTTATCAATTTCTTAAAAAGTTTATAGCTCCATTTCTTGCCTTTTTTGGAACCTTTATTATTATCTCCCTTCCTACGTTTATGACAGATATGCCAATGCTCAATCGTCAAGAAATTGCTTTTTTATATTTTGCATTAATGCTTAATGCAATATTCACCAAAAATGTATCTGCAAAAACAAAATGGCTCTTATTTTCTATTTTTGGCATTGGTTTAACCGTTTCTCATTATTCTACAACATATATAACAATTGGCTTATTTATTGTTACTTCAATAATATATATCAGCATTAATGTTCTTAGAAAACATACAAAAATAAAAAGTGTAATTTCTACACTCGACAAAAAACTGGGAATTGATCACAATAAAACAGAACTAGAAATACTGATGGTCATTTTACTGCTATTTGTAACAATTGCCTGGAATTTTAGCATCACTCACACTGCAGATGGCATTATTCAAACAATTAATAGCATTACAAAGGATTTTAATGTAAAACATTTTACTAAACCTAAGAGTGATCCCGCATCATATAGTCTTATAGGAACTAAAAAGTTAAGTGTGCAAGAATTATTACAGTCTTACACTTCTAGCACTACGCAGTTTTCTCGAAAATTTAATAATGATAGTGCATTTTTAAATAAAGATATTTATAAGCAATACAAAGTTTCTTCAATGCAACAAGCAACGCTTCCTCAAACTTGGATTGGAAATATATTAAATAAATATCATTTTAATATATTCTTAATTAGTGATTCACTAAAACAAATTTATGCAAAAATTATCCAAATTTTTATTATAGTAGGATTCTTATCGATATTTTGGTACAAAAAACATATTAAAAACTTGAAAAAAGAACATCTCCTATTAACGATAGTTTTCTTCCTATTACTTGTTGTTGAGACAGTACTTCCAAGTAGCGCAATAAACTACGGTATTTTAAGGCTATTTCAACAAGGGCTTATTCTTTTAGCTATTCCTCTACTCATTGGAGCTCTATCCTTATTTAGTATATTTGACAAAATACATAAAAGTATCAAAATTTATTTGATTTCTTCTATTTTTATCTTCTTCTTTTTATTCTTATCTGGATTTACAACAGTTATAACCGGAGGGTACTATCCACAATTGAATTTAACAAATAGCGGATTCTACTATGATGCCTACTATACCCATACACAGGAAATTGCTTCAATAAAGTGGTTAGTAATCAATCGTGATAAAAAAATCCCTATTCAATCAGATTGGTTTACAGGTAAAAAAATACATACCTATGGCAATATATATTCTGTTGACGGATTAATCCCATCAGTTATAAGAAGAAACTCTTATGTCTATCTAAGTTATTCAAATATACAAACAGGAGAAATAATCGTATATGTCAATGGTACCCCAATTTATTATAAATTTCCTTTTACATTCTTAGATCAGAATAAAAGTCTAATTTATAACAACGGGAGTTCAAAAATTTATAGATAAAAAGGATAACCATGATTAAAGCAACTATAATTATTATTACATATAACATGGGAAATCAAATTAATAAGGCTATTATGTCAGTTTTGTCACAAACGGAAAGAAATTTTGAATTACTAATCATTGATGATGGTTCAACTGACAATACCAAGCAAATACTAAATGAAATTAATGATAAAAGAATCAATTATATTCAAACATATAAAAATTCTGGTAAATCTTTTGCAAGAAATAACGCAATTAAAAAATCTAAAAGTAATTTTTTGTTCTTTACTGATGCCGATTGTATTGTTACTAAAAACTGGCTTAAAAGTGGACTTAAAAGTCTAGAAAATAATAATTGTGTGGGAGTTGAAGGGCGAATATTTTATATTTCGAAAAAGTATAAACGGACTTACTCTGATAGGGTAGTACAAAATTTATATGGTGGTGAATATATGACTGCAAATATGGCATATAAAAAGGACGTATTACTTAAAGTAGGCTTATTTAATTCTCTTTATAAGAGAAATCAAGATAGAGATTTAGCCTTAAGAGCCAAAAAGTTAGGAAAAATTTATTTTGATCCACATATGATTGTTTATCATTCCCAATCAAAATGGACACCACATGCCTATTTAGAGTCAGGTAGTTGGGTGTACTATCGCGTCCTCTTATTTTTCAAAAAATATAACGAAAAGTATGATATGATTTGGAGAATTTATGCTCCTTTAAAACTTGTATGCATTTTATTCCCACCTTTATTACTCATTAAATTATTTACAGGGGTTTATGAAACAAAAAATGATTTTATTATCTTTTTTTTACTTTATCCCAAATTGTTATATGAAAGATTTATACTTTGGAAATATTGTTTTAAAGAAAAAATTTTTATTATATAATCAATATAAAAAATAAATACATCAAAAACAAGGGTTATTCTGTTAAGTATAATTTGGAGTCACTATTAATTTGTTTTGACTATTTTAATCATGGGATCATACTCCCTAAATCTATTGACTATTTACTTGCGAGAAAACTAATCCATCATATGATGCGATTAATGATTATTATCGCCTATATCTTCAAACTCTATAACATTAGGTACAAAATAGCGACTTTAAATGAAGATGCACTCGTTATCTATAAAGGAAAAGGGAAATGGTATAATACAGTAAAATTGATTCAAATTAACGGACAGTTAAAAATAATAAAAAGGACTTCTGATAAGTCAGCATACGTAAGAGAAAAGAAATTCTATCAAAAATACAAAAATAATTCTTCAAATATAAAACTTCCTAACATGAAATTTTGCGGAAATAATCTTATAGAAATTGAGTTTTTGAAAATGAAATCTTTTCAAAAAAAAATTAATGACGGCTCAATAAACCTGGAAATAGCACTTTCTCACCATAATAAAATTATAAAACACATGCAATTGTTTTATAAAAATAAGACAACTCTAATACATTCTGATTTTTCTACTGAAAACATTTTTATTCATAATAATATCTATTATCTAATTGATTTTGCTGATTCACGAATTGATAATATTCAATATGACATGTATGTCTTATTACGTTCAATCATTTTTACATATAATCATAGCAAAATAAATAAAAAAGTAGATAAATATTCTTTAAAAGAGGAAAATTTATCTACTCTGCTCAATATAAGCCTCAAAGATACAATAAGATGCGAAGATAAATTTAATACACTAGATAAGAGAAAACATCCTAATCGCGTTAATTTCGTTAAAAATAACTTATTCAGAAAAGCAAAAAGTCTCTTTTCGTAATCAATAACTTGCTGGGTTTATAAGATAGTCTCAATACTGTATAATATAGTTCTTCATGAAAAGGAAAATAAATTTTATATTATTTTTACTACTGATTATTCTTTCTTCTATGTTAGCATACAACTATCGTGAAGATCTTGTTGCAACTGTTAAAGATACTCTCAACATTAAACCAAAACAATATTTCGGCGCTACAGTTGACATGAGTCAAATCCTACCTGAATCTCAACATTATATTGTAAATAGCCAAGGAGAGGATTTAATTGATCTTGCTGCAAGACTTGGGATGAATACATTAAGAATTACCAATATTACTAGCCCTACTGATCAAACAATAACCACGTCATATACCCATGAGCAATGGAATGAAGTGTTAAGTAAAATGAAGAAAAAAGGAATTTATGCTGTAATATTAATTGAATCAAATAGTAAAGATAAAAAATTCTTCAAACATGAAATTGATAGCGACTACCCAAATTTTGTTAAGCAATATGTGATTGATAATAATCTTTGTTCATTCTCAAATATATTAGTAGTTGATATCAGAAACGAACCTCTTCTGGATCAACATAACCTAACACTTTTAAAAGAATCATCAGACTTAATACGAACATCATGCCCTACAATGAAAATAACAATTGGTAGTTGGAAACTTGGTAGTAATTGGCATGATCCAAAAGGAGCTGCAGTAATAAAAGATATTGTAGATCTTTATGCAATACATGTATATGGATACGATAAATTAGTAAAAAATGTCTATCCTGATCCATATAATTTAGCAAAAAGCTATATTCATGAAATTAAAAAATATAGTGGAAATAAACCTATTTTAATAGAAGAATTTGGAGCTGGAAATGGATCATCATTAACTGATCAACATACACTTGGGAGCCAAAACTTACAAAAAAATGCATATGAAAAAGTGCTTAAATTGACCTCTGATTATAAAAATAAAAATGTTATCGGAGCAATAGGTTACCTATTTTATCGAAGAACAAGAGCGCCTGACGGTTGGGAAATTGTAGAACAGAATGGAGATATTTTATTGCCAGCAGCCTTAACATTTAAACAATAGTTGAGAATATCTATTCCCTTTATGCTCTAGAAGAATGTGAAAATCGATTAAGAATATCTCTTAGATTCCTTATCAAGATGGCTTTTCCTAATATCACAATATAAAGCAGAGCTGATAATGCTTGTCCAATAAACCAACCAATTCCTACTCCAGTTAACCCCAGGTGCATAAAAAGATACGAAAACGCAAGTATAAATATCGCGCTTAAAAAATTTGCTATTATTAATTCTGCAATTTGATGTCTTACCCTTAATATCGAATTACCAATTGATATTACAGACATAAAAATTGCTGAAAAACTAATTATTCTGAGTAATGTAAAAGCTTCATTAGCATAATTCTTGCCAAAAAAATGAAGAATAATATTTCCAAATAATACTATTATAAGTATTGTAGGCAACAATAGAGTACTGATAATTTTTATAGATTTTATATACTGTTGTTTTAATTTAGTATTATCATAAGATCCTTCTGCTAATAATGATTGGGTCACTGCAGATGGAATAATAGCTAAAAAACCTAATATCATGGCATCAATATAATAATAAGCAGCTATTTTAGCATTTAAAATATTAATTATAAGTAAAGGGAGAATAAGTGTAGGAGTTTGAGAAGAAAATCCAGCAATAAAATTTCCCCCTGAAAATGTTGCCATGTCTTTAATTATTTTTTTATTAAACTCAAATGAAGGATAATACTTATATCTTAATATTAGAAGAATAAAAGCACCTAATGCACTAATTAATGTAGCAAGCGCAACAGAAGAAAAAATACCATATGATCCAAGAAATACAAATAATAGAGTGCCAATCAACTTTAAGATACTAAGTAAACCATTTTTTATTAATACATTAAACGATGCTCTGTATGCCATAAAAATACTTTCTGCTATTGTATTAAGTGATGCTCCAACTATAAAAATGCAAAATGAAATGATATATAAAATATTATGTTGAAGAAATAATAATTTTGGAGAAAAAAGTTTGATTCCTGCAATAAAAATAATGGATCCAATTAATGAAGCTGAAAAAATTAAAACAAGTACAGAATTTATTATTCGATTACGATTAGATGATTTTGGTAGGTACCTAATTAACGCAACATTGAAACCTAATAGACTAAAATTACTAATAAAGGTCATAACAGAAATAAGTGTCGTAGCGATACCTACTTCTTCAGGAGTATATAATCGAGCATTAATAATCCAAAAGAAAAAGCCTAAAAAAGCTAACACTGCAGTACTGAGAATAAGATAAATAGAGTTACGATAAAGAGAATCTGTCATAAAATGACGATATATTTTAACGAATACTTCTGTAGGGTTATTCCATGAAATTTCTCTTACCATCGCAAGTAAAAGAGATGTAGATCCACTTGTGATTGTTCTAAAATGTCTTTTCACAACTATGAGATACCATTATAGCAAATAAATACTTTCAAAACAATATTATAGGTTAACTAATTAAGTTAAATAATACATATTACACCTTATTATTTAATAGCAATATTAGGCCGTGAAGCTGTAGATAATTTAGAAGTTAACTGTTATATTTTGTGATTTTTTGAATGAACTTACTGCAAGAGTAATAAGAAGTTGAGCATTTTTTGCCGTTTTACTAATTGTTCCATTGAATGTTACTATTCCTGGTATTTGCACAAAGGACACTTTACAGGTCACATTTGCCTGACCATTAAGCGTACCATTCTCTTTTCCATCATAATGACCATTAATAGTACCATTACAGTCACCCGAAATCTTACCTATAATATTTCCACCATTTTTAGGAACAGCCGCAGAGATCATGAGTGAATACTCTTGATAACTAAAACTTCGATTTAGGTTATATGATGAAGCATCCGTTGAAATAGGCGATACAGCAATAGTAGGTTGTGGGGATAATGAGGTAACTATTGCATGCGAATGACCTATAATAGATGTAAAGATAATCCCAAGCGCTGAGAAAAGATGACCGAAACTTTGGAAGATGTCCATAAAAACTATTATAAACAAAAAGAAAAGTAGAATGCAAGTTACTATTATTTACCTTACGCAAATTAGCTTTGTTGTAACTCTTTGTAAAACTTGAACTATTCCAAGTCTTATTTTTAATTTTAGACAAATAGGTGTATCTACAATGACTGCTACAATAGCGTAAGATAACGCACAATACTATTTATTTAAATAAACTTTACTAATATTCCTCACGCTGTTATAACAATACTATGGAGGTAAAAAAACAGAATGTAAATAATTCTGCTTATAAAATGTTTGTCATTGTTGGGATGAGTACTGCCATTTTACTTGCATCCCCAGTGCTTCTTCTTCTTCTAATTGGATTTTTTGCCGACAATTTTTTTCATACGACGCCATTTTATATATTTTTAGGAATTGGTCTTGGCTTTATAAGCGGCATTATTAATGTTTTCCGTATGGTGCAAATAATGCAACGGAAGAAAAAAACTAACACATAATCATAATGAATTAAATTAGTGATATTATCAAACTGTGCTATAATTGGTTCATGAAATTTAGGCAATATACATTATATCTTCCTTATATCGTTTTTCTAATCGCTCTTGTTTCATCGCTTTTAAGTCTTTTCCTCAGTGAGATTCTTAAATTTACTCCTTGCTTACTTTGTTGGTATCAAAGAATTTGCATGTATCCAATGGTATTCATTAGTGCTGTCAGTATTATCCGCAAACAAAAAGATATCCATTATTATATTGCGCCACTTAGTATCATCGGTTTTTTGATTGCTTTTTATCAAAATTTATTAGTATGGCATATCTTGCCCGAAAAAATTGCTCCATGTACAGCAGGAGTCTCATGTATTGAACAGCCAATAACAATTTTTGGCTTTATGACAATTCCTTTGGGATCAATGATCTCCTTTGCAGTTATTACAGCATCTATGCTATTATATGCAAAGATAATTAACGAAGAACCGAGTAACATTTCACGCAAGGTTCATAAAAAATAATCTATAGACTATGTCAAATGAAGTAAAAATTATTGCAGGAGTAAGTATTGTCACATTGATACTCGTAGTCGGTGCGGCATTTTTGTTTGGCGGATCATCTTCCTCCTCACAAAGTACAAAACCTATTTCAAATATAAATGCACTTGTTCACAATGACAGTCATATAATAAATGCTCATTCAAAAGTAACACTCGTTGAATTTGGCGATTTTCAATGTCCAGCTTGTGGAGCAGAATATCCGATCATTACTCAATTATTACAAGATTATAAAGGGAAAATAAATTTCGTCTTTCGTAATTTCCCATTACCACAACACCAGAACGCTCAACCAGCAGCTGAAGCAGCTGAGGCAGCTGGTACACAAGGAAAATATTTTGAAATGTACAATATGCTCTATAACAATCAAGGTAAATGGGGTGAATCAGCCAATGCAATGGATTATTTTATACAATATGCTCAAGTATTACATCTTGATATAAACAAATTCAAAAGCGAAGTTACTAACAAGAAATATACGAATAAAATTCAACAAGATCTTAATGATGGCTATGCTGTTGGAATAAATGCAACGCCAACATTTTATCTCAATGGTGTACAAATTCAAGGTGTATTACAATATAACGATTTTAAATCAAAAATTGATCAAACCTTTAAGAACTCTTCATAAATATTCTTACTCGTTAAATTATCTACCTATAAATAAAGATAGAATTTTCAGGTTGTTTCTGTATTGGTAATACCTACTACACGATCACCTAAATAGGTATACAAAGGTTTTTGTGAAAATTGAAAGTCTTGTCTTACTATACCAAGAAAAGGTACTTCAGTATCTAATAATTCTGCACGTCTCTGTGATCTACTCAGTACATTTCCAACATCTCTTGTTATTACTCGTGTTTGTGTCACATGATCCAAATATGCAGCTCTAACAATATCATTTTCACTATTATTTAATGCAAATCCTGTATGAGCCTCGGTTATCTTACTATCTCCATTTTGAAAATCAGTATATGCAACAATTGGATTTTGTTTATTTTTTATCAACGCTTTCAATACTGCATGTGATACAGCGATATGATCTTCGTGTACTATATCTGTCGGATCAGGAAGAAGAACAATATGTGGACGTAATACTCCAAGATACATTGAAAATCTTTCAATAAGAGCATTTATTTCATTAGAGATACTTCCATCTAAAAAACCTAAATTAGCATAAAAATCTGCCCTCAGACGTTTAGTACCTCTCACGTCTTCTTGAATTCTGCTACTACTTAGATCCCCCTGTAGTTGCTCCGGCATTTCTCCCTCTTGACCTGGAGTTGCTGATAGAACTGCTAAACGCGTTTTTTTTACATTATTTACTTCTCCCTGTTTTACAAGAAGATATGCTAGTCCTGTATCCAAAGCCGTATCATCAGGATGGGCACCAAAAAAAGCAATTCTAAGTTGTCCATTAGCAAATCCGGGGACATGTCTATGCCAAAACTCTCGCCTTCCATTAATACTCATACTTACTTCCTGAGCTCCCAAACCCATCATAAAACTCTTCAATGTCTCTCTTTGAGAAGGGAATGTAATCGCTTCAGATGCCATTCCCTTATGTTTACTACGAAACATTTCTTTACTAGAATGTTTAAAATCTAACTCTCTCATAATTTTTCCACAAAAAAACCCCGTCATGCGGGGTTAATAATATACAAAAAACAGCCCCGCTAAACAAGAGCTGTATAACAAACTATATTATTGTTTATTAAATTAAATTTCATTAGTTTAAAACTTGATAGAGGACACATATAATGCATCAACTAAGCTAGATTTTAGGAGCTCCTTCGCACCAATTTTGATGTGCTTACAATTTCAAGAACTTTACCATCACGTGTTTCAATTTGTGTTGCGCCTGTTTGTTCACGATAATCCTGCAATAAATCAGAAAGTGTTTTACTCTGTTCATTCATATCAAAACGTAAATCTTTCACTTTCTGTGCAAGTGTAGCAACCGATGGTTGTTTAGCAATCTCCTGACGAACTGAATTTTTTGCCTTTGTTACATCCTTAACTTTTTCTGTATGTTCGCGGAAGGTAGGATTGGAATTGAAAGAATCCTCAAACATCTCTCTCTGAGTTCTAAGTTCTATTCTTAGCTTATCTATTGCTTCAATATGGTTCTTTATCAATTCTTCCAAACTAAGTAGCGCATTTGCTTGATCACTGCCGCCTTGAGAAGAAATAGGAACATCTAATTCGTTTATTTCTTCACCATCAATTATGTCATCCTGTAAGTCATTCTTCATCATAATTATTAACTATACAAAACACCTACAATAATTGCAAGTACGAAAATTTTTTCTGTTATAATCTTTAGATGACCAAAAAAGAAAAAACAAAAGAAATTATTAAAAGGCTATCTAAACTCTACCCAAAACCTCAATCTGCACTTTTTCACAAGACACCCTTTGAACTGCTTATCGCTACAATATTATCCGCACAAACAACAGATAAATTAGTAAACACTGTAACACCCGAATTATTTAATAAATTCAAAACACCAAAAGATTTTGCTAATGCTCAAACTGAAGAAATTGATAATCTGATAAGGAAGGTAAATTTCCATTTTAACAAATCAAAAAATATCAAAGCAGCTGCACAAATAATTGTTAAAAAACATCATGGAGAAGTACCAGAAACCATGAAAGGACTAGATGAACTGCCTGGTGTTGCAAGAAAAACTGCTAATGTTGTCCTAGGAGACGCATTTGGAAAACCTGTAGGAATTGTTGTGGATACACATGTGATACGATTAGCAAATAAACTCGGGTTAACAGATCAAAAGGATCCAGTCAAAATAGAAAAAGATTTAATGAAGCTTGTTCCTAAAGAACAATGGCAATACTTTGGTCACTACTTAGTCTATTTTGGTCGTGAATATTGTCCAGCTCGTCCTCATAAATGTGAAAACTGTCCATTGAAAGAGTTATGCCCGGATAACTAATTTTACTTATTTTATAATCCAATAGTTTAATCAGAGCTATTAAATAAAGAGAAAACCTAAAATTATGAAGTTAAAAAGAAAAATTTGTCTAAACTTATTAAAATCTGATTATTTTCACATTCACAAAAAATCTCTTCTTACGTAGATAATCTATTATTAGAATATTTAAACTATAAAAGTCCCTGTGATTTCATGCGGCGGGCAATGACTTCATCAAGAATTTTCTTCCGAATTCTCACATTTTTCGGTGTTACTTCAACCAATTCGTCATCATTCACAAATTCAAGTGAATCTTCAAGATCCATAACTCTCGGTACGTTAAAGTGTTCCATACCACCTTCACCTTTAGAACGCATATTTGAGAGTTGTTTCGCTCTTGTGACATTAACATGCAAATCTTCAGATCGCGCGTTTTCACCCACAACTTGTCCCTTATAAACCAGCACACCCGGTCCGATAAATAAAGTGCCACGCTCTTGGATATTTGTTAAACCATACAGATTTGATTGACCTGCCTCACTTGCAACAAGGGAACCATGTTCACGTTTTATTGGATCACCTGCATCAATATCAAACCGATCAAAGTTGGTATTAATAATACCCAATCCACGAGTATCAGTAATAAATTCGCTACGATAGCCAAAAAGTGCACTTGTCGGAATAATAAATTCAAAATATACAATCCCTTTATCATCTGTCGTCATATCTTCAAGTTTCGCCTTTCGTGCACCCATTTTTTGCATAATAATTCCAGAATAATCTTGTGGGGCTTCCAAAAAAACACGTTCAAATGGAGACAATTTTTTTCCATTAACTTCTTTAAGAATAACTTGTGGCCGAGAGACTTGGAATTCATATCCCTCTCGACGCATACGTTCAATAAGAATCGCTAAATGTAATTCACCACGTCCTGACACCATCCATTTTCCATCTGCAGTATCTTCAACCCGAAGCGCCATATCTGTTTCAAGTTCCTTCATTAACCGCTCTCTAATTTGCCTTGATGTTTTAAATTCTCCTTCTTGTCCAGCAAGAGGGGAATCATTGACACTAAATGTCATTTTAACTGTCGGTTCTTCAATCGCAAGAAGTGGTAATGCAACCGGATCATTTATATCCGCAATTGTTTCACCAATTGAAATATCTGGTATTCCTGAAACTGCCACAATATCACCAGCTAAAACTTCAGACGCATCGACTCGTCCTAAACCTTCAAATGTCATCAAAGAAGTTAAACGAAACTTTCTCATTTCACTACTTCTAGTAATTTGTACAACTTCTTGATTTTGTTTCGCAGAACCATTATAAATACGTCCTATTGCAATTCTCCCTTTATAATCATCACGGCTTAATGTTGTAACAAGCAATTGAAGAGGCTTTGTAGGATCACCAGATGATGCTGGTACATATTTAAAAATCGCATCAAACACAGGTGAGATGTCAGTCATTATAGATAAATCAGGCTCTAATCCAGCTTTCCCTTCTTTTGCCGAGGCGTAAATTACTGGGAAATCAGCAGTTTCATCATCAGCTCCTAATTCAAGAAAAAGATCAAGGGTCTTATCAAGCACATGATTAATTCGAGCATCAGGCTTATCTATTTTATTTACAACAACAATAATTTTTAACTTTTTTTCGAGTGCTTTTTTAAGAACGAATCTTGTTTGAGGCATAGGGCCTTCTTTGGCATCAATCAAAAGCAAACAGCCATCTGCCATAGTTAAAACCCGTTCAACCTCACCACCAAAGTCAGCATGACCTGGAGTATCAATGATATTAATCTTTGTCCCGTTCCAATTAACCGATGCATTTTTGGAAAAGATAGTAATACCACGTTCTCGTTCTAAATCGTTGCTATCCATAATCAAATCATGCTCTGAATCCTCTTTATTCAGTTTTGTTTTAGATTGACGTAATAGCGCATCAACAAGTGTAGTCTTGCCATGATCAACGTGCGCAATGATACCAACATTTCGAATATTCATCATATAAAAAACCGCTCCTCGCGGCTCATTTATCATAGCATGTTATACTTAAAATAGCAATAAACAATTAACCTATAGTTTTACATTTATGAATGCAGCCTATTCTTTATTAATTATCTTGTAGCTCTTAAAGTATTATATTTTTTTTCTTCTATAAAAAAGAAGAAGAAATATTTAGCAAGATCAAAACTCTGACAAAATTATGCACCATTTTTAACTGTGTTATTGTCTGTAAGTAAATAATTCTGAAGAGATTGTATCTCACGGACACTACTTAAAGCCTGTGACTGCAATTCACTGACTGTAACAAAGGAATATCCTTCTTTTTTAAGATTTGTTATAATTTCAGGTAAGGCATCTGAAGTTTTAGGATCATTCGGATATCCATTCATATGCATAACAATAATTGAACCATTATGCACATTGCTTAACACATTATTAACGATTGATTGCGTATCGTTATTAAACCCATCATTGCCGACAACATCCCACTGAATTGCCTCGATACTTTTTTTATGCAATAACTCTATATCACTCCGAGAATAACAACCACCAGGAAAACGAAAGAGTGTATTTTGTTTTTGGGTGAGATTAAATAATAATTGTTGCGTTTTATCAATTTCCTGCAGTTTCTCATCAGGTGTAATTTGATCTAAGCCATAACAATATCCTGAAAATGAAGGGTGTGAGTAAGAATGATTACCTAACTCAAATAGAGGATCAGAAGCAAGCTTCTTAGCTTCATCATGATATGTTTCAATCCACATACCAGTGAGGAATAATGTTGCTTTAGTTTGAGTCTGATCTAAATAATCAATCAGCTGTTGATTATAATAACTTTGTACATTACCTGAATTCAACTGTTCCTTCATCCATGGTGTCATATCTGCATCAAAAGTGAGCGCTACTTCTTTAACCGTTCGCGTACCATTAAAAACTACACCATTATTTATTATCGGTGAAAGGGCGTTTTCACCATCATGAGCAACGGAAAAAAAGAGTTGTTTAAATTCTGGTGGTGTATTTTTTACAAAATGCGGTGTAGAAACATAATCTGCATAAACAAGAGAAGTATCATGAATTTGAACAAAACTAAGGTAAAAAATAACAACAAATAAATATACAAAAGAGGCAACAAGAAACTTCTTATTCATAAACGCTATTGTATAAGATGAGTAGTAGTAATTTCAAGTTGCATTTAGCTTATATGGATGAGTTATTTTATGTATTAAGCCAATACTACGTTCTACTCCTAACATATCTGTATTTACTTCAAGTGTCACTAATCCTTTGTAGTCTTCCTTCAATAATAATGAAAGAAATTCTTCAATTGGTAATTGTCCATCACCTAATGGCATATGTTTATAGCGCATCGGACGAAGACTACCATTTAATAAATGTCGACGATAATCACTTAAATGCACATTAGAAATTTTCTCTTTATTTTTTTGAAAAAAATGGAGGATATCGCTATTAGAATGAGAATGGGCAAGATGTACAACATCAAAAGTAATATGAAATCCTATTTTCTCAACCAGATCAGAAAATTTAGCAGCATGCCATCGATGTTCATGAAAATATGATTCTACATGTTTTTCCATATTTTCAAAAGTTACTAATATCTTATATTTTTTTTCGAGTTCATGTAAAGCTTGAACATAATTCACATCAAAAATTTGTTTACGTGCAGAATTGATATGAAGAACTATAACTTTTGCATGCAACTGATCAGCAATCTCAAAAAGTCGAGCTATCTCTTTTACCTTTGTTGCTGTTATGAAACGCAATGCTTGGTGGATACTGAGAACAGGAAGCCCATATTTCTTTGCCAATTTTTTTATTTCTTGAATGTCCGCATTTGTTGTAATCGAATATTGTGGCAATAACAACTCAAAACCATCTAGACCATATTTTTTAAGTTGTTGAAAGACATCATCTGTTGTCTTATCTTTAAAGATTCTACTTTTAACTATTCTATGATAAATCTTTTTTTTATGAGGTAAAATATCACTCATAAATAAGCTAATCGATATTTTCATAACAATATGGCAATAGGTAAATTATAATGTATCGTTTAAGAAATTACCAGTAATTGAACAGTTCATATATTTTTAGTAAATTCTTCAGTAATTGACACTCTAAGAGAGAAGGAGTAAAGTTAAATGGAAACTATG